>Ga0099364_10012086_pt1 | contig 11692 bp, 8 predicted proteins | sample TergutTh196P3_FD_73070 | JGI IMG/M metagenome (GOLD analysis project Ga0099364, IMG submission 73070) | Microcerotermes parvus P3 segment gut microbial communities from Pointe-Noire, Republic of the Congo - Th196 P3 | ecosystem: Host-associated > Arthropoda: Insects > Digestive system > Gut ...
CTATATGCACCCAGTCCGCCTGTATATTCCTTTCAAAGAAGCCCTGGTAGATCCCCTGCATGGATTTCCCATAAGCATCAGTGCTGCGCCGCAGGGCATAGTTGTGCACCTGGCTCTCCGGCACATAGACTATGCCTATCTCTCCCTTCACTGGCTGGGAAGAAAAGAGCTTCTCCCTCTCCGGCGAAGTGACCCACTCGCAGGAGGCTCTTACCGCCTCGGAGCGCTCTGTGCGGCTCCCGTCGAGGGCATAAGGACCAAAGGCGCCAAAGAGGTCGCCATCCAACAGCGGCCGCCAGCGCAGGTAGAGTATGCCCCGGGCGCCGCACATGAGGCTTGCAAAGTTCCAGTAGCGGGCATCTTCCGGGGAGGCAATGCGGCCTTCGTTACGCGGCTTATTTAACACATTGCCCTGCAGCCAGAGGGGCCCCGCATAAGACTCCGCATGCCACCAGGGCTTGCCGCGGCTGGCGGCCCTTGTTAAATCCGCCGCATGAAACTGCTTCCAGCTCTCATCACCATGCCGCGAAGAACCCCAGGTCATGCCGTAGGCTTCTACTTCCGCGGCGGCACGCCAGTCATCTGCGCCGCGATGAGCGGAGAGGTGCAGGGAGCCGGCAATGCCATGCGCAACTATTGCGCAATCAGGATCTATTTGACGTATAATGTCAGCCCTGCGGCGCATATAGCCGTAGGCTGTTTCTATTCTGAAAGTTTCCCAGTCCAGGGTGTCCGGATAAGGCGCGGGAGAGTTGGGCGGCCTTACATCTTCCCACTCGGCAAAGCCGTAGCGGTGCCAGACATCGCTTAGGGCATCGAGAGTCCCGTATTTATTTTTAAGCCAAGTGCGGAATTTATCTAGAGTCGCCTCGCAGTAACAGTGCCTTTCGTTAAAGTTACACTCGTTCCATATATCATAACCGCCAAGAGCAGGGTGCCCCTTGTAACGTTTAGCCATTTCGGCAAGCCAGGCTTCTGCCGCGCCGCGGTAATCGTCATTGTCCCAGCACATGTTCTGGGCACCGCTGGCGCAGCTCCCGTGCATATAAGCTTTTTCGGTAAAGCCGTCGGCGCGGGTCAGAAATGCATGGGGGAATTTCCTTCGCAGCCACTCAGGGCCTATGGTAGCCATCTCGGCAATAATGGTCTTAAAGCCATTCTTTGCCGCCAGCTCCATGTGCTTGTCGTAATCGTCCCAGTAGTATTTACCCGGAGCCCTCTCTATGGATGCCCAAAGAAACCAGTGGCGGAAAATGTTCATCCCATCTTCTTTGGCTGTGGTATAATCCCTTTCCCAGTCTTCCCTTGGAGGATTGGATTGGCGAAAGTAAACCGCCCCGTATGGAAACTTTGGTAAGATGTCCTTTTTCATGATAACTCCCGCCGCAAGAATGCGGCTATAAAAAATGCTTTAGGTGAAGTTTTTTAACCCCGATATGGCACTTCTGCATCGAACCAGACATTACCCTGCTTTAACGCGTCGTAAAGTATGCTGTATGGCAGATCCCTGGTTCCCTTAAAATCCTGCCTTGCGCATAAGGCGGCGGCAGTACCCGCAGCCTGACCCATTGCCATACAGGAAACGGTATTCCTCGTGGACATGTGAGCCTGAAAGTCAGAAGTGACCATCATACCTATGGCAAAAAGATTATCTATATTTTTGACAAGCATGGCCCTGTATGGAAGCCCGTAGGTCTTGCCGTCTTTCACCTGTATGCGCGGAGCCATATCATGGAAGCCGTAAGAGTAAACATCATCGAGAAAGTGGGTTCCGTTTACGATTTCGTCGTTTGTTATGTCGTAGTCACACTCTATGCATCTCCCTCTGCGTATTGTGATGCTGGGCGCAGTCCTTGCAATAAAGGCAGATTCCGCTCCCGGTATGGTTTTCCTAAAGAGATTCAGTATGGCCTGCTGACGACGGCGTATTTCGAACTCGGCATCCGATGCTGCATCCCTGTTTGTAGGAGAAACAGGCATTTTAAAGTTCACTTTTAGGAACATAAAGTAGTTATCGTGTATGGTTGTAGTAACGCTATGCATGCCAAGACTTTTAACAGTTTCGCCTAACTCCGCATCTATTTTTGCCCAGGAGCCATCTACACGTATAATCTGGCTGTTTCTTCCGCTACGCGGACCGCGGGCATATTCATAAAGAGCCCCCGTTTCCTTTAAGAAGCTGTAATACTTGTCTATGTCTATCCCGCCTATGCCCATGGCATTTGCAACAGGGTGATCGTTGGGCTCTGAGTACTTTGCTCCTGCGTTATACGAAACATCCCCGTAGCCTGTGGCATCAATAAAGACCTTCGCCTTTACCGCCTCCGAGCCCTGGTGGCTCTCTGTTACAAGGGCGGTGATCATTTGACCATCTTTCATAACATCCACAGCCATGGTGTTTAAAAGCACGTCCACCCCTGCCTCTTTGAGCATGCAGAGTGCAACATACTTGTACATTTCTACGTCAACGCAAAGGGTGTCGTTATCGTACTCGGGACGCATTATGGTCTCGTTATGCCCGGAACAGCCTCCCTCATGAAAAAGGCGGAGTATAAATTCCTCGGGTATACCGCGTATAACCTTGCGCTTTTCTGTATTAAAAGGCTTCCAGAGGTTAAAAAAACTGTGTATACCTGTGCCGCCCTCTACGGCAATACCCCCCACATAGCCCTTACTCTCTATAAGGGCAGTTTTCGCTCCTCCACGGGCAGCGGCAATGGCGGCAAAAACCCCGCCTGTACCACCCCCGGCAACCACTACATCATACTCCCTTGAGGGGATCTTCTTCTCCGGTCTAGTAACAAAGCTCATGTATTCCTCCAGAAACGTTTACAGGTGAATTTTACAATGGAAATGGTGCTAAGTCAAACAAATTCAGTGAGAACCAAGTTTCTACGTGCATATTACTTGATTTGCACGCAATTATATAGTATAATATAGTAGAGGTATAAAAATGGCAAATACAATTAATGTTACAATACGGCTTGATAGAGATGTAAAAGAGAATGCGGAAAAAATGTTCAATGACTTTGGTATGAATCTCTCCACAGCCTTTAATATTTTCGCCAGGCAGGCTCTTCGACAGGGAAAAATACCCTTTGAGATTTATGACCCATTCTACAGTGAAGAAAATCAGGCACGCCTGGCACGTTCGATCGCCGATGCAGAAGCGGGAAAACTAACTGTTCATTGACCGACATCCATTTTCAGGAATAGGTAAACCAATTCTGTTCGTGCAAAATAATTAGGATTTATATTTTCTGATACAGCGGGAACAGTGGACATAAAAAATTTGTTGAGCCACAAGTCTGTTTAGCTACCGTAAGGTGCGAAACCTTTTTTATGGCCGCTGTTCCCGCTGGTTTGATCATTATGTTATCATAGAATTTTTGAGCTCAAAAATTGACCTGGTCTGACCAGTGATCAAATCGGGTCATTCCAGGCCAAAATAAGGAGAAGAAAAAACTCAGTAATAAAACGTTTTACTGCTTAACATAATAAACCTTGTTTATTAACTATGTCAAGAGAAAAATAAACTATTTCGTAAATTTTATTATCCTATTTACCGGCTAAGGTCTGCCACCGACTCGCCTTCTATAAATTTGGGCTCAAGCGTCACGGTTTCGTAGGGCTGGGGGCTTTCGCTTTCGAGCTGTTTAAAGAGCAGCCTTACAGCCTCCTGGGCAAAGCTTTCAAGGGGTTGTTCGACAAGGGTGATGGCAGGTTTAATGATCCTTGTATATTGAAGATTATCAAAACAGATTAGAGATATATCTCTTGGAAACCTTATCCCAAGTTCGTTCATGGCAGTTAATGCTCCCAGGGTAAGATCGTAACTCATGGAAAAAAGAGCAGTACAATCCCTGGAAACGGAAAAATAATCCTTAACTGCCTGATAACTATTTTCAAGAGAAAAATTGGATTCAATTATATGAGTGGAGTAGCCTTTATCTTCCCCGGAGTAAGTGCTTAAAAAACCCCTTTGCCTGACTGCCATGGTATGGGTTTTATTTGCTCCGGAAATAATTGCAACATTTTTATGCCCCTTGGATAAAAGATACTCCGATGTCATTTTTCCGGCTTTATAATTATCAAATAAAACGGTATCCGCTTTAAAAGGCAGTTTAAATCTGTTTAAAAGGACTATGGGAATATTCCTGCTGCGGGCAGCCTGCAAATGTTCAATATTTGCGTCAAAGGGAATTGTGATCACACCATCAACAGACTTCCTTATAAAAAAACTCATTGCCTCGGATTCGGCTTTTTTATCAGAATTGCTCTCGTAAATAAAGCAAGCGTATCCGTGCTGCTGAAAAATGCGGCTTACCCTGTACATTATATTGGTACACAAAAGGTTATTTATATCGGGAATTAGTAAACCTATAGCCATTGCTCTGCGGCTTTTTAATCCGCGGGCAAAATCGTTTACATAATAATTGAGCTTTTTAACGGCTTTTTCTATAGCCTTTCTTGTAGCGGGCTTTATACCTTTTCCATTAAAATACTTGGAAATGGTGGCAAGAGAAAAACCTGTGAGCCGCTGAATATCCTTGTAAGTGGCGGGCAATGGCCCCTCCTTTATTTACTCTATCACTTAAAATAGAAGGCTTGCAAGCAGGCGGCACTTAACTAAATAATAAAAAATATGTTAAAATTTGATGAATTATGAACATTGTCGGGCTGCTTTTTCATCTTTTAGGCGGAATTGGTCTATTTCTCTTTGGAATGAAGACCATGAGCGACGGCCTACAGCAGAGTGCCGGCGACAGGATGAGGAAAGCCCTTAACCTAATGACCACTAACCGCTTTACCGGTATGTTAACAGGTACTGCGGTCACTGCCATTATACAGTCCTCCACCGCAGTTACTGTCATGCTTATCACCTTCGTAAACGCAGGGCTGCTTACCCTTACACAATCCATAGGTGTAATTTTCGGAGCCAATATAGGCACCACCATGACAGCCTGGATTATCTCTATCTTGGGTTTTTCCATAGACATAAGCTCCCTGGCTCTTCCCGCTGTTGGCGTGGGCTTTGTCTTTTCCGCATTAAAATGGAAACACAGACATATAGGAAACTTCCTTTTGGGCTTTGGCTTTCTTTTTATAGGCCTCGCCTACCTTACCCAGGGAATGCGAAATATCAACTTACTTTTCAATTTTGAAGTTATAAGCGCTGTAAGAGATATGGGATTTCTTTCCATTATAATCGGCTCTGCAGCAGGCATTGTAATTACCATTCTATTAAATTCATCATCTGCCGCTACTGCCATAATTATGAGCATGGCCTTTAACGATTTAATCAGCTACGAGATGGCAGCCGGCATGGTGCTTGGCTCCAATGTAGGAACCACTGCCAGCACGGTAATCGCCTCGCTCAGTGCCAGCACCGCAGCCAAGCGCTCAGCCCTGGTTCACGTCCTTTTCAACTCCTTTGGCTTTATCTGGGCACTACCCCTGCTTGTTCCGCTGCTAAGAATGATAGCCCTTGTCCTGCCCGGAGATCCCTGGGCAGCCTCAACGGTGGTCAACGGTGTGCTTGTGGAGAATGTTGCAATACCCATACATCTTGCAGGATTGCACACTGTCTACAATATTATTAACACTGCTCTATTCCTTCCCTTTGTAGATCAAGCAGCCAAGCTTGTATCACGCATTATCCCCGAGAAGATAGAGGACGAAAAGAAAGTCAGACAATACAGTCTTGAGTTCAGGCAGGGAAGGAGCACACATAACACAACGGAGTTCAACATCATTAGAGCAGAGAAAGAAATTCAAGACATGGCAGGCATTGCATCAAAGATGTATCACAACTTCAGTTCTGTTTTAATCTCCATGCAGGAAAAACCCATTAGCTCAGAAGAAATGGAAACTCTTATAGAAGATCTAAGGATAGAAGAGAACTATGCTGATGAAATGCGCGAGCAGATAACAGCCTTCCTTATGGAATGCAGCCGTGGTCATATAAGCAACAGGTCCAAGGGCAGGATAGCGCGTCTCTTAAGAATCATAGCCGACCTTGAAGATCTAACCGATGACTGCTACAGTGCCAGCTTAATTCTTAACCAGAGCGTAGAGAAAAAACTCTTCTTCAAGAAAAAAGAAATGACTGCCCTTGTTCCCTACGTCGCCCTTGTTTCACAGTTCCTGGACTTCCTTGGAAACATAAAGCTCGGCCACACCATTACCAAAGAGCAGTCCGAGTGGGCACTGGAACTGGAAAATAAAATAGACAAGTCCCGCAACAAGCTGCGCAAACTGGGCCGCAAGAGACTGGAAGCCGGAAAGAATGTAAGGACAGAGCTGCTCTTTATAGACCTTGTACGGCGCATAGAAAAACTAGGCGACTACTGCTTTAGCATAGTAGAAGAACTCGCCAAATAATTAGCGCAAGCAGGAGGAAGCCTTGCAAATTTTCGGAGTCCTTTTTCAACTTGCAGGCGGTCTATGCCTCTTCCTCTTTGGGATGAAGATAATGAGCAGCGGCCTGCAGCAGAGCGCCGGCGACCGCATGAGAAGGACTCTCAACTTTATGACAGGCAACCGCTTCGCAGGAGTCATGACAGGCTTTGCAGTAACAGCGGTAATTCAATCTTCCTCGGCAGCCACAGTCATGATAGTCTCCTTTGTAAACGCAGGGCTGCTCACCCTCACCCAATCCATAGGAACCATACTGGGCGCCAACCTTGGCACCACCATCACAGCCTGGATAGTTTCCCTTCTCGGATTCAGGATAAGCATGACAAGTCTTGCCCTTCCGGCTGTTGCCCTGGGATTTATCATCAGCATCTCCAAGTGGAGGTACAAAAGCTGGGGCGATTTTGTTCTAGGCTTCGGCCTTCTTTTCATGGGACTTAATTACATGACCCTGGGAATGGGCAATGTACATGAGTACATAGATTTTAATGCAATAGCAAATTTCACAGGCGGAGTATACTTAACCATACTGATAAGCTTCGGCGCCGGTGTACTGATGACAGTCTTAATAAACTCATCCTCTGCAGCAGTCGCCATCATCATGACCATGGCATTCAACAATATTATCAGCTACGAAATGGCGGCGGGCATGGTGCTGGGCTCCAATGTAGGAACGACCATCAACGCACCCCTTGCCGCCATAGGCGGAAGCACGGCGGCAAAGAGGGCAGCTCTTGCCCATGTCATGTTCAATGCAATAGGAGCTCTCTGGGCTCTGCCCCTTATCATTCCTCTCTTGCACATTGTAGGTATCATACTGCCCGGTGACCCCTGGACTTCAAACATGGCAATACCCATACATCTTTCCGGGCTGCATACTTTATACAAGCTGCTCAACATCAGTCTCTTTCTTCCCTTTGTGAATCAATATGCAAAATTAATTACATTAATAATACCGGAAAAACAAGGCGAAGAAAAAAGCAAAGCCTACAGGCTGCAGTATAGAACGAGGAATTTAAAAAACGCTTTGGGTTTTAACATAGTTAGGGCAGAAAAAGAAATACAAAGCATGGCAGCTCTTGCAGCAGATATGTACGGCAAGTTCAGCGCTGCCCTAAGTTCCATGAAGGAAAAGCCCTTAAGCGAAACAGATGTAAGCGCACTGACAACAGAGCTTAAAGAAAAAGAGGACTATGCCGATCAGATGCGCGAAGAGATAACGAACTTTTTAATAGAGTGCACCCGCGAAAGCATGAACTCGAGAACCAAGGGAAGGCTCTCCCGCCTTTTAAAAATCATAGCCGACCTTGAAGACCTTACTGACGATTGCTTTAGCGCAAGCATGTTAATAGAAGAAAGTGTACTAAAAAAACATTTTTTTAAGAACAAGGAACTCACCGCTCTTATCCCCTACGTCGCCCTTGTATCAAGCTTCCTTGATTTCCTGAAAGAGCTTAAGCTAGGCAGCACCATCACAAAGGAGCAGGCCGCCTGGGCACTGGAACTGGAAAACAAAATAGACAAGTCCCGCAACAAGCTGCGCAAGCTAGGGCGCAAGAGGCTGGAAGCCGGCAAGAATGTAAGGACTGAGCTTTTATTTATAGACCTCGTGCGGCGCATCGAAAAGATAGGCGACTACTGTTATAATATTACAGAGGAACTAAGTTGATGTACAAAGAACGCATAGAAAAAGTTCGCGCCTTAATGACAGAAAAAGACATAGATCTCTTTTTCCTTGGCCCCTCCTCTGATATGTTTTACCTTACAGGTTATGGAGTAAAAGCCGACAAGCGCCTCCTTCTCCTTGTGTTGCCCGCCGGGAAGGCAGCAGACAAAGCATTTATCATCGCAAATCTTCTATATAAAGAGCAAATTACCTCCATAGCTGCCGCCCCGCTCATAGACGACTTTGTTTTCTGGAAGGACGGCGAAGATCCCTTTGCCCTACTCAAGAGCGAAGTAGAAAAACGCGGCATACCCCTTAAGAGAGCCACCCTTGAAGCATCCATCCCCGCTCTCTTTACACTGCCTCTCTCCCGCAGCTTTCCTGGCACAGACTTTGTCCTGGGCTCCACACTAACCGAGCCCCTAAGGCAGTACAAGGACGAAGCCGAGCTCGAGATAATACGCCGCGCCTGTGCGGCTTCCGACCATGCCCTGGCAGCTATGATGGGCGCGGCAGGAGCGAACAATGCCTCCGCGAGTGGCGATGCCGCAGGAGCCAGCAATGCCCCAGCGAGCAGCCAAGGCAACGTCGCTGTCAACCAAAGCTTTGGCAAGCCCGGCTATGTCGACCCAGGCTTTGGCAACCCAGGCTATGGCAACCCCGGCTCTGTCGACCCAGGCTCTGTCGACCCAACCCGCTGGCTGGGCAAGAGCGAAGCCGAGTTCTACGCTGCACTGCAAGGCGAGTTCAGCAGCCGCGGCTTAACTCAGTTTGGCGCAGGCATAGCCATAGGCGCCAATGCAGCCGTGCCCCACCATGTTCCCGGCGATGCAAAGATAGCAAAGGGCCATTGCCTGCTCGTGGATTTTTGGGGACGCCTCGAGGGATACCACACAGACTGCACCCGCACCTTTCACTTCGGCAAACCCGAAGATGAGTTTATAAAAATCCACGCCATAGTTCTGGAAGCTCAGGAAGCAGCACAGGCAAAGGCAAAAGCCGGCGCCACCCTCGCCGATGTTGATCATGCCGCACGCTCAGTGATAACGAAAGCCGGCTACGGCGAATACTTCACACACCGCACAGGCCACGGCTGCGGCATAGACGTACACGAAGGAGACTCGGTGAACGCCGGCGTGAATGTTCCGCTTGCACCGGGCATGGTCTTTTCAATAGAGCCGGGTATCTACCTGCCCGGGCGTTTTGGTGTTAGAATAGAAAATCTGGTGGCAATTACAGAGAAGGGAACAGAGATACTTCACTCCTATCCCCGCGAACTAATTATCATAGATTAAATATACAAAGGAGAAATGGACATGGCGTTCGAATATTCAGTTCAGTTGTACTCGGTAAGAGATGTAATCAAGCAAGACCCCATGGGAGTTTTAAGCAAACTAAAAGCCATGGGCTTTACAGGAGTGGAAGGCTTCGGCGACTTTATCTTCTCAGCTTCGGATGTCAACTACGGACTCTCCAACGCCGGCTTAAAGATGGTCGGCTACCACACATCCTGGCAGAGCGTGCAGGACGATAAGCTCGCTTCGACAATCAGCTATTACAAAAGTATAAACAACAAACATGTTATAGTCCCAAGCTTGCCCGATGAATGCATCAACACCATAGACGCATGGAAGAGAACAGCCGACAAGTTTAACGCCATTTCAAAAGTGCTCTCAGACGAAGGCATGCACCTCGGCTATCATAATCATCAAAAAGAATTTAAAGAACTCGAAGGACAAATACCCTACACAGTTTTTTTTGATAACACAGATCCAGCTGTCTTCATGCAGATGGATAACGGGAACGCAATGGCAGGCGGCGCCGATGTAATGGCACTCCTAAAAAAATATCCCGGCAGAGCACGCACTGTTCACCTTAAGCCCTACTCTTTAAGCAAAGGCTTCGATCCCGTCATAGGCGAAGACGACATAGACTGGAAGGAGTTCCTCCACTGGTGCCGCGACCATGGCGGAACAGTGCACTACATAGTCGAGTACGAGGAAGACAAAGTTCATCCCCAGCTCGAAGGAGTCGAACTCTGCATCAAAGCCCTTAAGGAAATGGAAGCAGCCGGAAAAATCTAACATGTATATTTCACACCTTGCTTCACTCACAAAGACAAACGTACTTCAAGTTCTGGAAAAACGCAGAGCCGAACTCGCCGCCCAGGGCAAAGACATAATCAACCTCTCCGCCGGCACCCCCGACAGAACTCCCGCCCCACACATAATGGAAGCCATAGCCAACGCCTCCGCCGACGCCGCGAACTACAAGTACACCCTCATTGATCCCCCGCCCCTCATAGCTGCCGTGCAGCACTGGTACTACACCCGTTACGGCGTGCAGCTCAGCGCCTCCGAGCTCCTCTCGATTTACGGATCGCAGGAAGGCTTCGCCCACATCTTCCATGTGCTCTGCGATCCCGGCGACACCGTGATCATAGGAACACCAGGCTATCCCGTTTTTTCTTACGCGCCGCTCTTGGCAGGGGCCAAAGTTTACAAGACTCCACTTTTGCCCAAGAATAATTTTTTAATTGATTTTGATTTAATCCCCGTACATGTAGCCGAAAGTGCAAAGGTGATCATAGCATCATATCCTTCCAATCCCCTGGGGGCAGTTGCGACAGATGATTTTTATCACCGCCTCATACACTTTACAAGCAAGTACGACATCACAGTCCTGCATGACAATGCCTATTCAGAGCTTGTTCACGAAGGGGCGCCCGGAGGCAGCTTTCTTTCCTACCCCGGTGCAATGGATGTGGGCATAGAGTTCAACTCACTTTCCAAAAGCTATAACCTCACCGGGCTCAGGATTTCCTTTGCGCTGGGCAATGCAAATATAATAGAAGCTTTTAGAAAATTCCGCTCCAATATAGACTACGGCCTTTCCGCTCTCGATCACAGCGCCGCCATCGCCGCCCTCACAGGCCCCCAGGACAATGTCCTTGCCAACCGCGCAGCCTACAGGGAAAGACGGGATGCCTTCTGCAAAGCCCTCATCGCCGGCGGCTGGAATGTCCCCATGACCCCCGCAACAATGTTCACCTGGTTCCCCATGCCCGAAAAGTTAAAACACATGAGCAGCGAAAACTTCTGTTTTGAACTTCTGGAACAAGCCGGCGTCATCTGCGTCCCCGGCTCCAGCTTCGGCGAAGGCGGCGAAGGCTGGCTCCGCTTCGCCCTCATCGAAGAACCACCCCGCCTCGAAGAAGCGGCACAGCGTATAGCGAGATTTATTAAGAGCACAAATTAAACCTAATTAAGACAACAATAATTGAATCAAAATAAAATTTACTCCAAACGCGTGGAGATTTCATTATGCTCAGCTTGTGCTGTGGCATTTAATAACGCAGCCTCTGGTCTGGCATCTACGATCACACAGCAAGGCTGACCCTAATGAAATCTCCCCTGTGTTGAATTTATTGTTATTATTATCTATGAAATCCAAACTTGGGAACTTTGGTCTCTAATTATCAGTTTTATTTTTTTCGTGTTCGGCAGCCGATTGTATCATGGTTTTTATGGGATCAAGAATTTCAACAGGTAAAATATCTAAATCATCTAATACTGCTCTATATTTTATATAACCGGAAATATCCACAGA
>Ga0099364_10012087_pt1 | contig 11691 bp, 10 predicted proteins | sample TergutTh196P3_FD_73070 | JGI IMG/M metagenome (GOLD analysis project Ga0099364, IMG submission 73070) | Microcerotermes parvus P3 segment gut microbial communities from Pointe-Noire, Republic of the Congo - Th196 P3 | ecosystem: Host-associated > Arthropoda: Insects > Digestive system > Gut ...
CGGTGTTTTCAGTCAATTGGGCATTGCCGCTCAATACATCGTTTATTGACGGGAGTCCTCGGCTGTCCTGCTGTCCGCCCTCGGCGTTTGGGTTCCTTGCCGTTATAAGCTCAAGCGTGATCGAAGGCAGCATGCTGGCAAGGTGGATGGTCATCCGTTCTATCTCTTCCTCACCATCTTCCGTTATGGTCGCTGCCAGTGCCTGGTCGGTAAGGCGCATTAGCTTGTGTGGATGTATTTCCCGCCCAACTGAGTATTGCGCCAGCATCCTGTTCGTGTAATCGTACCGGGCTCTTTCTTGCGCACGTTCCGCAATTGTCGGAAATGCTAGCAATTCTACATCTAACCGTACTTGCGCCGATAAGTTTGCGGTGATCCCTGTCTGGCTTACATTGTCGCCATATATTTCTTTCAGATGTTCCCACTTCTTGGACTCAGGCGTCTCAACCCTATCAATACCCGTCATAAGCCGGTCGTCGTGTACAAGATTGAAGTTTATGAGAGCGCCCGATTTCGAGGAGTTTTCAAATGCATGTATGATTTCGGCATTTTTCGCGTATAGGATCAGGTAGGTATCTTTACCGTCCGTCATCACTGCAACTGTCGCCTTCAGATTGTACTCTGTGTCAAAGCCAAGCCCTGACCTGTCAATGCGTTCTTGCAGCTCCTTTTCGGCGATGGCCAGTATGGGCATACCGGGCCGGGGCATTAAGCCCATTGCCACGTCGTCAACTATGTCGGCGACCTCAGCAGACAGCATTCGGTGATATTCTTCCTTTGTCGCTTCGTATATAGCTTGCCTTGCTTCTTTGAAGACTGATTCTAAACGGATCAAGCTTGCGCCTTTGATTTTATAACCTCGTATTTCTATCATTGTATTTTCCTGCCTTTCGTGACACTTTTAAGGCTTAGCTGTTCTCCGAAGTTTGCGTCGTGGCCTGATTTAAAGTGCCCAAATATTTTTCCTTGCTTTTTCATTTTGCAGTTGATATGATGAAAAGTTTATAGGGGAGTGGCTAAAACTTGACATTTTTACAACTATCCTGTATAATCCAAGCAATAAGAGTGAATTACAAATAAACGGTCTCGAACAAGATTGCTAACAAATGCCGAAATATTCTATTATGAAAGGGGTGAGAAAATTGTTAGACAGGCCTTCACAGCTAGCAAACGCTATATTGGTTTTTATGCTGGACAACCGCAGCATCCGCGATCCGCTTTTGGCGTACAACGCATTTGTCCAGCAGGACAGCAGGGATTTCGGCATGAACAAGGGTGAGAAAGGGATACGGGCATTGGAAATAATAAACCATGTGCTTTCAAAATCCATCGAAGACCTTCTCATACTGCATGATATCGAACTAAAACACGGGGAGCTGTATTCTTATGGGTTAACCAGTGATGAGATTATGGCTCGGCAATACACACATTAGCCGATTGGCTTATCATAAATGGATGTCAAATATGTTGAACGGACCCCCGCTTACAGGGCGGGCAACAGTGGTCACTATGATTTGCTAACAACAATATATCCTAAATAAAGAGGAGTATTTTTAATATGCTGAAAAAGAAAAGATACTTGCCGCGCAATGAAGAGATAGACCAGGAACGGATCGTGGAGCTTATACGTGTGTATCGTGATGGCGTTGACTGGAAAAGAGCTTATCAGCTTGCCATTGACAAGCTTAACGAGAAGTTCACGGAAAAGCTAGCTGATGCGAAAATGTCCGGTGGATCAGCAAAAAAACTGGCATCAATACAAAAGAAATGGGATAATGCTTTGGCTACAGAGCCAACGCTAATCAAACTCAGTAAAATGGCGGAGACGATGCCAAACCCAACTACCAAGCAGAAGTTTGAGTCGGATGATGCCGCAAACGAGCTTGTTATAATCAACGAAAAGCTAGTCATTTACATGATCCGCAAGCATTTTGGTTCTTACGTCAACACTAACAGCTACGACGACATCCAAAATGTAGGCAGGCTGGGCTTGTTCCAAAGCTTGATGTCTTACGATTCAAAGAAGGGCATGTTTTCCACGTATGCAGCGTACTTTATAAAGAATGCAATTTACGGTTATCTAAGCGAGCTTCATGGATCTTCAACCTACTACCAAAGCCAAGCAAAGCATTACAAGGATGTGATTGCAAAACTGCTTAATGAGGGAAATACGGCCCCAACCGCTTCCGACATAGCAGGAGAGATGGGCGTAGGCTTTGAAGCGGTTCAGAGACTGATGAGCGTAATGTCGAGGGCTAACCCACTTAGTCTGAACGACGAATCCGTAACAACCCGCCCGATAGACCCCCTCAAGTTCAACCCGGAAGAAATAACCGCCAGGAACGAAGTCACTGAGATGATTGAAAAAGCCCTGAGTGAACTACCTGAAATCCAGAGGCTTGTAATTGACCTCTTGTACCTTGAGAGCGACAAGCCAAGCAAATACTCGGTGATTGGGATGAAGCTTGCCCAGTTGGAAAACCCGGATGTGCCTGAAAGTGAATTAAAACCGTATAATACGGACAGGATCAGGCAAATAAAAGCTGAAGCGCTACGGGCTTTGAAGGCTAAGCTGTCAAAATATTACAATGACAGCGAAAGCAATTACATTACAAGGAAATCTGCCCTTAGAATCAACATTTACCCGGATACGTCCTCTATTGTCGAAGATTTGGATTTTATCCACGACTGTTGCTAATGGCATAGAGCTCCTGCGGCAATATAGAGCTTCCTCGGAAACCCGGGGAAGTTCTTATTTTGCTTTCTCACGCGCTTCCCATACGCTGTCAATGTCGAATGCAACTGCGTTCGGGTTGTGCATGGGTTCCACGTAAGGCTCTTCCATATCGTCGGGTGTAAAAAGCCTGACGGGCGGTAACTCTGGCAACTCCTCAAACTCCGTATCTATCTCAGGCTCCTCCGCTAAAAACCCGGCAATAGCGCTCTTTATGCTTGCGAGATGTAATTTCATTTTTAAATCCTGACGCGCTGCCTCATTAATCAGGCTTGTAAGCGTGTAGCTGCCGCTGCCCATCGCATTTATAAGGCTGCTGGACACTATTCTTTCGCCATCTTTGTCCAACCCGGAGTCAGGTGCTGCAAATAAAACGTCCCCAAACTCGTCAAGTACCAGTGAAAGGCTATAATCACCGCCTATAATGCGCCAGACATCCGCTTCGCCGTCATACTCGACTTCGTAGTCGTGTATCTCCATCCCGCCTAGCGCGTTATCATTGTACCTGTTCATAAAGTTGACTATGCCGGTAATGTTAATGCCTCTTTCTATCCTCCCATGCCTCATACTGCTTGCGACAAACCTGCCGCGATCAATCAGCTCTGGATTGTAGACGTCCAGCTCCCCGTCGGCATCATCATCGCCTGCCGCGCTTTCGTTATGCCCGACCACGCCGTTGTCAATGTCCGATAAGCTTGTGCCGTTGACAATATTGATGGAGTTTTTCATTCCATCCTGATTATAACTGCTTCCGGTCATATAAACTGCCAGCCACATGATTAAAATGGAAATAACCAGTGCCACAGGTATAAGCAATATTTTTTTCATTTCAGGCCTCCTTTGCCCCATGCTTTCGCCGGCAAAAGCTGTATAGCAGCTGCCCATGTCTCAAGAGCTGCCCCTAGCACAGCATATATGATATTCTTAATCATCCCTTTCAGCGCAATCAGCATGGCCGCAATGCTTATTGCTTTTTCTGCAAGACCTTCTTTCTATAAGCGGCGGACGGCTGATGCATGCATCTTCAAGGGTAAGTCTAATCCCATACTCTTCCTTCAATAGGTTGGCCATCTCGTAAATATCCCTGAGTAAGGCGTTCAGCTCTTCCGAATCAGGTTTGTCAAGACCTAGTAACAGCCTGTTGCCTACCATTATCTGCTTGCAGTACAACACTTCAGAAAATGTATCGTTTGTTGTATTATTTATAATTATATCTTTCATGGCATATCGGCGGCACTTGCCGCCTCCCCCTTTCATTTCTGCTATTAGTATGTCAGAAATGGCAGTGGGGTATTGTTACAAGTTTTTTGCAAATATGCCAAAACCAATACTTGCTGTTACATTTTGCATAGCAAGCCTTGGTTCTGCAAACGATGTCGCAAGTAGGAATGATTAGCCCTAAGCTATTCCAGTGCATCCCATGAGACTAAAGCCCCACAATACTCACACTCAGCGGTTGTGCCATAGTTGACCCTTATATTGGCCCCGCAGCTATGGCACACAAAGGCCCGTGCTTCTGGAACCTGTGCTTGTGCTTGCTGCTGCTGAAATGGAAGTTGAAATGGCCCAAACTGAATACCGCCTTGAGATTGCGGCTGCGTAAGGGTTATTGTCCCTTTAGCTGCATCCAGCTGAGCCTTCTGAAAGTATCCCGAGTTGATCATTTTCTGCAAATCCACAACCGCTTCGGAGTATTTGACACCCATGTTAGCTGCAATGGTGCGTATATCGGTATGCCCTTGGTTTACGACATTGCTTATATATTTTTTATACAGAGCTCCTGTCTTTTTCATTCGTGTCGCAAATATCCACAGGACTACGCCTCCTGTGCCAAATAGCGCAGCTCCAAACACTATTTCAATTTCCCCTTGCATGATCCCCATAAAAGCCGCTATGGTGCCCATTGCCAAAAGTATCACGGAAACAGCCTTCATAGTTTTGCCCACGCCCTCTTTTAGTGTGGCGCTTCTGTCGCTACCAAGCTTAATGAGTAACAGCACAATGCCGAGCGGCCAAAAAGCTAAAAAGGCAATAACGACGACCACGCTTGGTATTGAGGCAGTTCTTTTTGATTTTTTCATAATAAAACGCTCCAAATAATAAAGCTATTTGCTTACGGCGAATGCACCATGTACAACCCTACAACCCGCCCGTCGGCGATGCTTACCTGAAGGATTGACCCGCCAGTACCATCATATGACAGATAGCCGGATTCAGCCGTCCCATCAAGTAGGTCAGGTTTGCCATAGCTTGCCATAACATCTTCGGACGTGGTCCCAAATGTTACCCCTCCCGGGAAAACCAGGTCAGCCTCAATTGGCTCGATACCGAAATCTGTTAGCTGAACTCCGATTATTTGCGCACCTGGCTCGGCGGTGTTCACAGGGCTTCCGTCCAAGTTGCCAAACACCACGTTTATCTTGCTGTCGCCATTGACCATTTCGTAATTGGAGACCCTGCTGAACTCATTTTCCATAACCCTGTCGTCTGTCCAGCCAGAAGGGTCTTTTGACCAACCATGCACCTCAAACTCCCTTCTGGAAATGGGCAGTTCGTACATAATGCCATCGAGCGAAAAGCTAAAGCTGATCGAGTCCGGGCTTAGGTTGTCTGTCACCGACGCATTTTCCTCGTTTGTGCCCGACTGATCCGACGTTGTATTATCATCCTCTGCGGGTTGACTAATTTCGTTCGCTTGCTGATTTCCCGTAGGTGTAGAATTATCGGCGCTGTCCCTGCAAGCCGACGTCATGATCGTAATCAAAACCATAAAGCATGCTGCTAATGCTTTTCTTTTCATCAAACGTTAGCGCAGGATACCCCCGCCTATATAGGCGGGGGAGGAATGCGCTATCCTCCTTCTTAATGTTAGTTATTATACTGCTATGTAGGTGAATCCTTTGCTATATCTATATGGCGTTAATTGTTTTGCCTGCACGGATTTGCCGGTTTCCTTCAGTATGACTCGCGTGCCTAAGTTGTGGCTGCCGGTTACGATATATACCTTGTCATCATGCTTAACCAAATCGTTAGGCTGGTAAGGATACCGCTTCTTCCTGATGCTGCGGCGGCCATCCCGTTTCTTATCGCCGCGGTACTGCCTTAGGTTCTCGCCGTTCTTGTTTTTATTCCTTGTGGTCCTACCGCTGAACAGCTCAGAGGCATATTTCTTTTTACCGTCCCTGATGTCGATGTACATCGCATCGTAGAACTTCTCAAGGTTGCGGTTGTTGCGCCTCGTCTGTGTGTAAACCAATGGCTCGGTTCGTGTTTGGATGGTTCCACCCGCTATGCAGAAGGCGTCGTTTGCGTGGGTCTTCTCAATGCCCAGCTCCTCCCTTACGGCTTTCGTGATGTAGCCGTAGGTGTAGCTTACTTCGTAGCCTAATGCCCTTAATCGCTCAATCAGCATCCTGTACGTCGAGGTCATAAAGGTTTCTGCCTTATACCCCTTGGTCTTAGGCTTCCAATCTTTTAGGAAGCCTTTGTGGGCTGCCGAATTGTGGCATTGCGAGCATAGCGTCACAAACTCGTCAGGGCGATCCGTGGCACCTTTAATGCGGTATCTGAGGTGATGTGCCACTAGGGTGGGCTTTTTCTCAGTGTTCTTACAGTCCTTGTTTTGGCACTTGTAGCCGTCCCTGTGGTAGACGTACTGCTTGACGTTCTGGTAGCCGTACTGCTTGCAGTCCGTTGTTGTCCGCAAGCCCCCGCTTCAAACATCTTTAGATGTTAAGCGGTGGGTAGTTGACGCACTGTTATTCTCTGTCTGCATGGCCGTGGTTTCTGCTAAAACCCGCCACGTTTTGGAGTGTTGTCTCCGACCTTTTTCATATCAATCTCTTCCCTCCGGGCTATGCTCCGGGAAGCCGTAAAGACGCAAATGATTATTATTGCAAAAAACGCTATTATTGTAAGCTGCACAATTATTAGCGTATTTCTGCCCACAGCAATTGAGCAAAGAGCCAAGACACTGATCAACGTGGCGGTAAAATAGATAATAAGCGAAGAGATAACCCCCGCCCGTTGAAGCACGCTAGGCTCCTGCCCCAAAACCGCATATAACCCACCAAATAAGATCAGCTCCGACAGCAAGAGAAAAGCAAGTCCTAGCGTGTTTAACGCTGATTCCATATCTATGCCGGTAAGAAAAAACACCGCCACTGTCAGCGCGACCGTAATCGCGCCTATGATCAACACTGGCATCCTATTACCGATTCTCATCATATCTTTTCTCTCCTATTCTTTCACCGCATTCAAAACAAAACTTTTGTGTGCCATTTAACACTGCATCACAATGCGGGCATTTATCAACAAATGACTCACCGCACTCTCCGCAGAACTTAGCGTTTTCCGGAAGTGCCGTGCCGCATTTTGGACAAGAATGCAAAGTTATTACACTGCAATCAGGGCACTCTCCCGTGCCGACCTCAATATCTTTCCCGCACTTTGGGCATGGGTTGTATGCGTCCCCGCATATTGGGCAGAATTTATAGGATCTGTCATATTGCCCGCCACACGAATTGCACATGACCGTGTTTGTGGGTTCTGAGTCCCCTGTTGGCGATGCCTGTACCCTAGTGTCATGCCCACAAGCGGGGCAGAACGTGGCCAATGCCGGCATTTCGGAAACGCACTTATTACAATTCTTCATTTGCTGAAAACTCATGTTTTGAGCCATACCACCGAATGCACCGCCAAATGCTCCGCCGACGCCAACTCCCATGCCAAGCCCCATCCCGGCGCCCATCATGCCGGCTGAGCCGGAACCGGGATTAGTCGCCGCGCCTTCAAGTGCATCAAACGAACGTTGCTGTTGATAGCTGTATCCAATGATGTCCATTTCGGCACGTTTCGCCAGTGCAGCTTTAAGCTGAATGATGGCCGGATCATCTTCCGGCACATTAACGCTGTTGACATAAAAATTGATAAGCTTTATTCCATAATCGCCAAGCTTTGGGCTGATGCTTTCTTTGAGGTAATTGGACAGCTCAAGCAGGTAGGCGTTTATTTCAAGCACGCTCACGCCTTTTTTTATCAGATACTGTGAAATGGAATCCTTTACGCGTGTTAAGTAAATGCCTTTGAAAAACCGTGTCAGCGAGTCTTTGTCAAACATGTGCATCGCGCCGACCAATTGCGTCAAAAAGGCTTTAGATTCAGCTACCTGAACCCCAAACTGCCCATGCGCCCTTAGGGGCAGATAGACATTATGCTTTGGATCTTGAAGTTGTATTGGCTCGGAAGTACCCCATTTGATATCGAGCGAATGAATCTTATTTACGAACCATACCTCCGCAGCAAACGGGGATCGTCCGCTAAAGGGTAGGTTGATTATCTTGTTAAGCAGCGGGATATTCGCAGTCGAGAGTGTATGCCTCCCTGCCGCAAAGATGTCAAGCGCCTGGCCGCCTTTGAACAGGACGGCTTCCTGTGATTCGTTTACTATCAGCTGTGTCCATGTTCCCAAGCTATCTTCGGGATACTTCCATGCAAACACGTCTGGGCTGCCATCGTATTTAACAACTTTTGCTACTGGCATTTTTTCTCTCCTTATTGCTTAATTTGGCTACGTCCATATAGGCACGCTACTTCTTATCAACCTCCGTGCGGCATGATATCTAAGCGCCCCTCTAACTCCGCCTGTATCCATATCATCAGCTTTTTGGGGTTGAGTCCCGCTCTCAGCATGTCTTTGCACAGGCCGTTGAGATATTCTATTTCATCAACCGAAACCTCCAACTTCCTGTATAAATGTGTAAGCTCCATGACCTGCCGAGGCTCATTACCGCTATCTTCATAAGCGCAAAGTTTTTTTTCAACCGTTTCTGGCAGAACGCCGGTTAAGATTTTTCTTGTGTTGCTGTCTGTTAACCGGGTTGTTGGAACAGCCGCCCTCCCATGCGTGTCCAGCCACTCGGAGTATAGGCGCATCCCGCTACCGATTATCGCTTCCTCAACAAGTTCTTGCATAGCTTCAAGCCTGTTTTCTATTTTTAAAAGCCTTTCTGCAATGGCCCTTATGTGTCCTTCCCCGTTATTGCCACAATTGCAGGAGTCAGATTTCTCTTCCACAGGCGGTTGCGCATCGTAAAGGCTCAGCACATGCCCTATGAACTGAATTAAGTTAGTGGTTTCAAATGAATACATCATGCCGCCGCAATTGCCGCAAACACATGCCTCAATTTCATTAAGCGTGACTGTATGCCCGCCGCACATGTAGTTTTGATCGACCTGTCTATTCTCCATCGGTTCCCCGCAATTGTAGCAGGCGAATGCGGTATCGTTTTGCCTCATAATCCCATTTCCCCCTTATCATAATAAAAGCTGAGCCATATGTTTTAGTATGTTAGAAATGAACCAATAAATTGCCGCTTTACAGAAATAATTTTGGAAAACAAAGGAAAAAGCATGGATTGTTCCATGCTTTTTCGTAAAAATCTGTTTCCGGCGCATTAATAATACTTTTTGCTTGTGCGTATTTTAAACACGATTATGACGATCCCGGCTGCCCCGAACAGAACAACGCTTACCCAGATAACGATGTTTCGGTCTATTCCCGCTTGTGGCGGATGTACCAGTATGTATCCTTCTGCCGGTTCAATACCCGTCTGGCCCATGGGCGCGTCAGCGTTCCTGGAATTTTCGGTAAGCGTGCCTTGTGGGGGCACGGATGAAAGGTCTGAGCTTTGCTGCTCTTCTGGCGTAGTAACTGGTTCTTCTTGCGGCTCATGTGTCGGGTCTTGTTCTACTTGCTGCGGCGCTTGCTGTTCCTGCGGCGTTGAATCAGGTTCTTGGGCTAACGATGTCTCATGCAATTGCGGTTCTTCCTGTACCGGCGGCATTTCATCGGATTCCTGCAACAGCGATCCCTGTGTCTGTGGTTCTTCTTCCAGTTCCTGCGGCCCTGCTTGCGTCCATTGCGCGGTGTATACCGCGTCCCCTACTACCGTGTCTCGGATTTCCAATGACCACCCGGTAAATACAAACCCTGCCTGGCCTACAGGCACTTCTGCAAAACCCGGCGTGGCATCGCCATATGCTGCCTGATATTCCTGAGCGGCAAATGTGCCCCTTGTCCCAGGCTCATATACGATTGTGTGTGTTCTTTGCTGGTTGGCGACATCTGCTGACCACAGCGCAACGTATTCAACGTCTGTAGTCACAGTCGGGCTTATTTCTGGATACCATCCGTCAAATCTCCAACCGCTTCTGCCGACAAGTTCCCTGTCAAACTCAGGTGTAATTGAATCTTCCATCGCTATGTGCATTCTTGGGAGAAAAGCCCCGTGCTCACCTGAGAGGTAGGTGATTTTATATTCCTGAAGCGGTCTCCATTGCGCAACATACTCAACATCGTCCCCCTCAACTTGCCCTGATTCGGCGACCCATCCATTAAACCTCCAGTTCCCCATACCGGCAATCTCTCCGTCAAATGCCGGTATCATTTGGCCTACCTCAACTGTATGCATCTGCGGGGCAAATGAGCCATACTCACCGGGTAGATAGGTTATTTCATATGTTGGGACAGGTTTCCACTGTGCGGTATATTCAACGTCCTCAGTGGCTGTTAGGCTTGCCTCCGGATACCATCCATCAAATTCCCATCCGATGGCTCCAACTGTTTCGCCAACAAACCCTGGTGTCGGAAAATCAATTATTGCTATATTTGACTGCGGCTCAAACAATCCGTACTCGCCAGGCAGGTAAGAAATCTCAAACCTTGGGAGGGGTTTCCATTGGGCCACATACTCAACGTCCCCGTTCACGGCCCCGTTTATTTCCGGTAGCCATCCGTCAAACTCCCATCCAACTGCGCCGTCAGCTCTGCCTGCAAATGTCGGCGTCGGCAAGCCTGACATTATGACATGTGATTGACGTTCAAACAGTCCATGTTCGCCGGGCAGGTAAGAGACCCTATATTCCGGTAACGGCTCCCACTGGGCAACATAGGTTACATCCCCCGTCGCCGTCTGGCTTACCCCTGGTCGCCACCCAACAAACTCATATTCCGGCAAGCCCGCAATGTCCCCGGCAAACTGTGGCGTTGGGCTTCCATCGGTTATTCGGTATTCTTGGGTGTCAAACCGGCCTTCTACCCCGGGGTCATAGCGTACTGTAAAAATCTGCTTCCACTGAGCTGTGTAAACTTGATCCTTCAAAACAAGTTCATCCACGCTTGGCTGCCATCCGTTGAACTGCCAACCGTCGTTTCCTGTCGGCGTACCATTGAACATCGGCGTAGGCGTCCCGAAACCGGACTGGTAAGCCTGTAAAGCGAATGTGCCTTGTGATCCCGGCATGTATCTCACATCGAAATCCTGAAGCTTCCATCGTGCGGTATATGTTTGGTCTGCCGTAACGGTTTCGATTATAGCTGGTTCCCATCCATCAAACAGCCAACCCTCATTGCCTCTGGGAAGCCCTGTAAACAGCGGCGTTAAGTTGTCGTAGTTTGCGTGCTTGACCTGCTGTTCAAATACGCCCTGCGCGCCCGGCGCGTAAACAATGGCATATTCCCGCAGTTTCCACTGGGCAGTATAGACCTGATCCATTGTCGCAAGCTCGCTGAACGCAGGCTGCCATCCGTCAAATTCCCAACCGATGCCCCCTGCGATCTCGCCGAAGAAAGCCGGCGTTGACAATCCTTCTATCGCTATATTCGTTTGCGGGTAAAACAAACCATGTTCACCAGGTAGGTATGTGATATCGTATCGTGGCAGGGCTTTCCACTGAGCAGTATATGTTGCGTTTCTTGATACCTCCGTATCTATTGTGGGCTGCCATCCGTCAAATTCCCATCCTACGACGCCTGAGGGCTCACCATCAAAGTCCGGTGTCGGAAACCCTTCTATCACAGTATTTTGCTGTCTTTCAAAAGCCCCGTAGCTTCCGGACAGGTAAATAACCACATACCTCGGCAAAAGCTTCCACTGAGCCACGTATTCGGCACCTTC
>Ga0099364_10012088_pt1 | contig 11691 bp, 9 predicted proteins | sample TergutTh196P3_FD_73070 | JGI IMG/M metagenome (GOLD analysis project Ga0099364, IMG submission 73070) | Microcerotermes parvus P3 segment gut microbial communities from Pointe-Noire, Republic of the Congo - Th196 P3 | ecosystem: Host-associated > Arthropoda: Insects > Digestive system > Gut ...
TTCCACGGTTGATGTATTTTCTGAAACTGCAGGCAGGGTAGCGGAAGTGTATGTTTCGATTGGGCAGAGGGTAAGCAGGGGACAGAACATCGCAGCGATTGATCCCGGCCGGCCCGGTATGGAATTTCGCTGGAGTATGGCCACAGCCCCCATCAACGGGACCATTGTGGCGCTTCCCGCCCAGGTTGGCATGATGGTTTCACCGGCAATGCCGTCTCTGGCCCGTATCTCCAGTGACGGCAGACTGGAGATACAGCTGTTTGTCGCCGAACGGTTTATTTCCAAAATGGCCTTGAATCTTCCCTGTAATATTACCCTGCATGCATGGCCGGGAGAGGTTTTTACCGGCCGCATCAGTGAAATATCTCCGACCATCGATCCCATCTCGCGGACCATGGAAGTACGGGTACGTGTGGACAATCCCGGCGATAGGCTTAAAACAGGGATGTATGCCAGGGTGCAGATTATCACCGAGCAAAAAAACAATATTGTAAAAATTCCCGCATCTGCAATTGTTTCCCGTTTTGGGGAGCAGTATCTCTATGTTGTCACGCAGGATCCCGAACATCCTGAATATACCATTGTACACCGGCGGGATATTGTACCGGGGATTCTTATCGACGGGGTGCTGGAAATCCAAAGCGGGCTTGCACCGGATGAGGAAATTGTTATCCGCGGACAAACGCTGCTTGAAGAGAGCGCACGGGTGAATATTGTCGATCGCGTTGCGCCGCTGAGCGCCAACTAAGGAGGAACACCAATGCTGGTAAAAACAGTTGTTGCACGGCCTACTACGGTATTTGTCATTTTTGCCCTGCTTATCGGGCTGGGTGTTTTTTCGCTGATAAACCTTCCCATTGACCTGTATCCGGAAATTAACCCGCCCATTCTGGCGGTAATAACAACTTATCCCGGAGCGGGGCCGGAAGAGGTTGAACGGTCAGTAGTCCGCGTCCTGGAAGCGGCGCTGTCCGGTGTTTCGGGTCTGGAAAAAGTTACCTCATCTTCGTCAACAGGTTCCGGTATGGTAATAATGGAATTTACTTTCGGTTCAGATCTTAACGAAGCCTCGCTTTCTGTCCGGGATGCACTGGATCGAATCCGGCGCTTTTTACCGACAACAATCGATCCGCCGATGATTTTTAAGTTTGATCCGGCAATGATTCCCTTAATGAGCCTGATGATCACCGGTAATCGTACTGCCGAAGAATTACGGGAAATAGCCGAGGATACAATCATTCCCCGCATTGAGCAAACACCGGGTATTGCTACAGCTTCGGTCAGCGGCGGCAGGGATAAAATTATCCGCATAGAAATTCCCCAGAACAGACTTGAAGCCTATGGTTTAACCATCACCCAAATTCAACAGATGCTTGCCGTGCAAAATATGCAGATTGCCGCAGGAAGCATTACTGAAGAAGGGCTTAATTATATTCTGACAACCATGGGAGAATATAGTTCGCTGGATGAACTGCGCAGTACGATCATTTCCTACAGGGGCGGCGGCTTTACCGGTACGCATATTGAACCGCCGCGGCAGATATTCCTGCGTGATATAGCCGATGTCTACGAAGGTTTCCGCGATGAAACCAGTAATGTCTTTGTCAACAGTCAGCCGGCGGTTATGCTGATGGTACAGAAACAGAGCGGTCAGAATTCAGTGCAGGCGGCAAAGGATCTGCGCGTACGGTTAGACAGAATGCAGAGGGAAATACCGCCAGATATCAGAATTGCCGAGCTGTGGAACACAACCGATATAATTGAAAATTCCCTTAACGAAGTTACCGGCACTGCGATTTCCGGAGCCTTACTTGCCGTTATTTTCCTGTTTATATTCCTGCGTTCATTCAAACCAACATTGATCATCGGTATCAGTATCCCCATTTCTATCCTTATCACCCTGATGCTGATGTACTTTGCCGGATTAACATTAAATCTGATGACAATGGCAGGCCTGGTTTTGGGTATCGGAATGCTGGTAGACAACTCCATTGTTATCCTGGAAAATATTTATTTTTACCGGGAAAAGGGCGCTAAGTTAAAAACCGCTGCGGTGCTGGGTACAACAGAAATGATTGTTGCCATTACCGCATCTACTATTACCACATTATGTGTGTTTTTACCGCTTGTTATGTTCCAGGGTCTTCTGGAGGTGGCCGGTGAACTCTTTGCCGGTTTGGCGTTTACCGTTGCCATATCGCTGGCAATTTCCCTGTTCACCGCTGTTTTCCTGGTGCCGGTACTGGCCAGTCATTATCTGCCCCTGGTAACACGCAAGCAGAAACAGCTTACCGGTACCTTAGGAAAAATAGACTCTGTTTTTGAAAAATTTTTTAAGTGGCTGGATAACAGCTACCGGCGGGCGGTTGACCGGATACTACGCCGTAAACTCATTACCATTATTGTAATACTGGTTATTTTTATCGGCAGTGTTGTTCTTATACCCATAATAGGCTGGGAATTTATGCCCCAGCAGGAAGAAGATAATGTAAGCATAACAGCAACACTTCCGGTTGGTACGCCCTTGCATGAAACCGAGGCTGTATTACGCCAGTTCCAAATCATCGTAGAAAGGGAGATACAAGGGTATAACCGGCTTACCTTAAGGGCCGGAGGCGGCGGGTTTATGGGTATGATGGGCAGTTCAAGCAATACCGGTTCACTGCGGATTAATCTGCCTGATTTTGAAGAACGCACCGAATCTGCCAATGATATTAAGGATATTCTGCGCCCGTACTTTAACCAGTTTCCCGGTGTTGAATTTAATTTTGGCGGAGGCTTTGGGGGGGGCTTTGGCGGCGGCAGCGCGGTTGACATTGCTCTGCGCACCGATGACCTGGAAAGAGGTAAGGTTATCGGCGAACGGATTGCCGAACTTCTCCGTGAGCGAATTCCCGATGTTACCGAACCTGAGGTTAATATCAGTGACGGCCTTCCTCAGATTGAAATTGTCATTGACCGTCAAAGGATGTATTCGCTCGGCCTGAATACCCTTACCGTGGGCAACGAAATCAGGGCCGCAGTTGACGGTGTTACCGCGACCCGGTTTAAATCGGCCGGCAAAGATTACGATGTTGTGCTGATCCTCGCCGAGGCTGACCGCAGTACCCGGCCTGCGCTGGATCAGATTTTTGTTAACAGCCCGGTAACCGGCGGCAGGGTTCCGCTTTCTGCTTTTGTCAACTACCAGGAAAGCGCCGGCCCTCTTACCATCAACCGGGAAAACCAAAGCCGTGTTGTCCGTGTCACCGCCGGAGCGCGGCCGGGCGCCAGGGTAAACACCCTGCACGAACAGGTAGAAACCCTTATCAGATCTGAAATACCTGTTGAAGATGATGTGATTATTGAATTCGGCGGTGATAATGCCGAAATGATACGAATGTTTTCCCGCTTCCTTATGATCTGCCTGGTAGCAATTTTTCTGGTGTTTGGTGTTATGGCCAGCCTTTTTGAATCCTTCCGTGATCCCTTTATCATCCTCTTTACCATACCGCTTTCGGTCACCGGTATTGTGGCAATTTACGTAATTACCGGCACCATCTTTAATGTACTTACTGCGGTCGGTCTTTTGGTACTGGTAGGGGTTATCGTTAACAACGGCATTGTACTGGTTGAATACATCAACCTGCTACGAAAACGTGGCTTACCTCTGCACGAAGCCTGTGTTGAAGCTGCCGGCAACCGTCTGCGTCCCATTCTCATGACCACCCTTACCACCGTTGTCGGCCTTATGCCGATGGCCTTTATTCCCGGCGAAGGATCAGAAATGGTGGCGCCCATCGGTAAAACAGTTTTCGGCGGCCTGACCTTTGGTACATTAATGACCCTGTTTCTCATGCCGACTGTGTACGCCATTTTCCATAAGAGATCCGATGAACGCAAGGCGCGGGCCCAGGCACGGCGTGACAGAATTGCCGCAGGTTTTGGTCATATCAAGGATAAAAAAACCGGACACAGTCCGGCAGTTGCAAGCGCAGCCACCATCGCTGTAATCGGCGAAACATCATTTAACAACCCGGAGGCAGGAACATGATTAGAATTGAAATAATTGCCAACCATTCCGTCGAAGAAAATATCCTGGAGGCGCTCAAGCGGGAGAATGCCGGAAAATACTATACCAAGTACCCCAGCATCTACGGGGTAGGTTCAGCAGGCCCCCGCATGGGTGATGCCGTATGGCCGGAAGAAAATTTTGCACTGGTTATCTGGTGCGATGAAGAAGAATCTCTCGCCGTTGACCGGGCTATAACGTTTGTCAAAGGTAAATTTCCCAGCGAAGGGATAAAAATGTTCAAAATTTTTTCGTCAGAGGCGCCTGCAGGGGCATCTTCCGGATAAAATGCAGCAGCGGGTCTGTCCAGTGCTGCGTAGTTTTACCTTCTGCCAGAAACCGCCGGTACAAGCCGGTAATGTGGGTTTTAATGGCAGCAATGTCTTCAGGCAGCACCAATGCCGGCGGCGGATCAAAAAGCCGGGCAACAAAGGCGTCCGCCTCTTCAGGAGGAAACAATCCCGGGTCAAAACAGGTCATGGCGTACAGGGCTGCGGGAATGCAGTTAACACTGTGCTGTTTAATAAATAAAATTGCATGGGTAATTTCCAGTGCGCCCTGCTTCATTTCTTCTATCTGTGCCGCATAACGTTCCTCATCTCCAAGTATTCTAAGCATGGCGGCAAACTGTGTGTAGGCACGGATAACAATCATCACATGGAGGCTGGGAATGCACATCAGGTGGGGGTCAAGCAGGTGAATCATTGCAAACCGGGGAGTGGCGATGTACAAGGGCCTTTTAGTGGTGGACAGGTTTTTGCGGTACACCTGGGCAGCGAAAACATAGAGGCTGCCCATGGATTCAATAAAGTCCCTGACCATTCCGTATACTCTGCGCCCATAACGGCGGAGGAGAAAGCTCAGCATCCGTATCCAGAAAGGGACAAAATCCAGGTATGTCGTTATCCATGACGGTACAAAGGGAATTTTATTATCAAGGGGATGATCGACCCTGTTTACCGGGATCCGACCTGGTAAAAATGCGGCATGGTATTGGCGCAGGAAAAAATTAAACACAATTGAGGAGATGCAGCGGGCCATCGCCGGACGCAGCAAAGGAACAGTAAACGATTTAATAAAGGCATAAACCAGTGATTCGTTATATACGCTGCCGTTATTCTTCATTCTAACTTTTGGTCCAAGCGGTACTGCCGGTATCAGATCTGGTATAGGTTCCCGCTGCCTGGCCGCCGGCTAGATATGCATCTTCAAAACCGTAACCAAATGAGGGATTACTCAATTGTACATTCGCACCAATGACTACACTTGTCAGATAGTTCCTGTAAAACGCTCCCTCTCCAATGGAAGTAATGCTGCCGGGGATTATTACACTGATTAGATTGTTCTGGGAAAACGCTTGATCCTTGATAGAAATAACACTATTACCAATGTTAACGCTGGCCAGATGGTTACTAAAAAATGCCATACTCCCAATAGAAGTTATATTATCAGGAATTACAATGCTTGTAAGGTAATTGTAAGCAAACACTCCTTCCCCAATAGAAACAAGGTTGTTCGGAATGGTTACACTTATCAGGCGGTTGTTATAAAACGCAAAATCCCCAATGGAAATTACGCTGTTGGGAATAGTAACGCTTATCAGACGACTACTGAGAAACGCACTGCCGCCAATGGCAGTAACGCTGTCGGGGATAGTAACACTTGTCAGGCGGCTGTTGTAAAACGCAAAATCTCCAATGGAAGTTACGCTGTTAGGGATGCTGTAGGAATCTGTTCTTCCCATAGGAAATTGAACAAGTTTTTTATCCGTATCAAGAAGCATTCCGTCAATTGATGAATAGTGTATATTATTTTGATCCACTATGAATTCTTGAAAATTGGTGTTCCCATCAAATGCCATACTCCCAATAGAAGTCACACTGTGAGGGATGAAGATGCTAGTTAGGTTGTTATAGTCAAATGCCGCATCTCCGATGAATGTAACACTATTGGGGATGATTACGCTGATCAGGCCGCGGTTGGAAAACGCTCTATGCCATATTGATATTACCGGACTCCCGTTTATTCGATCAGGTATTACTATTGCACCTCCGGGACCAGTATAGTCGGTAATGACAATACCATTTTCGTCTTCCCATCGTGTAAAATCAATATAATTATCTATTTCGGTGAAAAAATCACATGCTGTGAAAATAAGCACTATAACTGAAAAAACGGCCATGCTTCTATGCAATAATTTCAAGATTTCCTTTCTTCATAAAACAGCAATATTGCTATTTTTTATTCATGTTTTTCCCAATATTTTTTCCGGTTTTATTTCCAATTAAACCGCCGACAATTGCTCCAGGTAATCCGCCAACCCTGCCCCCTATGGCAGCCCCGGTAACTGTGCCTACCAATCCGCCTGTTTTTTCTGCTTTCTTAGAATTACTCTTTTTCATTTTATCCACTCCTTTTCTTCGTGCTGCGAATAACCATTGATTAAATGAATACCGAGGTAAGAAAACCTCAAAAAACTGAAGTTTTTAGAGGTTCCCACCATTAATAGACGATAACTTGTACATGACGATTTGTCAATAGATACATTGTTCACATGTCAACCGTGCTTGACCAGATACCGGTTGCCCTTGTATAATTTGGAATGTGAATCCAAATTATACAAGAGAGAGATTATTTGGCTGACATGGAAAGAACCCTGCATTAGTTCCTAAATTAAAACTTGACGCCTTTTCCTTCTAATGCTACGATGTAATTCAACGGAGGTGAATCTGCATTCAATTTGGAAAAAACTTGGAAAAGCAGCAATTCTTGCATTCTTTGTTCTATTCTTCTTCACTTTTTGTGAATTTTCCACTGATAATACTTCAGACGATTATGAATGGCAGCATGATGGGAGCGGCGGTATTACCATTATTAATTACACAGGCCCATGGGGCGCAATTGTAATACCCAGTCGATTTAATGGAAGGCCGGTTAGATCCATTGGAGGGAATGCATTTGCGGGCAGCCAGCTAACCAATGTTATTATACCAAATAGTGTAACGACTATCAGAGATGGTGCATTTAGAAGTAATTTACTGACCAGCGTTACTATTCCCAACAGTATTACACACATTGGAAATTGGGTTTTTGAAATAAACGAACTGAAAAGCATTAGTATTCCCGACAGCGTTACTTATATTGGTTATGGAGCATTTGCTAACAACTTTCTGTCCACTCTCATCATTCCCAATAGCGTAATTTCCATTGATCATTGGGCGTTTGCTTACAATCCGCTAACCAGTGTTACCATTGGCAGCAGCGTTACTTTCATTGATGAAAATGTTTTTGCATGGAATTCCTCTTTACAAGAATTCATAGTGGATGAAAATAACATACATTTTTTATCAGTTGACGGAGTACTTTTTAATACAGATAAAACCAAAATAATTCTATTTCCTCAGGGAAGAGAAGGATCTTATATAATCCCCGATAGTGTAACAAGAATTGAAGGGTCAGCATTTAGTATGGGTCACCTGACCAGCGTTACCATCCCAGACAGCGTTATTTTTATCGGAGATGAAGCGTTTTCTTCGAACGAACTGGCCAGCGTTATCATCCCTGACAGTGTTACTTTTATTGGAGATGCATCTTTTGCCTGGAACAAAATTGCCGATGTGTACATTTCTAACAACATTACTTTCATTGATGATAGAGCATTTATGCGTAATGCCCTGACCAGCGTCACCATCCCGGACAGCGTTATGTTCATTGGGCGATGGGCGTTTCGGGATAATCACTTGATCAGTATCGTCATCGGGGCAAATGTAGGGCTTGGAAATTTAGCATTTGGTTCCGGCTTTGAAGATTTCTATCAAAACAATAACAGGGCGGCGGGAACTTATACAAGACCTGACGCTAATAGTATTGCTTGGACCCGGAACTGATAAAAAAGTAACCGGCGAAACAAAACGAAAACTTAAGCGGTACTGCCTTAATTCCAGCTGATACTTACACGCACAGCAGGTCCGATATGCCTTGACCAAAAATAGATACCAATATCATTATTCGATGCACTAATTGTTTCCTCCAGCATTTCTACTCCCATAGCAAGGCCAATGCGGACTCTGTCTCTTGCATCCCAGATAAATTGAAGTCCCAAATTCGCCTTGAAAATCGCATAAGACAGTTTTATATTACCGTCAACAGAGACACCATTATTGGCGCTGCTCATCCATGCGATTGCATTCGAGTCAGTTTGTCCCTTTGTAATGAACCTAAAACCATGGAACCAATCTACATATACCCATAGCCAATGAAAGTACTGAGAGACATTTCTGATAGAAACCGGACGTTCCATTCTCCATGTTAGCGTATCCCAGAGCACAGAAATCCCCCAGGCATTTCCCTTTATCAATCCAAAGCCGGGGTAGGAAAGCCCGCTGTCTGGCTGAACCTTGTACTCAAGAGGCATATCAAAGTTGGCGTAACCTATTCCTGCGGCTCCAATGCTCCCTGCGCCTATTAAACCAAATTCACTGAGAAATCCATAGAGAAAATAGGAGAAAATATTTGGATCTCTCTTTAATGTCAACTGATTAATCCATTGATCGATACGGAACAGCAGTGAAACATTGGACCACTGATTACGAAAAACACTAACATCGTTTGGAATGGGATTGGGTGTATTCCCGGTCCATGACACAGTACCGCCAAATGAATGGTAATCAAACTTAATTAAAAAATAGGATGCGCTGATATACCCTGCGAAATCAATCAGTTTTTGAAAAGAGGGATCGTCAATTTTAAGACTAAGATGTACTCCTACTTTATCAAAAAGTTTCAAACTCATAATGGCCGACATTCCAAAGTTATTGAGATCAACTACAGTGTTTGTTGATTCTTCATTAAAAAATTTGGCATATGGGTACCAGGCAAACGAAAATGCCGGTGAAATGCTGAACAGATTTCTGTTATTCTCGTTTTGTTCCTCCTGTGCCCATGCATTGCTGCCGATGCCTGCAATCAGTATCATTACTATAAATGCAGTCAAAACAATTTGCTTCTTCAAAATATTACTCCGTTTCCTGTTTAGTAAAAATATTGCCTTCAACAGTCAGCTTATTGAACGCAAGTCTTCCGGTATAGCGAACTCCTTCTGACTTAGTAAACACTATTGTAGTGTTATTTTCAATAGAGCTGGGACTTCCTGTTGTTTCAAATGTTCCTCTTACCCATGTGCCGGTTTCTGCATTTGGTATTGTGTTTTCTCCTCTGGTCATTGTGACTGAATAAGTACTGTCCGGATTTATGATATAAGTTCCGCCCATGGACAGCTCTTCATTATAATAAGACCAGGTACCAATAAAAGGGCCAACGCCCATCCCCAGGGAAGTGCAGGAAATCCCGATTACCGATGCAAAGGCTATAATCCTATAAGATTTAAATAAGCTCTTCATAAATAACTCCTTGTATTTATTATAAAAATCTGTCCTGAATTATCAAGGTTCCTGTCACCCACGGCCGCTTGCATGTCATCTGCCGGAATGGTACAATGCCGCCATGTTAGGTCCGCTTGTCAATGCTGTTGTTATCGTCATGTGCTCTCTTGTGGGTTGTTTTTTGATCAAGGGTATCCCTGCACGTTTTGAAGACCATATCAAAAAAGCACTTGGTCTTGCCATATTTTTTGTAGGAATCAAAGGAGCCCTGGATAACGAGAATATCCTGCTCCTTATCATGAGCATTGCGGCAGGAGCTGTCATTGGCGAGCTTATTGATATCGATAAATTGATGAACAAGCTTGGATTATGGGCCGAGAAAAAACTGGGAGCCGGCGGCGGGCATTCCGGGCATAACTTTTCCAAGGGCTTTGTTTCGGCAAGTATTCTTTTTTGCACCGGTTCAATGGCAATTGTCGGTTCCCTGCAGAGCGGCCTCCAGGGGAATCATGAAATACTGTTTGCCAAATCAATACTGGACGGCTCCCTCTCATTGATTTTCGGCGCATCGCTGGGGATTGGCGCTGCCTTTTCCGCGGTGCCGGTGCTCCTGTACCAGGGCTTTATCGCGCTGGCATCCCGTGCGGTCAGTATCTACCTGACCGAGGATATTATCCGCGAAATGTCCGCCGTGGGAAGCCTGATAATTGCCGGAATTGGCTGTAATTTTTTGGGTGTCAGAGAAATAAAGGTAGCAAACCTCATACCGGCTGTTTTTATCCCCTGGCTGTGGTTGTTGATAACCGGGTTGCTATGATATAATTGAGCCAGTCATGAAAAAAGCAAAGAAAAAAGCCAGCAAGATAACTGTCGCAGTGATAATAACAGCTGTGGTTTTCGTTACCATCAGCTTCCTGCATTTTGTGGGCGCTTTTCGGTTTCTGGAAAACCAATCCTATGACCTGCGGGTCAGGCTGACAGCGCCCTACCTTCGGACATCGGATGACATCATTGTGATTCTAATCGATCAGGACAGCATCGACTGGGGGCAGCAGGAACGGGGCTGGCCCTGGCCCTGGCCGAGGCGGGCCTATGCCGAAATAATCGAGTATATGAACATTGCCGGAGCAAAATCCGTTGCCTTTGATATTATCTATGGAGAGCCCTCGGTCCACGGTCCGGATGATGATGTGATCTTTGCCCATGCCAGCCAGGAATTCGGCAGGGCGGTACAGGGGGTTTTCTTTGCAAGCCAATTGGGCAGTTTTAACCAGTGGCCGTCCGGACTGGATTCGCCTCTTTTCCAGCCGGTGGGTTTTGGTAATTTTATCGAACAGTTTGGCAAAGGAGGGGACGGATTCCCTCTCACCGGCGCTCTTTTTCCCATTCAGGGGCTGCGCGATTCCGCCGGCGCCCTCAGCAGCGTAACCGGTGTAGCCGATTCCGATGATATTTACCGCCGGGTACGGCTCTTTACCCTTTTTGACGGTAAAGCCGTACCGGGTATGGCTGCCGCATCACTGCTCGTTGATGATCATACGACCGAAATCAGCTTTGACCAGGCAAGCAGCACTATCAGGTGGGATAATTTTACCATTCCCGTTGACCACAACGGAAAAAGCCTCCTGCGGTTCAGGGGCAGTCTTGAACGGTACATCCTCTATTCCGCTAAAAATGTACTCATCAGCCGCGAGGCATATCTCTATGGTGAAGACCCGCTGTATCCCCCGGAAGAATTTTTTGCCGGCAGCCATGTCTTTGTCGGATTGTTTGGTCCCGGTCTTTTTGATATTTTCAGTTCGCCGATTTCCTCAACATATCCCGGTATAGGGATGCATATCACATTGCTGGATAATTTGCTGGCGGGGGATTTTAACCGCGAAAGCCGCACATGGTTTAACCTGCTGATTTTATTTGCTGTAGTCAGCCTGACTGTCGCCCTCTGCCTGTTTTCCCGGCATGTAGCGGTATCGATAAGCAGCGCCGTGGTAATCACATTGGGCATTATCATCGGCGCCTTTGCCGCCTACCGCTGGGGCGGCATCTGGATTCCTGCCATTACCTTTCTGGCTGGAACTGCCGCAGCTTTTGTCAGCTCAACCCTGTACAATTACACTACCGAAGGTAGTCAAAAACGGTTTATCAAATCGGCATTCAGCCAGTACCTTTCGCCCAAGGTTATTGAGCGCATAATCGCTGATCCTTCCCAGCTCAACTTGGGCGGAGAGAAGCGGGAACTAACAGCAATTTTCACCGATA
>Ga0099364_10012089_pt1 | contig 11691 bp, 16 predicted proteins | sample TergutTh196P3_FD_73070 | JGI IMG/M metagenome (GOLD analysis project Ga0099364, IMG submission 73070) | Microcerotermes parvus P3 segment gut microbial communities from Pointe-Noire, Republic of the Congo - Th196 P3 | ecosystem: Host-associated > Arthropoda: Insects > Digestive system > Gut ...
GTATTAGCTCTTCTTCGCCGGCTAGCTCCCTTGCCATTTTTTGGTTAAATGGCTTTCCGGAAGGAGAGAGGTAAATTACCTTTGCTTTTTTGTGGTTTTCATTTACTTTTGATAGGACCCTGTTTACAGCGCCTGCTGCCTCTAAAGCTCTGCCCAGGGGCTCTGCCAGCATGAGCATTCCTGCACCGCCTCCGTAGGGAGCATCATCACAGCTCTTGTGTTTGTCCAGGGCATAATCTCTAATATTAATTACATTGTACTGGATAATTCCCCTTTCCAGGGCTTTTGCCATTATGGAATTTGCAAAATAGGCATTGCAAATATCAGGAAAAAGGGTTAAAAAAGTGTATTTCATTCCAGTATCCAGTTTTCAAGCAGGGTTATACTGTTTTTTTCCATGTTTGGTTCATCAAAAAACTCTTTTCTAAAGGGGATAAAGTGTTTTTTACCTGAAATCAAGCTTACTTCGGCTAAATTTCCTCCACCTCCCTCTAAAATATTTTCTATAAAACCCAGTTTTTCGCCTTGAACATCGAAAAGTTCCAAGCCTTTAAGATCTTCTATGTAATATTCGCCGGGAGATAGTTTAGAAGCGTATTCTCTTTCTGCAATAATTTCTGAACCTGCTATTAATGCAGCTTCTTCAGGATTATTAATTCCGGAAAACTTTATTAGTAGATTAGATCCTTTTAAGATGACTTCTTCTATGTTTTGTATTTCTTCTTTATTATTTTTTCTTAGAGTAACTGATTTTAAATTGGTAAAATGTTCTTGTTCGCCTGAAAAGGATTTAATTTTGACAAAACCTTCAATACCAAAGGAACTGCCTATAAGTCCCAATGAAAAACTGGAGTTTTTATCTTCTTTCTTGATACTTCTAATCCAAAATTTCAAGAACTGTGTGCCGTCCGCCTCTTGCGGCAGCAGCCTGTAAAACAGTTCTTATGGCTTTGGCAATACGGCCGTGTTTACCAATTACCTTGCCTATATCTTCCTGGGCAACGCGCAGTTCCAGAATTGTTGATTTTTCACCCTCGATAACTGCCACTTTAACTGCTGAGGGGTCATCCACGAGGGATTTTACTATATATTCGACCAAGTCTTTTTCCATTGTTTTCTCCGTTTAGTTATTAAATTTGTGATGGAATATGAAAATATGAAGATTAATCCCGCTCTTATTTAAGAGTGAAGTTTTTCTTGTTTAAAATGCTGCGGACTGTGCTGCTTGCAACAGCACCCTTATCCAGCCAGCTGCGGACTTTTTCTTCATTAAAAACAATTTGCTTCTCTTCTATCTCTATGGGGTGATAATAGCCAAGTTCTTCTATTGTTTTGCCGTCCCTGGGAGCCTTGTTGTCCATTACTACTATGCGGTAATAGGGGCGTTTTTTTGTTCCAAATTTTTTGAGCCTTATACTCGTGCTCATTTACATCCTCCTGGATCAGGTTAAAAAATTAATTTTGCACATGCTCTGCCATTCTACTAAAATCAGCATTTTTAGTCTAGTGGGTTAGGCCTGCCGCTTTACCTTATCTAAACTGTTCTGCACTTCTAATGAATACCTCGACCAAGTCCGGGTCGAACTGTCTACCTCTGCCTTCGCTAATAATATTAACTGCCTCTTCGTGGGAGAAAGCTTTTTTATAGGGACGCTCTGAGATTAGTGCATCATAAACATCGACAATAGCCATAATGCGGCCAAGGAGCGGTATTTCAAACTCTTTTAATCCGCGGGGATAGCCCGTACCATCCCATTTTTCGTGATGGTTGGCAGCAAATATTTTTGCATAGGTTAAGAATTCACTTTCTTTTGTAAGAGCCTGTATCTTTTCGATAATCTCTTCACCAAAGGAAGCGTGTTTTTTCATTAATTCAAATTCCTCGTCAGTTAGTTTTCCCGGCTTCTTGAGTATATTATCATCAATGGATATTTTACCTACATCATGGAGCTGACAAGACTGCAGCAATAATTTTTGATCCCAGCCCTTTGTTTCTGTTGAATAGGAGCCGCTGGATTCAATTTCTTCAAGTATTATTTTTAGTCCCTTTTGGGTGCGCTCAATATGCCCCCCGGTAATATCATCCCTGCATTCCACCAATTCTGCCATTGTTTTTAACAAAGCATTTTGAAGATCCAGAACATTTTGGGTTTTTTGATCTACCATTTTTTGCAGATTGTCATTGAAGTTCTGGAGTTCATTTGTCTGGCGTTCAAGGATTTTTTTCTGATCTTCGACCAGAAGATGAACTTCTATGCGTTTTAATAAAAGTCGCGGCTGAAAAGGTTTTGTTATATAGTCTATGGCTCCAAGGGTAAGACCCATAAGCTCATCATCATAATCAACGCGGGCTGTGACAAATATTACAGGAATGTCTTTTGTTCCTTCTTTCTCTTTTAAAAGAATAAGAGCATCATAACCTGTCATTCCCGGCATATCTATATCAAGAAGAATCATGTCCGGGCTTAAGTTTTCCAGCAGTGTAAACATTTTATCTGCAGAAGGAGCTGTTGCTACATCGTATTTCTCGCTAAGCACATTCATGCCAAGCCTGAGGTTTGTAGGATTGTCGTCCACCAATAAAATAAGTCTTTTTTCTTCCTGCATAACTTACTGCTCTAATAGTTCTTTCAGAATTTTTATTGCGTTATCGTACTCTACCATCATAACCTCATCTGAAATTTTTTCCAAGGCTTCTTTGCCTGCTTCATCCAAAGGATGTTCGCGTGAATAATCTTTTATGTCTTTTAAAATTACCCTTATATCATTTGCATTATTGGATTCCAGAGCCAATATAAGTTTTTGGAAATAAGGAAAGTATAATGAGATGTCAGAAGCAGAAGAGGAGGCAGCGGATTTTTTACATTTTTCAAGGGTATTTTTTATGTTAGCTACAATTTCCGAAAGCTGTGATACAAAATCAGGAAGTTTTTCTTTAATTAAGGTAAAATCTCCGGATTTGCCTGCTGCTTCCAGTTCTGCGGCAAGGGAAGCTACATTTGCAGCTCCTATGGAGGAAGATGCGCTTTTAAGAGCATGAACCTGAGTAATGAAAGTGAGTATTGTATCAGCTTCCGGAAGGTTTTTTATTAATGGCAGTCTGTCTTCAGAATCTCTACAGTAAATTGACAGCACTTCAATATAACCTGCTTCAGAGCCTCCTGTCATTGCTATACCATGGTTAACATCAATTCCCGGTATATGTAAATCTGCTCCCTGTTCATTATTCATAGCAATTTGCTCCTTTTTTTCTTTCTGCCTCTTGTAATGTATACTACAAGTCTTGATTGATCAAAGGGCTCAGGTGCAAGTGCAATCCTGCTCACCTGCTTGTTTTTTTTCCCATGCTGGGATACAATTGCCCCGTGTGAGGTTTTTATGGCTGATAAAATACTGGTTGAATGGGATAATTCTTATTCTGTTGGAATGAAACTAATAGATGAACAGCACATGGAATTAATTAAACTCGCCAATAAGCTTTTTGAAGACTGTGTAGGTGATCAGGATAGAATAAGGTCGGCATTTTTACAAACCATAAGAGAAGCAGTAGATTATGTTGGCTACCACTTCAGCACAGAAGAAAAAGTAATGCAAAGGGTTAATTACCCCAATTATGCAGAACATAAGCAGCAGCATGGTGATTTTGTAAGAGAAGTCCTTATGAAAGTGGAAGAATTTAATGCAGGTAAACCAAGAGCACCGCTTTCCTTTGTATACTTTCTAAGGGATTGGGTCTTTAACCACATAGCCGTAAGCGACAAAAAAATGGGCGAATATGTACTTTCCCTCTCCCGCAGCGGAGAACTCCGTAAAATGACCATGAAGGTCAAAAAAGACGGCCAGTCTGACCGGGTACAAATTCAATAAAAAAATTGTGAGTGCCAAAGAAAGCCATATCTGCGAATGTATTTCCAATGTTGATATTGATCCTGACATAGTAAAACTAGATTTTGAATGGCAGGGTAAAATACCCCAAGCAGGTCAATTTTTTCTACTTAAATGCATAAGAAGCTCTGTTTTTCTGGGACGCCCCATTAGTGTAGCCGGATGGGAAAGCAGCTCATCTTTTACCAAATTAAGTTTTTTGATTGCAATTAAAGGTCAGGGCAGCCGTGAGCTTGCTGGCTTAAAAGCAGGTGAAAAAGCAGAGTTAATTGGGCCGCTTGGAAATGCCTGGAACGAAGCGGAAACATCCCTGCCTCTTACTTGCGCCCTTGTAGCAGGCGGTATAGGCATAGCCCCGCTTTTGGCCTTTGCTTCCGAACTAAATAGTAATCCCCATATTAATTATGATTTTTACGCTGGTTTTAGGACTAACACTACTGCCCTTAATCTGCTTGATGGCTTAAGTGCGAGGGAGCTTGTTGTTTCGGTGGAGCAGGCAAACGCGTTACATGGTCGGCTCTTGCCCGCCTCGCCGCTGCAGCAGGAGGCGAAAAATGCGTTGCATGACCGGCTCTTACCCGGCTCGCAACATTTGTCTGAAAATGCGATACATAACCGGCTCTTGCCCGCCGAACTGAAACAGGGCAGAATTACCGACTTTTTTAACCCGGCTGCCTACGATTCAGTTTTCGCCTGCGGCCCCGAGCCCATGCTAAAAGCCGTGGCCGATATGTGCCTGTCTGCCGGCGTTAACTGCTATTTAAGCATGGAGCGTTACATGGCATGCGGGGTAGGAGCCTGCCTGGGCTGCACCGTGAAAACTGTAAGCGGCAACAAGTGCTGCTGCACAGATGGCCCTGTTTTTGATGCCAGGGAGGTGGACTTTGGCAGCCGTTAATCCCGATCTCTCTGTAAATCTTGCAGGGCTGCTTTTGCCTAACCCGGTCATCGCCGCTTCCGGCACCTTTGGCTACGGAAGGGAGTACGAAGGTCTTTTGGATATTTCATCGTTAGGCGCTATCTGTACCAAGGGCCTAACCCTAAATCCCCGTCAAGGTAACGATGGAAGGAGGATATATGAAACTCCTTCGGGCATGATGAACTCCATAGGACTTCAAAACCCCGGCATAGAGGCCTTTATTAAAGATGAACTCCCCAGGCTTCGTACTTTGGGGCCCAAAGTAATTGCCAACCTCTCAGGCGGCACAGAGGAAGAGTATATAGAAGGTGCTAAACTCCTTAACGCTGCCCCTGTGGACATGATAGAGCTGAATATCTCCTGCCCCAATGTAAAAGCCGGAGGCATGGCATTCGGTCTTGATCCAGATGCCGCCGCCTCTGTAACTGCCAAAGTACGCAGGGCAGCTCCGGACAAAGCACTAATGGTAAAACTTACGCCTAACGCAGGTGATATTAACGCTGTAGCCCTTGCCTGCATAAATTCCGGGGCGGATGCCATCTCTTTGGTGAATACTTTTAAAGCCATTGCTATTGACATAAATTTGCGAAAGCCAGTTTTTGATAATGTAAGCGCCGGCCTTTCCGGACCCTGTATAAGACCCATAGCGCTGCGCATGGTTTGGGAACTTGCAGAAACTTTTTCATCTTACGATTCAAAAATATCTAATTTTAGAAAAAACATCCCTATAGTTGGTATGGGCGGCATTGCCTCTGTTTACGATGCTCTGGAGTTCTTGCTTGCCGGAGCTGCTGCCATACAGGTCGGCTCTGCTACTTTCGCCCATCCCCCCCTGATGAACGAGATCATAGAGGGCATAGGGATATATATGAAGGAAAAAGGCTTTTCGAAAATAAGTGAACTAAGTATTCGATAGCGCCTAATGTGTGCGCAGTTTTCTAAGTTCAAAAATCATCATAGTACCTGTAATGAAAAATGCAAAGGAATCCGCCACAGGGGTAGCGGCAATTACTCCCCAAAGACCCCAGACCCTTCCGAAGATAAGTATGCAGGGAATAAGCACCAAAAACTGCCTTAACATGGTAAGAAAAATTGTGATTTTGGGGCGCCCTGTTACAACAAAGAGGTTAGCCGAAATTACCTGAAAGCCATTTAATGGCATAATAAGGAACATCATCATCATGGCACGCGGAGTAAAAGCCATAAGGGCTGCGCTGGTGTCATGGGTAAAGATTCCTATTATCTGATATGGAAAAAGCATGGTCACAGCAAAACCGCTTATTCCTATCACTGTCGCCGCGGCTATTGCCCTTTTGTAGGCGCTAAGAACGCGGCGGAATTGTTTGGCGCCATAATTAAAGCCCAGTATGGGTTGAGCCCCCTGATTAATGCCAAAGATGGGCATGTAAAAAAACATTGCAATGGAGCCTATTATGCTCCAGCCGGAAAGCGCTATGTCCCCTCCGTTTTCTACCCCCAGCGCTGCAGCACCATACCAACCCATGCTTGTATTGTTAAGGAGCTGCACTGCTGACATAATAAACTGCAGCAGAAACTGTGCCGATCCAAAACTCATAATCTGGGTGATTATAGACCAGGAACCTTTAATTTTTAGAGGCCGCAATTTTACAACTGCCTTTTTACCGAATGCGAAGCTTAAGAGATATATGGAAGAAACAACCTGGCTTATAACAGTCGCAATGGCGGCTCCCTCAACTCCCCAGCCAAAGCCCAGTATGAAAATTGCGTCCAGGATGATGTTTAGCACCGCTCCCATAACCATGCCTATCATGGTGATTCCGGGGAAGCCCTGGGCTCTTGTGCAGTGTGAAAAACCAAAGCCCAGCATGGAAAAAATAGCACCTATAAAAATTATGTTTAAGTAGCTCCTTGAGTATTCTAAAGCCTCGCTTCCTTCCTGTGCGCCTAACATGGAGAGAACAGGTTCTATAAAGAAGATGCCTATTAGTGTGATTACAAAGCCAAGACCTGCAAGCAGGAAGAAGCAGTGGTTTAAGGCATTTTCTGCATCCTGCCTTTTCCCCTGCCCAAGGCGCATGGAGATCATGTTGGCAGCGCCCACTCCAAATAGCATGGCAAACGCCATAAAGATGGTCATAACAGGCATTACAAGGGCAATGCCGCCCAGGGCTATTTCACCGACTCCATGCCCTACAAATATGCGATCAACTACATTGTACAGGGCGTTTACTATCATACCTGTGATGGCAGGAAGGGAAAAACGGAGGAGGAGTTTGCCTACGGGCTCAGTGCCCAGCCTATTCGCCGCGTCTTGTTTTGCAGCCGGCTTATCGTCCGGCTTTAAAGTCGCTTGACTGTCCGACTTCAAAGCCAGCTTTTTGTCCGGCGAATGAGTTGCGTCTAACGCTTCTTTCACATCGGGTGCCACTTGATCTTTATCTGCCATGCTTAGCCCAGGTGCAGGGCAAGCTGTTTCCCGCCCAGGAAGTGAAGATGTATGTGATTTTCTGTCTGTCCGCCATGGCTTTTGCAGTTAAAAATAAAGCGCCCGCCATTTTCGGCGCAGCCCTCTTTGCTTCCCATAACAGGTTTGGATGCAATTTCCTTGGCAATGAATATTAGACGTCCCATAAGCTCAGCATCATTCTCTTCGATTTCCATTAGATTGGAAATATGCCTCTTTGGTATAACAAGAAAATGAACCGGTGCCTGGGGTGCTATATCCTCGAATGCGAGAATATCATCATCCTCGTAAAGTTTTTTGGAAGGAATTTCTCCCTTTACTATCTTACAGAAAATGCAATCAGCCATGGGGGAAGTCTAGCATGAATGAGTAAAGAGTAGTAGACGGCTAAGGCAAGCCGGGTAATCAGCGGGCTCTTTCTATGGCATTTTCCACCGCTCCTATAAAACCCCTGCTTGTGAAACTCGCGCCGGAAATCCCGTCTATCTCTGTGTTGCCTTCTATAAGTATGTTATCAAGCAGTTCTTCCATGGCACTGGTCCCCGGGAAAAAGCTCTCACTGTGATCGAGGATTTCTATGTCCTCTATCCCGCTTTCCGATATCAGCACCTTCACCCTTATGGTTCCGCCATAACCCTGCGCGCTCCCTTCGTAGGAGCCCGGCTTATATGCCAGTGCTGTACCCCCTCCCGAGCTAAGGCATCCCATTATAAGCAGGGTGAAAATGAGGCAGACTATACCAACTTTGTTTTTACTATGCATATATCCTCCACCCTATTACGGCACCAGGATGCAGGACACTTGTGTTTATTGCTTATAAAATGACATTTGTCATGTTTTTTCATGAGAAATTTGCTATAGTATGGTTTTTTGTGTAAAGAATGGATTTAAGTATTAATCTCCGCACCCAGCAGCTAAGTGGTGTGCATGGAGATCAGATTTTACATACGGTGAAGTTTGTTGATTGAGTTTTATTAAGCTCCTATGGGCTTAGACTTTTTTGCTTCCTCTAAAATTTCCTCCGCCAGCTTTTTGATTTTCCCTATGCTTTTCCTGAGTAGACATGTTGGAAATGAAAAACCCTCAAAATCACCAGTTTTTGGGCATGGGGGAAGAAGAATACCTATATATTAGGTATTTTGTTTTTGTTGACAATGTATACTAAATGTGCTAATATTTTATTGAAGGAGCATATATAATGAATAAAAATTCTACAATTAATTTACGTGTTAACTCAGAAGTCAAAGAACAAGCGGGATTAATTCTGGATGCAATGGGATTAACTTTTAGTGATGCATTTAACCTAATGCTTCATCAAGTCAGGATACAACGAGGCTTGCCATTTGAAGTTGTTGCGTATAGTAATACTCTTAAGCCAGATACTCTAAAACTAATAGAACGTATTGAAAATGGAGAAGAAAAACTAAATGGTCCCTTTTCTTCAAAAGAGGATTTGTGGAGGTCTTTGGGTATATGAAGTATACCCCATACTATACAAACCATATTAAAAGGCAGTTAAAACTTCTCGAAAAACGTGGGTACAATATGGAACTTTTTAAAAAGGTTGTAGGAACTTTATTAGACGGGAAACCCTTGCTGCCTAGACATCGCGACCACCCATTGCACGGTGATTTACATGGATATAGAGATTGTCATATAACAGCAGATTGGGTATTGATATACAAAATTGAGAAAAATACATTAACATTGGTTTTATCAGAAACAGGTACTCATTCAGATATTTTTAGGTAATCTTGAAAATATAGGATTAAAAAACTAGTTCCAATGAGGGTTTTTGGGAAATGAAAAACCCTCAAAATCACCAGTTTTTGGGTGAGGGGCTGTATAGTTGCTCTTGTCCATTAATTTTTTACATGCTATTTATGGAAGATGAAAAAAATTAAACCTTTGTTTTACTTAGGTCTGCTTTTTGTACTGTTCTTTACGGGTACTAAATTTGTGGCTGCGCAAAGCGTTGAGTATATGCTGTCCGACGAGTATATAAACGCCGTACGGGAGGAGTTTTACAGGCTTATAAATGCACACAGGAGGGCGAACAGGCAGAGGGAACTTGAAGTAAATACTGATCTTGAAATATATGCTGACATAAGGGCTGCGGAACTTAGGACGCGTTTCTCTCATACAAGGCCCGATGGAAGCGAGGCCGGAAGCGGCTGGTATAATTCGCAGAATTTCATGAACACCCGCTATGCAGAGAATGCAAGGAGCACAGGTCCCCTTAATCCTGATCCCCTTAGGACTGCCAATGATATCTTCACATCTTGGAGAAATTCTTCAGGTCATAATGCACATATGCTTTATAATTTTTCTTCCCATATAACCATGGCATTGGGTATTTTTCCTGAATTAAGCAATGATGGCCGCTTTGTCAGTTCCGGAGCAATTTTTGCATCCGGTTACGGTGTTTACATGAGTGTTGAAGAGTTAGGTGCTATTTCAAATAGGCCTGAAGAGGAAGTCCGGAGGGAGTACCCCAACGGGAACTTAAGCGATGATTTTTTCCAGCTTATAGGTACAACGGCATACAGAGTTGTAAGAGGAAGGGATCTGCCTCCCGATATAGTTGTTATTCCTGAAACTTTTAACGGACTGCCTGTAAGGGAAATCAGCCCGACTTCCGGTTCCACCACCAACAGTGCTTTCGGGCACAGGGGCAATCTAGCAATCTATCTTCCAGAAGGTCTTAGGTCAATAAATTTTGGAACTTTTTGGCATAACACAGGATTTACAAGAATAACTATACCCGAGAGTGTAGAAACAATAGCTGCAAGCGCCTTCACAGGCTGCACCAACCTTGTAAGCGTCACTTTTTTGGGCACTATAGCCAGCAGGAATTTCGCAAGCGATGCCTTCCCCGGCGATCTAAGAAGCAAGTACCTTGCCGGGGGACCGGGGACTTACACAAGGGTTCCCTTATCGAATATCTGGACGAGGGAGTAGAGGGAGAGCTGTTAATTCTAGTGGGCACGGGGATGCAGGACACTTCGATTTTTAGGAGAAATTCTTAAAAAACTGGAATTTTTCTGCGTTAGTACTATATGTTGTGTAGGTCAGCTCGCTGAAACCATAAGGCAAAAAGGGTGACTGACACCTTAGCGTCCAGACGGCCTTCGGCCTTCGGTTCTTAGGACACCTTAGCGTGCCATCCTCTCTAAGAGTGCCTTGTACGCCAAATACCAATAAACCCCAAGATAATAAGTGGGACAGAACAAACTGAAATAAATACAACTAACCACATAATTACCCCCTATTCTATTTTCTTGAAGTTAAAATAAGACCGATAAAAGTGCTCTTTATTTTAACATTAATAAATTGGGTGTCAAGGCTGACTACTTTCGATTGGAGAATTTGAAGGTATATCTTGAAAGGGGAGCACCTTCCGCGATTAATAAGATGACACGATCTTAAGAGAAATGCAAGTGTGAAGCTTCTTTGGGCTACATATGTGATACTTTTTCCATTCTTTCACGTACCATGTCGCTTACTACTTGTGAAGGGGTTTTGTGTTCACGCTCGGATATAGTAAGTATGTAATTGGCGCTAACATCGTCAAGAAGGTTTAGTAGATTACGGTGCTTGGTCAATGGACCTGAGCCTTCCAGAAGTTCTGGTGGATTTTCCGCCCACATTTTTTGGAGTGCCCATGTTTCTTCGTCAGTCGGTCTTTTTACCATATTTTCTCCCTTCATTTGCTGCATCAATCCATTTTTGACGGCATGGCATAGCGTGAAATACGTACAATGAGCCGTCTTCTAATTCCCGATAGGCGACTTCAAGTAGATTGCCAGCACGATTAAAGCCGATAGCAAGATAACTCCCATCAGTAGCAGGTCTCTCGAAAAATTGCGTCCTAAGAGCCCACTCAATGTCAGTTTCCTTTATCTTGTGAGCAAATGCTGCTTCGTGATATTCGATGACCATTTCGGCTCCCTGATATTAGTTTACCAGAAAATGCCTGATTGTGCCAGCTTGCAAATTCGGTGACTACCTACGGCCTACGGCCTTCGGTTCTTAGGTCACCTCTTAATGCCACCTAACTGTTATAGAGCCGGAAGTGGTCCTTAAACTTACATTGTGGTTTGGGCTATTGCCTATAGTTCCCTGTGCTAATCTTCTGTCGTTAATGGGGGAGTTTAAGCTTTCGGAGAAAGCTGTGGTTAGGCTGCCGCTTGTTCGTCGTGCGCTAAAATTAAATGAGCTGTTTTGAGGAATGAAAAGTTCAATTCTACCGCTTGTGGCAGATAAAATTATGTCGCCTGACAACTCTCTAAGGGAGCAGGAAATTCTTCCGCTTCTTGCTTCGGCGTTAATGCTGCCTGTGAGGGCTGACACATTTATTGAGCCGCTGGATGTTTTTGCGTTTAACGAGCCAGTAATTTGTTCTATGCTTATGCGCCCGCTGCTTGCCTCAGTTGTTGTG
>Ga0099364_10012090_pt1 | contig 11691 bp, 17 predicted proteins | sample TergutTh196P3_FD_73070 | JGI IMG/M metagenome (GOLD analysis project Ga0099364, IMG submission 73070) | Microcerotermes parvus P3 segment gut microbial communities from Pointe-Noire, Republic of the Congo - Th196 P3 | ecosystem: Host-associated > Arthropoda: Insects > Digestive system > Gut ...
ACAAAGCTAATCACGCACTTTCTCGTGCTTCCCGTAAGCAATTCACACAGCCGCGAGAACGCTCCGATGTGGTAATCGTGGGTATACCGCTCGTTGATTACAATTGGGTCGTATCGCCAAATCATACGCTCCGCACCGACACGTTTTGCGAGCTCGATGAATGCGGGAATTACTACAGTTTTCTTGTCGGCAAGACCGTTCTCAATGTCGGAATGATACGGGGTAATCGAATGTTGGAAGTAGTATTGAAACTTGTCAAGTATAGCGATTTTCGGTAGCAATGGTGCGGCATTTTTAGTCCACAGGACGATTCCGTCCACGTCTTCGGGGAGTAGCGATACTCGGCGGATTTGTTGCGGGTTGAACGGGTTTTTGACAAGGCAATGCCCCGCATTCAGCCGATTGATCAACCAGTCGGCATAGAATGCGGGAATGTCCGTTCTGCGTGATGCGGAAATAATCATAGATGTGTGACCTCTGTGTTAGAATAAGTCGCCGCAATTCGCTCTGCGAGCAGTCGGCGGTGGCAGAAGTTGGGTACATCTTCGGCACAGAGCAGACAGATTCGCTTGCCTGTAAAGTCTTTGAAAAAGCTGAAATTCTGCTTGTCGAGCAAGTCATTGTATCTGACTTCATACTCGTCCCAGTTGATTCTACCGCTCTTGTAATCATCTAAAAGTGCGGCAGTCGGGGCGAATTGCACAGCCCAAGTGTACTCGCAGTTGCAGATTTGCGAGAGGAAATATTCCAAGTCCCGACCTTTGGAAAATCCTGCGAGTTGCGTGGAATTATACCGCCGCACGTCTATCAACAAGTCAATCTCGTTTGCACGGATTAACCCGAAGAATCTCTCGGCGGATTTCTTTGTGTAGCCTATTGTGAATATGTTCATCTGAACGCTCCTGTTTTGGGATGTGTTTGTTTGAGTATAGCATTTAATTGTGAGGTTGTCAATGACAATATAAATTTGCTAAGACACCCCACCTTGCTCTTCTTCTCCTTCTTCGACTATACATCTATATCCCTACCATACAGCATTAAAGCAGGGATGCCTTGTGACGAAGAAGAAGCAGAAGAAGCCGTTTGTGTCTTTAGAATACAGATGTTATTTAGTTCAACAATTCCCCATATAAACGTAATTCAAATACCGCCGTCCAATCTCGGCAAACTCACGAATCCGCTCCACACTCACAGCAGGGGCGGCATACTCGTAGTTGGGAAAATATCGTGAAATGTGCCACGGAATGTCGGGCGACACAGAAGACAGCCACTCCGCAATCGCAGTAATTTTCTCTACAGAATCGTTCTCGCTTGGAACAACAAGCGTGGTCACTTCAACGTGACTGCCACGGCTTGCAATTTCGATTGTGTTTTTCACGGTCTGTAAATCACCCTTAATCCGCTTGTAATGCTCGTTTGTGAACCCTTTCAAATCAATGTTGAACGCATCGATGAGCGGCAGAATCTCCTCCAAAGGCTCACGGCAAATCAACCCGTTTGTGACGACAACATTCTTCAAATTCCTGTCGTGGACTGCCTTTGCACAGTCGAGAACGTACTCGAACCCAATCAGCGGCTCGTTGTAGGTGTAGGCAACACCGATGTTGCCCCGCGGAATGAGTTCAGTGGCTTTTTCGGCGAGAGTTTCGGGTGAAATATACGTGCTTGTCACGTTGGAATTCATGGAGATGTGGTGATTTTGACAAAATCCGCACCTCATATTACAACCGTAACTCCCCACCGACAAAATCATACTCCCTTCGTGGAAATGACGGAGCGGCTTTTTCTCAATCGGGTCGAGGGCGAGTGCTGTGACTTTGCCGTAATTGTCACGTCCACGACAGAATCCCTGCGGTGACAAATCGAGATCACAACTGTGCGGACAGATTCTGCATTTACTCATGCCTAATTACCTCAAACCGCTCTAACTGCACGGTTTCGCCGCCACCGATTCCCGCCTTTTGACGTGCAATTTCGACTTGCTCTGCAACCGTATCAACGCCGTCAAGATTTGGCAGTAGCAGTCCTCTTTTATAGCCGCTCGTCACGATTATGCCGTATTTCTTAACATCGAGTTGCGACTCATCGGTGATTTTTTCGGGCGGTGCAAGCACGTCCACTGTGTAGATAAGTTCGTCTAATTCGTGGGCTTTCACGGGTGGGAATCGTGGGTCTTCCGAGGCGGCACTGACTGCATTTCGCAGAATTTCATCGGCGACATTCTCGGTGACTGGCGCGATTGTCCCGATGCAACCACGCAGTTGTCCGTGGATTTTTATGCAGACGAAAACTCCCGCTTTTTTGCCGAGAAGTTCAGCGGATGTGTCGGTTGGCAGTCGTGCAACTTCGCCCGTCTTGACAAAATGTTCAAGTGAATATTTCGCTAATTTTACATACTCATTCATGGATTTCACCTCCATTAAATGCGGTGACAGCGTAGCCGACTCCAAAAGTCCCTTCATACGATAATAATTTCGCCGTTACAGGAATCCCGTTCAACGCTCCCGACATTATTATACACGAACGTAAGCCGCACTCCGCCCCGCTTTCGACTAATGAAGGCGAGATTCGCAAAAGCCGCTCGAAGTCGCCGTTTGCCAACGCTCCTGTGATTTCCGAGTCCAACTCGACCCCTGCCGATTCAGGCAAGATGTGCGACAAATCACCGCTTGCAATCAGCACGATTTTGCGGTTAAGCCGCTCCACCGACTGCCGTATAATCTCGCCAAATTTGTAATGCTCGGCGTTGGGAAGTCCCGAAAGACTGATTCTCACTAAGTTGTAATTTGCGTAGTGCTTGTTCACGAAATAAAGCGGGACTGTCGTTCCGTGGTCAAGGCTTGAATCCCGCTCACCGAGCGTTCCTGCAGGGATTCCCGACTTGGTACAGTTCGCTGTTATTTCAGCGACAAGTTCCGTGTCGTAATCGACACTCATATCGACATTCGCCGCATCGAATCTGCCTAAATCTCCCGTGGAAGTCTTGCCCGGCGAAATGTGGAAGTAGTCCGCATAGTTGACGTTGTGCGGCGTTATCAGCACGATTGTGTCGGGTTTGAATTGTGCGATTTGCTCTGCACATTCGTGGAAAGCGTTGATTGTGTCTTGGATTCCCGACTCCCTGCCTTTGCCGACTTTGGGGATTATTATGGGCGGATGCGGGAAAACGTATGCGGCTTGTAGCATGGGATTGCCTCCTGTTTTGAGATGTTTATTCAGAGTATAGCATTTTATTTGGTGGTTGTCAAGGGAAATATAAAATTTGATTAGGGTCTTGACATTTCAGCGAAAGCATGATATAATAAGGGCACAAGAGAAAATAGTAGGTGCTTTATGAAAAAAAGAGTTAAAACCGTTACAATATCTCCGTTATTGCGCTTTGCGGTGTTTTGTATATCTGCTTTTGCAGAAACAATAAACAGTACCAATGACGTGAGTTATAATGTGCTGTCAAAATACGGTATATTGGATTATTTGGAAGAATCTTACAAAACTTTGCATACGCAAGGGCGGCTTTATATCGTAACAGATATTGTGGAAATGCTGATAGAACGCGGTTATTTCCCCAAAGGCGCAACACCAATTGACATCATACCCGAATATAAAAATATGCAAGGGGTGAATTCGTGAAAAACTCTGTAATCCATGTATTTCACGGCTCTGTCTTTGTTGTGAAGAATCCGGAAATTCGTCCGGTTACTCGTCCGTTAGACTTTGGGGTCGGATTTTATATCACAACGCTCAAAAAGCAAGCGGAACATTGGGCAGAATCTAAGGCAAAGAAAACAGGTCAACCCTCGATAGTGAATGTTTATAACTTGAATTTAGCCGAGTTGAGGAAATCCCTTTCCACAAAAGGTTTCAAGGGAACAAGCGATAATTGGCTTGACTTTGTTTTGAGACATAGAAAAGAATCCGCATACAGCTTGCTTACAGGGAAGAGACCGTTATTGGTTGCTAAACAAGGCGTACATCATTCTTTCGACTTGGTATCAGGCGAAGTGGCTGACGATGATATATTTGATTCAATCGAACTGTACGAATCGGGTGTTATTTCAAAAGATGAACTTAGACGCAGAGTGAAAATCAAACGCAAAAACGACCAAATGTGTTTTTGTACCGAGGAAGCGTTATCCTTTTTGTATTTTAAGGAGCATTATAATGTCTAATCAAAAGAAGACAGCCAAACGGCTTATGGAAACCCGCGTAATAGCGAAATTAGCGGCATCGAGGGCGATACCCGAAAAGGAAGCAATGGATTTATTTTACAACAGCACCACGTATAAGTGGTTCGCCGATGACTCCTATTCTGTGGCTCGCGAGGGTGCGGACGCTGTGTTTTATAGGGTTTCAAACGAACTCAATGGCGAATTGACGATTTAGAAAGGCTTGATGCCGAAATGCCATTCCTTCGTGGGTGCTATTTGGGTGCTACGGAGACAAAAAGAACCTATAAAACACGATAACTTAAGAGAAGCCTAAAATATAAAAATCCTGTGTTTATGCGGGTTACGTGAGGTTATGTGAAGACGTAAAAAATCGGACGGGAGTTCGATTCTCCCCGACTCCATGTACACCAAAGAAGAAAAGCCTTGATTGTAAGCGGGTTTCACGCTGTCAAGGCTTTTTGATTTACAGGCTTTTGTTGTTTATCTGTTGTTTATTGCCGTGAAAAGTTATGAAAAATTACAAGAAGATACCCCTGCCAATAGCGGCGAGGGGGTATTTTCATTAAACGACTTTTTTTATTTTCGGTGTTTCGTCTGTGTCTATGTTAGCGGTGTAGTATTCCTCCATAACGCTACCCGCTTGTTCTTCTTTCGAGGGAATAACGTGGCTGTAAGTGCGTAGCATAACATTCTTGTCGTGTCCCGACCGTGCGGAAGCTGTAACTAAGTCTACCCCTGCCCCCAAACTCAAACTGATATTTGTGTGTCTGATTTGATGAAAAGTGATTTTAGGCAGTCCGTGACGTTCCAAGAAAGCAGTAAACCACCTATAAGGATATGCCGGGTGTATTCGATTCCCATTCTCATGTGTAAATATGTGGGTGTCTGTATTCCACGTTTCGCCGACTACCTCGAATTCACCCTGCTGTTGTGCTTGCAAATCTCGGAGCATATTGTTGACAGTGACGGACAAGGTAATAGTACGGACACCGTTATCACTTTTTGGGTCACGAACGAGTTCACCGTAGCCGCTGATGTATTGACGTTGCTTGTCTATTTCCAGTTTACGAGTGGTAAAATCTATGTCCGACCAAGTAAGCCCCGCTAATTCAGATTCACGAATCGCACTATCCATAGCTAAGTAAATCATACACTTCTTGCTAAATGGCTCGCCGCTAAGAGCCTTGACCATAGCCGTGACTTCTTCATTATTATAAAACTTCGGTCTGTACTTCTTCATAGTCTTAAAATCCACATTGTCGCAGGGATTAGAAGTTAAGAATTTCCACTTAACCGCCTTTGACAAGATAGACGACATAAGGTTGTGATGTTCCCTAACCGTCTTATCTGATAGCTTTTTTTCGGTGCAAGCCGTGAAACAGTCCCGCTGTTTTAATTTAAGAGCAGTACATATTTTTTCGGCGGTTCTCCCTGTCGTGGATTCCCCCCCGCTTAATGCGTTGGAGTGTCTTAAATGATACGTCTGTTAAGTCAACTAACTTTTGTGTCGAATAAGCGGCAAGTGTCGTTATAAGCGTGTCAGTAGGGGTAAACTTGCCGTCAAGTCTGATTCCTTCCTCACGTAGATTATTGTAAAACTCCGTCAAGTTAAGAGGGGTGATTTGGGTAAGTTTCAAACCGTCAAAAGCGGGGATTATTCGCTTGTCAATCCTCATACGGTAATTTTTGAGCGACGAGGGCGAGAGTTGCACTACTGCGTATTCTCTCCACCATTTATCAATAAAGGCAGTGAGTGTGATTTTAGAGCCGTCTGTGTGTGTTCTGCTCTTAACGTCCTCTTCAAACAAGACACGTTGTTTTGTCAACCAGTCGGCAATCATTTTTGCCGTCTTTATTTCTTCGTGCAGTTTTACGGTGCGGGTTTTGCGGATTTGCTTACCCTCCCTGTCATACTTCGCACTAACAAAGATAGTGAACGTCCGCTTGCCCTCCGAGCGTAGCTGTGTGTTTTTCGGCTTGATGTCCTTGATGATGTCTTTTAGAGCTTTTTCCTCACGTTTCATTATTGATGTCCTCCTTGTTTTTTAATTCTACAATTATGCCCCTTATTCTATCAAACAAAGCGTATTTGATTAGGTCTTCGTTAATTAACAAGCGGTCTTTAAGTTCGGAGTTTTTGTTTGTGAAGTACACAATACCGTCTGTCTTTCCAGTATCGCGGTTTTTTACTGTATCCCCCACAAATTCATACCCGTCACAGAAATAGCGACCCAATAACTCGAAAAACAGATTGTCTTCTATTGTCAGATTAACTGCCTTTAGTGCAACAGAAGCAAGGTACTTTTCTTGTGGGGTTGTATAACCGATGTCCCACGGTTCTTGAAGTTTAGAAGTGTACTCCCCCCTCGTTTTATAGAGGTTAAGTTTGTCGATAGCCGCCTCCGAAAGCCCTGTATACTCACGTATAGCCGCCTTTTCAAGAGTGGCAGCTTGAGTTGGTGACCGTCCGCACAGATAATCAAGCGTTACACCGTAAACGTCACACGCTTTTAATAGAAACTCCACAGAAGCGGCACGGTGAGTTTTTTCCGTTCTTTTATCTTTTTTGCCATAAACAGGGGCTGTTTCGTATGAGTTCAACGTAGATTTAGCTTCATCGAGTTTATCAGCGGCTTGTTGGAGAGACCACCCGTTACCCTCACGTAGTTCTTTAAGCCGTTTGCAATACGTGTACGTTTCATTGCGTTTCATTTACAATAACTCCTTTTCGTGAACACAAAACCGCTTGACAAGCGAGTTATAGTGTGTTATAATATAAATGTAAACGATAAAAACAAATCGTCTACATTTACAGTATAGCACATTTGCTGACCGCTGTCAATAACAAATAACAGCAAATTATAAAGAATTTTGAAAAGGAGTTATGAACATGAAACCTATGACTTTAAGCCAAGCGGCGGAACATTACAGGGGAACAGGGCTAACCGCTACTGCATTACGTCGGGGTGTTGTAAGCGGCGAGATTCACTCAATCCGTGTCGGTAAAAAATACTTACTGACTGTTGAAGCCGTCGAAAGGTGGCTAAACGGCGAAACCTCAACCCCCAAATCCGAGAGCGGCACGATTCGCCGTGTCGGGGTGTGACTTCCCCTGCACGTCCTCAACAAAAAGCACTCCCGCCGTTGCGAGCGGCGGGAGTGCATAACTATAGAAAGCGAGGGATTTATCATCAATAACATTATATCACAAAACACTGAATATGTCAAGAGCTTTTCGGGCGATTTGCCGTACTCTTTGGATGCCGAGCAATCAGTTTTAGGGACAATCATCATTAACAGTACGGCTCTTGACAAAGTCGCCACCATACTTAACCCCGAACACTTCCATATCGGGTTGCACCAAGACCTTTTCCGCAGTATGTGCAACGCAGAATCGGTGGACGTTGTGAGGTTAATTGAACAGACTGTACAAGACGGGGTGTTCACGAACCAAGACGAGGCGAGAGGGTATCTTATGAAACTTGCCGACGGTGTTGTAAGTCCGTCAAGCGTTGTCGAGTATGCGAGAATCATTGTTGACAAGCACAATCAGCGTATTTTGATTGAGAATGCCGCCGCTATAGTAGAAAAAGGCAAAAGCGGCGTTCTAAGTCAAGAGGATTATACAGCACTTTTGCAAGCACTACAAACTGCAAGCGAGAATAAGGAGTCAAATGATTTTGCCCTTGTAGACGGCAACACTCTACGTAACACGGATTACGGGAAACTACGTTGGAATGTCGAGGGCTTGTTGCACGAGGGGCTTGTGATTTATGCGAGTATGCCAAAAGTCGGCAAGTCTATTCACATATTGAATATATGTGTTGCGATAGCAAGCGGAGCGGATTATTGGGGAATGAAAACCTATCAATCTGACGTAGTTTACTTAGGCTTAGAAGACAGTTATAGGCGATTGAAAGACCGCATAAACGCTATGGCTGATGATACAGTAGATTTATCAAGACTACACTCTGGAATAACCGCACGGACAATTGATGAGGGCTTTTTACAGCAAATCGATGGATATATGAAAAAATATCCGAATATCGGTGTTATTGTTGTAGACGTGTTACAGGCTGTACGTGGGAATACACGTAAAGGACGCAACGCTTACGAATTTGACCGCCACGAATTACAGGCTTTGAAAGCTGTTGCGGACAAATATCGAATAGCACTAATAACGATTCACCACGACAGCAAAATGAAGCCGTCAAAAGGGGTCGTGGACAGTTTTTCGGGCAGTCGAGGGATAACGGGGAGCGGTGATTTGTTATTAAGTGCATTCATTGAACCCGATAACGCAAAGCAAGCAAAGTTGTTTATTAAAAGCCGTGAAATGGAATCAAGGTGCTTTTTAATGCAGCACAGTGACAGGGGAACGCTTGAATGGGATTATGTCGATGAACCCGATTATACCGAGAACACAGAAACCAAGACTAAAGCAAACGAGCCGAACCCCGCTGAAAGTCTGTTAAACGAGCTTTTTGAAAAACGTGACAGCGTAACTTTGGTAGAAATCAAAGAAAAGCGAGATGAGCGTGGCATTCACAAAGTCCAACTAAACAGAGCAAGGCAAAAGCTGGGCATAAAAACCAACGCAAACAACGCAGGCAAAACCCAAAACGGCGAACCCGTTATATGGTACATTCAATAACGGTAACAGAACAATCACGGTAACAAATGTATGTTACCGCCTTAAACCTTGATTATAAGCGGATTTAAGCCACACGGTAACACGGTAACACGGTAACAATGGTACGTGCAACTTGTAATCTATTAGAGCGGCAACAATCACGGTAACAAATTCACGCATATTTTTTAATGTTACCGTGTTACCGTGTTACCGTCCCATTACAAGCGGGTTTGAGACGGTAACATACTTAAAATGATGTTACCGTAATTCCCAAAAGAAAGGATTTTATAACATGACCTACAGACCAACTAAACCTACCAAGCGGGAAATAGCACAGCACTTTGAACTCCTTGACGTTCTCACCGATAGGAAGTCAGTAGCCGATTGTCGCTACTTAACCAAGCCGCCCCCGAAGCCCCGACAACAGACGGAATCCGCAGAGCAAGCCGCATTGTTTCAATGGGCGGCGTGGAATAAATCCAAATACCCCGAGTTGTCCCTATTACACGCTATCCCAAACGGCGGCTACCGTCCTATAACAACGGCGGCACGGTTGAAAGCGGAGGGAGTCCGTGCGGGTGTCCCCGATATATGCTTGCCTGTAGCACGTCAAGGGTACAATGGGCTGTATATCGAACTCAAAGCCCCGAAAGGACGGGTACAGGCGAATCAGCGAGAATGGCTACAAGACTTATCAGAGCAAGGGTATAAAGCTGTAGTCGCCTACGGGTTCGAGGAAGCGAGGACGGTTATCGAGGATTATCTAAGAGAGGGGGTGAACATATGATTATTCCGCAGGAACGGTGGGGCGAGTGTCTGAAATGCGAACACTTCTAAGACGATGACGGCGGCTTGTATTGTGAGTTGAAAGAGTGCGAGAAAGCGACATATAGCGGCACGATACGAATCACGCTTGAGGAACTGCTTGAACTTCCCGCACCGGCTGAATCAATCGAGCGTTTTGTCAAAATCGGTATATTACCGGAGTTGTCGGACGATGAGTATTATGACGTAAAGACCGCAATTAACGCAAAACTGATTGAAATTGCGTTAGGCGGTGACATAGAAGCAATCAAGTATATAGACGAATTAACAGGCGAAAGTCCGACCTTGAAACTCAAAGAACGGGAACTTGACATATTAAGAAAGGCGGTGTCTTGAAATGACTGGGAATGTCAGCCCGAAACAAAGTCAAGCGGTGTCAGCATTGATTAGCTGTCCGACCGTCAAGCAAGCCGCCGCCGAGTGCGGAATCAGCGAGCGTACTATTTACAGGTGGCTTGAAAAGCCCGACTTTGTGGCGGCTCTTGACAAGGCACGACAGCAAGTTTCAAAGAGAATCACAAAAGCTGTAATCAGTCGAGCCGAAAGGGCGGCAAAGGTTCTCGATGAGGTAATGTCCGATGTTGAAATGCCGCCGCCGTCAAGGGTATCAGCCGCTAAGTGCTTGTTAGACACTGCGTTTAAGGCAATCGAAACAGAGGAAATCTTGAAACGCATTGAAGCGTTAGAAAAGGAGGACGACCTATGAAATCAATTCAATCCCGAATCGAACAGGCTATCAAGAGAGGAGCTTAACGAAGCTATAAAAATCCTGGATGCCATTAAACAGGTGGCTGACGACCCCACAGAGACCGTAAAGGGCGGCACGTATCCCATAGACAACGGTTCGTACACCATTCGCGAGGACGGAGTTATCTGTATAAGCGTTGACACCAAGTTTAAGTTAGGGGGAGGTCTGAATGAGCATTAAGAATCGGATTGACAGATTAGAAGTGACCGCTAATTCCAAGAATCGGAATAGTATTCTTTTCGCTGTGGAATATAACGATGACGGCACAATCGAATACGACAACAGAATCTACACCAAGGAACAGTTCGAGACCTTTTGCCGTGTGCATAGTGTAGAGCTAATTTTTAGCGGCGAGCGTGACCTTGAGGATTGACAGTGCAGGTCGCCGCTATAGCAAAAATACCGCCCTATGTTCGGATTGTTTTCTCTGGAGAAAGAGACTTAGAAGATTGACTAAGAAAACTGCAACCGCAGAGGGGAAAAAAACAGGACAGGACAAACCGTTTATATTAGACTACAAGCGGGTCGCCGCTTTAGAATAAACAAGTCCCCTTATCGGGGCAGAAAGGGTAATTTATGTACTCCAAAACAAATTATTACCTTAATCACACAGACGAGAACGGCATAATACACAAAATACTTCTTGACGGCAAGAACATTGTTACAACGCAATGTCCGAGTTGCAACAGGGAACATTCTAAAAATCTTTTTGAACTGATTCACTTGTTCAAGAACGATGAGGAATGTTTTACAGACGTGCATATCTTTTGTGACGTATGCTCTGCGAAAGAGTTGGAGGCAAGAAAGTACGCAGAACAGCAGGGATAAGCCCTGCCGCATTTAGGCAAACAAACACCAACCGCCCTAATTAGGGCGGTTCGTGTGCTTACGGCGAAAGCCACCGCACTATTTTTACACTTCTTCACTGTCTACGAAAATAGAGAAAGTCGGGAATTAACCCGACCTTCTCGACCCGCAAGGGGCAGAATAAATATTGTTTGGCACGCAAGGTGCAGAATTATTTTACCCTTGCAATATAATCATATCATACGGTTTCTGTTTTGTCAATAGTTTTTTTGTCGACTGGGCTATTTTTCATAATTGACTGCTTTACTCTACTGTCAATCAAGTCTAAATGTTCGGGGGTAAGCCTTGCCCTGTTATCACCTTTCTTCAACGGCTTGATTATCCGCATCTTGCTAATCGCTCTTATTTGAGTAGGTTTAGCCACAGTTGCCGATGAAGTCCAATCTATAACATCTTCGCCCAAGTATAAATCGGCTCTTGATATGTCGCCGGCGGTCTTTCCGATTTCT
>Ga0099364_10012091_pt1 | contig 11691 bp, 12 predicted proteins | sample TergutTh196P3_FD_73070 | JGI IMG/M metagenome (GOLD analysis project Ga0099364, IMG submission 73070) | Microcerotermes parvus P3 segment gut microbial communities from Pointe-Noire, Republic of the Congo - Th196 P3 | ecosystem: Host-associated > Arthropoda: Insects > Digestive system > Gut ...
ACCCCGGCGAGCGAATCTGGGTAAATTACGAAAATTGACGGCGCTCTGCATTTTTCAATGCAAAGCGAGAATCGGTAGTTTAGGCAAACTCCGGTTCTGAGGGCCAATATTTTCCTCCGGGGCAATAAAAGTCTGACAGCTCAACATGCCCGACTGTATTCCCGTTAGAGTCGAGCAATCTAACTTTTGACATTTCACCTCCACATGCAGACATCAAGAGAAGCCTCGACTGCGCCTGCCTGAGGACTGCGCTAATCTCTGCGTGGCTTAGATCGCCATCTTCATTCTGGAAAGCATCATTGTCCAGATTTACATTGATTGTAAGTTTCATGGTTAAATCTAAATCCCATAAGGGGGTTTTGGTTGATTTGAATGGTCAATGGGCCGCACTTGGTAAACCAGTACGGCCCTGTCGGCGAAGGGGCAGATGTTAAGCGGAACATCTTGGCAGCCCAGTTAACACCGCCGAATCCGACATCTTTGGCGTGGTCCTGGATGTAATTGTTGGCCCAATCGACCGCTTGTTCGATGTCTAAACAAACATATGTAACGACATGGTCGCAGGTCGTTTTCTTAACTGTAACAATAATTGGTTTCATGTGACAGATAGGTTAGAGGGATCGTTCCTGACACCGGTGGAGCCAGTTCAGTAGTGTCTGGCGTACACCTGAGTTGGTGAGCCACGTCTGGTTCCCGTAAAGGGAAATATACTCGGAGCGGTTATAGCTCCAAATCCTGTACAGCCGCTCACCTTCGCTATAGGTGATGCGGTATTTGTACCAACGGCTGCCGAGGCGGGCCTCGATCGTACCGTCAGCGCGTTCAATAAGTTCGGGCATGACTGCTCCTAAGTGAGAGGGCGGTAAAATGCGATCCACACCGGATCACTAACATTCACTATTATTTACCGCAGAAAAGGTGTATTTTTAGTACACTAATCGGCAAAGAAAGCCGCCCTGTCAGGAGGCGTGGGGAGCGATATTTCAACGGATTCGGAACGAACTGCTGGAACCCGGACAGGGTATCGACCATCGTACTCACAAGACATAAACGACTCCCGCACAACCTCTTCGTCACAGAGCCAGGGTAGACTCACACTCAACTTACCGATTGCGGTCAGTCCGCACTCAAAATACGTGATAACGACAGATCCCGTCCACTGACTATGCGCCTTCAACTCCGGTACGATAAACTCGTACTCCGGGTAGTCGCCGGAACTGTAAGCGCTGTCAATGTACACAGCTCTGGTGCGTCCTGGTTTTTCGCAAGTTATGTCGAGTTTGATCCTGACATTAAAGACACTTTGCCCCAGCGGGTTGGAGACGCTGAAAGTAAACATTGACTGTTCCAATGTGTTGCCCGTGACGATCCCAAGTAGATACTGCCGTGCAGCCGCCTGAGCAAACCGGGCGGCGCCATTCCACGTGGTATAGGGCAAATAGTATTCGCCATTACGCAGGAATCCGGCAAAACACTGTCGATTGTTGTAATTAACCGCTGAAGTCGTCGTAGAGCCATTTACCGCTCCATCATAGCCGGAAATCAGGAACTGCGTCTCCGGCATATCAGTGACGGTGAATTGCCAATTAGTGTTGGCCAACTCGTGATCCTCCCATACAATCTTCTTGACATCATAGAATGTTTTTCCGTCAACCTGCCTGGAACCGACTGTAAAGAAGATTTCAAAGTTCCCGGTCGTTAAATTGTGAACGATGACCGGGGCTGCCGTAACTGCAGGCAAAGCCGTAAACCCTGCCCGCAAATCCAGGGTAACAACACTCCGATACTGGGCTTCGGGCTGCGTAGTGGTTGCTAACCCGACCGACCCCGGACGGGCGTAGACCGTTATAGAAGTCGCCGTCAGGTGCTTGGCGGAGTAAATCCTTCCATCGAATACCAACCCGCCGGAGAGCCATTGATTATCCCAACCATTCATTGTCTGACTGGCGGACTGGGAATTCGACTGGTATACGCTGCTCAGTCGATAGTTTTTCCACCCTGTAGCCGTGTGCTCAATGACGTAACCTGTCGAGGTGCTGGCATTCTGCCACGTACTGGGTAAAAAAGGACGCTGCTGTATAAACGAGTGCGCGGCGATAGTCGCCGCCGTAATGCCGACACTGGCTGGCGTGCGCCCAACGCAGATGTTCTGTACAACGCCCTCACCGAGGTTCTTAACGTACTCCATTTGAAGCATCCGCGTATTCACGTCAAAAATACACCGACTCGGCACCGGAACGAGCGTTTGAATGTTTTCAGCAGTAGTGCTGCCATTATCGTTATAGAACGTAGTTTTATCGAAATCAATCTGATTGCCATTGGGTAGCAAATACGGTGGATAGTACGTGTCCTTCGTGACGCCCTGAGCCGCATTTAGCAGATAAATCCCGTAGTTTCCCGGCTGCTCAATCCGACAGATATTCGACGTGTTTGTCGTTGCCGTCGAGACATCCGTCTTCACCAGGTTTTTTAACCCGGCGTGCGAATTAAACGTGTTCACAAGCATAATCCTTGCAAACGCCTCGGTAATGACGTTGTTGACCGTCTGCTGCTCTTTTATATTGCCGGACTGGTCCTCGAGCGTAACAGTAACGGCTCCCTGAATGTGCTGTGTATCGTGCATAATATTTTTGGATTTTGAGATAATGGCAACGTCTGCAACCGCTGCGCTATCGAACGTTGCCGCTCGCTGTACAGTCGGTGTTCGGACAGTCGCCTCGTCGGTTAAAACGGCGGAACTGTATACCCGGACATAATCACTGACCGTCGCGTAAAAGGCATCGGTCAATCGGAGAATATCCCGGATGGTTTGTCGGTGTACATGAGGTATTTGTGCAGTTGCTTCGTCGTTAAAGGCTGCCGAATCGCCGACCTGAACGAGACCGCCAACAGTGGCCGCTCCTCCGTCAGTCAATCCGAGCTCTTCCTCTTTTACAATTTCACGCGCGCGAATACCCCCGGTGCCCTGGCGGATCGCTTCGTCGATCTTCTCCGGCAGCACAGCGGCCAGTTCGCCGAAAGTAATATCAGGATCAATCTCGACAGCCTCTCCGGTTAAGGCCGTAACAATCTGATCCCGTAACTCTCTCAACCGCGCAAGCTGCGCCTGTTCCCTCTCAAGTACATTCATCCTATTAACTCATCGACCTCGGTCTGTACTTGTAAAACGGCACTCAAATCCTGCGCACCGCCAAGTGCTATCAACGTCGTTCCGTCCCACCGGAATAACTGATCGTCGACGCAATAAAGTCGATCCGTGACTTTGTCCATCTCCTCCAACTCATCCAGCGTCGAAACAACCACAAAGGAAGTGCCCTTCTCCGCATAAAACGCCTCCAATGCCGCGTACAGGTCAGGAATGGCCCCCGCCGAAGTCTCAGGGTGGACCAGTTTGCGGCCTTCGGACGTGTAAACATATTGCCGTCTGATAGCGCTGTCGGTCATTGGAGATTATTACGTAGGATCGAATAGACCCATTATAACCGACAGATTTTGACCCTTCCGATACTAAAAAAGACCTCCGGTTAAGGAGGTCTCTTTACACAGGAGAAGAGAACAAACACTGAGCGTTCTATTGATGCTAATGAACTTCGCTGCGAATATCGCTGCAAGCATCATCGCCGCCCTAATTATGAAGCGACTAGAACAATGGCGTGTATAGTCTGCCATTTTTTACCGAGGCTAATTCTCCTCACCTCTATTTACCATAAAAAACAGGGATTTTTAGGCGCCGGAATCTCCGGGACTAAGCCCGATTGGCTGATCGCGGCGTCAGAGCAGGATTGACCGTGTTTGCCCTCAGATGTTGCGCCGGTGTTGCGCCGGATATTTCTTGCAACGATTATAGAAAAGAAGCCTTTCGTAACTCCTTATTACGAAAGGCTTTATAAACTTGCGGGACAGGGATTCGAACCCCGACTAAATGGTTCAGAGCCATTCGTGCTACCTTTACACCATCCCGCAACACAACCACCACATTCTAACGTATTCTTATGGCAAACGTCAAGCCCCTACTACCAGTAGAACTGCAAAGTACCGTCATTTCGACCATAGCGTAGCGCAGGGAGAAATGCTCACCCTCACGAAAGGCTTGAAATTCCGGCTCCATCGGTTCGGTGAGATTCGAAATGACGCCCCCTATTTTCTCTATCTTCACGTAAATTGAACTTTGCAGTTCTACTGCGCGTGGATGGCCGATGGTTGAAATGTTCAGGCGTTCGGCATATACTTGGCATCGAGGTTTCATTGGTCGTCACCTTCCCCCAGCCCCGCTCCTTCCATGTTGTCACAATTTACCTCTCACCCGTTGACGTTCTTTTATTTCCTCTGCGCGGTTTTCGGCGGAACGGTGCTTTTGTTGCAACTTCTCTTGTCTCTGGTCGGTGCCGGTGGCGATGCAACAGACTTCGATGGTGACGGCGGTGACGGTCCCGACGGCATCGGACACTCGGATACCGTCGACCTGTTCAAAATGCTCTCGTTTCGTACGGTGGTTGCCGGATTGACTTTTGCGGGTCTCGGCGGCTTGGTCGGAATGACCGGTAATTTCGGAAATTACAATGCGCCAATTTCCGTCCTTTTTGCAATCCTATCCGGCACAGCCGCGTTTTTCGGCGTATATTACCTCTACAGGTCGATTGCCCGGCTACGCTACGATGGTTCCATCACGGAAAAGTCGCTCGTCGGCGCACACGGCACGGTGTACCTGCGCATTCCCGCCGCAAACTCCGGCGTCGGCAAAGTACAGGTTACACAGCAGGACCGAACAATGGAATACGAAGCCGTCACCCAAGGCGACGAACTGAAAAACGGCACCCCTATTACCGTCGTCCGCGTCGTGGGACCGAACGTCGTGGAAGTAAGGTAATTCAAAAACCAAACACAACCAAGAAAAACGACATGAAATCACAGGAAACCGTCACATATTATATCACCAAGCCGAATGACGAAGACGACAATTTTGTTACGGATTCGTTTGAAGAAGCGGAAAGCTACTTCGAAGAGGGGTGTTTGGTAACTGAGGTTCATACGATGAAATGGAATCCATTGCCGAGTACTCGTTCCAGTACGACTGTCGTTGTCGATTGGCTCTACATTTCCAGGAGGTTGAACAATGAACGCCACCGAAAGAGAAAAACGCTTGGACCTTATCCTTGATGAAGTCATCGAAAAGGAAGTCGAAGACTTCCGAAGGGAGTCCTTCGAACGCCGCAAGGCGGAACAGCAGGAAGCGAAAACCGAAGATCAGACGAAAAGAACCACGTCGGTCAACGTGAAATAACCCCCATCAACGCCTCGCAGGACGAGGCGGCTAAACTACCATGCTTTACGCTCAGTCCGATCTCTCATCGTTTCAGGCGATCCTCGTTGTTGCCTTTATGTTCCTTGCGATTTTCATCGTGGGGGTCACGATTTTCGTTGTCAAACGCTACAAACGTTGTCCGAGCAACAAAATTCTCGTGATCTACGGACGCAGCGGTCAAGGCAAGTCGGCGGAGTGCGTTCACGGCGGCGCGAGACTCGTGTATCCGATCATCCAGGACTACGCCTATTTAAGTTTGGAGCCGATGCAGATCGAGATTCCACTGCGCGGGGCGTTGTCGATGGAAAACATCCGTGTCAACGTACCGAGTGTTTTCACCGTAGCCATCGGGACGACGCCGGAACAGATGCAAAACGCTGCCATCCGACTCCTCGGATTGGCGAAAATCCAGATTGCGAAACAAGCGGAAGACATCATTTTCGGGCAGCTTCGTCAGGTGATCGCCTCGATGCACATTGAGGAAATCAATCGGGACCGCGACGCCTTCCTCGGAAACATCACGAGTTCGCTGGACCCGGAACTGCGCAAAATCGGGTTGGTACTGATTAACGTCAACATCACAGACATCACGGACGAAAGCGGCTACATCGAGGCGATTGGTCGCAAAGCGGCGTCCGAAGCGATCCAAAAGGCGCGAGGCGATGTTGCCGACAACGAAAAGATGGGCGAAATCCGTGTTGCCGAAGCGGAACAGGCGAAACAGATTCAGGTCGCCAACGCCGTTAAGGTCCAGATGATCGGAACCCGTGAAGCGGAGCGGGATCAGGAAGTTCGTCTTGCGGAACTCAAGCGGGAACAGACGGTCAAGATTGCCGACCTTCACAAAGAGCAGACGGTCGGTGAACAGTCAGCGGCGTTTCTCTGTGAGTCGCAGGTCAAGCAGGCGGAGCGGGATATGCGTGTCCAGATTGCAGACGCCAATGCCAAGGCGATTGAAGGCGAAAACGTTGCCAAGGCCGTGATCGCTGCATCGGCTGCCGAACTTCAGGTCAAACAGGCCGATGCGTACAAAATCGGCGAAACGAAGAAGCGGGAAGCGGAAGCCGCTGTCTACGAAGCGCAGTACATCGCTCAAACAAAGGCCGCTCAAGCCGAAGCACTGCTCACGGAAGCCAAGCAACGTGCCGAACTCGAAGCTCCCGCAAAGGCGCAGAAGGCGAAAACCATCGTCGAAGCGGAAGCCCTTGCCGAACAGTGCCGTATCGAAGCGGAAGGCGAAGCGAAAGCGATCTTTGCCAAGTTGGAAGCGGAAGCCCGTGGTCAGTACGAAATTTTGGCCAAGAAAGGCGACGGCCTGCAACGGATCATCGAAGCGTGCGGCGGCGCGGAGAAAGCGTTCCAACTGCTGATGTTGGAACATTTTGACAACTTGGTGGAAGCGTCGGCTCAGGCGATTTCGAACATCAAGTTCGACAAGATCGTCGTTTGGGACGGCGGCGCCAAGGACGGCAGCAATTCGGCAACGGCCGGGTTCCTGCAAAATATGGCGAAAACGCTGCCACCGATGATGCAGGTAATGAAGGAAATCGGGGGCGTCGAGTTCCCCGATACCCTCGCCAAGGTCGCCGGAGTCGATGAGAGGGCAGCCAATCCGTCAACGAAGGAAAAATAGAATTCCGTATCCTGTCTTGCCCCCACTTCCCGTTGCGTCGGACGGCGGGTATACTAGGGGTTTCGTCTATTGGGCGGAGTTTTCAATTGTCAGTACAGGAGTTTTGAACCGTGGGAACGAAAAAAACCGGAAAGGGTAGACGGAAGATCGGACGAAAAAAACGACGGATGCGCTCCAAAATTCGGCATCGCAAAGGTTGATCGTCTGATACGCCCATCAGAAGTTCCAGTTCGTTCCAAGGAGTAGTGTGTGCGCCGAATAATTCGTCGCAATTTCCGCTGTGTAACGCAGATACACGTCGAGACTTGAGCCCATCGACGTTGTGAAACCGCCGCCGACAAACAGGCGGTCTTCTTTGATGCCCCCCCTGCGAAGCCGGTAAACGGTCGGTGAGTCAACGAACGTTCCGACGTTGATGAGGTCCTTGTCGTTCCATTCACGGAGCCAGCCGCCGTAAATCCGAGGGGTTGTCACGGTAAGGGGGCCGACTGTTTTCCAAGAGTATCGCAAACCGAGGATGGAGGTCGTCTTGTTGCCGATTTGCGGCGATTTGTCATCGTACCAAACCTGACGGATCCCCAAGTAGGGTTCGACCTTCGCCAGGCCGCTTTCCCACCATGTTCCGACTTCGCCGCCAAGGCCGCCTTGGAACGCCGTCGAAGATGTTCCCGATAACCTGCTTTCGTTGGAACCGAGAGTGCCTTCGATGTCGAAATAGATTCGCTGGAGCCGAATTCTCGAATACAAGGAACCGTGGAACGCGGAAACATCAAGATTTTCTCTCTGCTGTTTTTCTTCCGCCGAACACCAACTTCCACCGAGGCTGGCGCCGACAAGGATGTTGCGACCAAACTGACGATCAACGCCGAGGGATACGCCATACGCCTTGGCGTCAACGGCACCGTCGCTGAGGGTCGTCCAATTGCCGAAACCGCGAAGCCAAGTCCGCAGATGCACCGGACCGGAAGAACGGCTAAAGAAAAAGAGATTCGAAAGGCGTTGCTGCCCCAAAACCATTGATCGGTCCACAGCATCCGGTTCGGCAAATGCAATGGAACCGATGAACATCGTTAACACGCAAAGGAATCCCGTCGTAAAGCGCGTTCGCGTTGACAAACCGGATTCCCAAGAACCGTGTTGCATTGTACGGAGCAGAACAATCGCCCCGCAAAGCGGGGCGGTTAAAAGTGGGCACTTATCGAATGGGTTCACCGGGAGTGGTGGCGGTTTCCGGCATTTCCATGGTCTCCGATGTCGGTGACACCGCATTGGCCGTCGGCGGAGCCCCTTCCGCATCTTGGGGTTGCGGAGGCGCCGGACGCATGATCGCAACCGGGAAAATCGCACCGGTCTCATTGCCGCGGACAAAGAGTTGCGGCGTGTTGTTCACGTCGAAGCCTGCACGAAAGAGAACACCACTATTGATTTCCTGACCGACGAGGTTTGCACCGTTCGCACTGCGGACGATCATCTCACCGCCCGCATCAAGTGTGGACCCCATTTCGGTGAAGAATCTCCAGCGATCCATCGGCGTTGTTACAAGGTCGTCTGGACTGGTGAAGATCCGATTCCCGACGAACACATGTCCTTGGTACTGCGTTCCGATGAACTTTTTGCCGAGTACAACGTTGTTCGCAAGGACGGAACCTTCTCGAATCACAACGTCATCCTTTCCTTCGGCGTTCAGGAGCGTTGCCTCTTTTGTGATTCTCAGGCTCGCCACTTCCAACGAATCGAACTTGGTCTTACTGCCGACGAAGAAAACGACGACAGCGCCGACGATTCCACCGACCAGCGCGGAAACGACCGAATTCATCAGTTTTTCATTCATTCTGAAACCTCCTTGTTTTTGTGGTTGATTTACCCTATCATCGGCAGAGTCGTTCCGCCGATCTTTGTTTGGGGGAGCCTTCGGAAACACCTGTCCCCGAAAAGCTGCGGAATTCTAGCAAATCCCCCAAAACGAATCCAGAGCAATTTCGCCGAAAAAACAAATTTTTACCGATGTTGTCAAAGCATGATACGGAATCCATCCCGTCTCTTCTTTTTGGGCTCCGCGCCATAACGGTCGCCTATTGGATTTTTCTGACGATGCTCCTTTGGTTGCCGGACCCCCGCGCCCTGCTTTGGGGCTGGGAACCGGCGGAAGGTCCGCGAGGATACGCTCACATCATTACGTTTGCACTGCTGGGACTGCTCGTCGAATTGGGACGCCGGAAAAAGAGCCTCCTGTTTTGGGTTACCGTCCTCGCCGGATACACGTTCCTGACGGAAATCGTCCAAGAGATGCTCCCGATCCGTGCCTTTGAATGGGGCGACATCTTGCAAGACCTCGTCGGCGCCTTTTTCGGACTCGGCGTCGGCTACGCCCTTCGGAATTTTGATCGAACATCGGAAGTCCAATGGCTCGGATGGTGTCTATGTTTGGCAATGTTCCTTTATTGGGCGTCGTTGCCGCCGCTCGGCGTTTGGCCGCTGGCGTTCGTCGCACCAATGCTGTGGAGCGTACTGGTTCGATATCCGCAGCCGCTGAATTTTCGGTACGTTTATGCGGCGGCGTTCGTCTTCTGGTTGGCATCAATTTGGTGGATCGCCTGTCCGCATCCGCTGACGGCACTCGGTTTGATCGCTTTGGCGGCGTATCTTTCGATTTACTGGCCGTTATTCCTTGCAACGTCGAGAGTTGCGGTCCATCGGTTTCGGATTCCGGTCATCGTTGCCACTCCGCTCTGTTGGGTCGGCTGCGAGTTCCTTCGGAATCACTTTCTCGGCGGCTTTTCATTCTGCTCGCTCGAACACGCTTTGTACCTCCAACCGCACTTTCTGCAACTCGCAAGCATCGGCGGCGGATACCTCGTCGCTGCAATGGTTGTCGCCGTCGGAACCGGCATCGGAACACTCTGGCCGATTGCGCAAGAGCCGGGGGCGTCAGCCCCCGGATGCGCTACGTCTCGATGGAATATCCGGGGGCTGACGCCCCCAGCTCTTGGCGTTGCCATTCTTTTTTCAACGATCTATTATGGAAGCGTCCAACTTGCCGAGTCGGACGACTCGCCCACACACCGCATTGCCGTACTTCAGGGCAACATTCCTGTAACGCTGAATCCTCCGCCGGATTACGCCGACAAAACCTTCGAACAATTCCGCGACCTGACCTTCCAAGCTGCTGCCGAGAATCCGTCGCTGCTGATCTGGCCGGAGACGACTTGTCCGATCAATTACTTCGAGTTCCGAAACGGAGCGAAGCTGGAAGACTTCGGCTGGACCGAAGAGGAAATCGCCGAAAACCAAGCCCAATTTCGCCGTATGGCCCAAGTATTCGACGTACCGTTGCTCCTCGGCCTTTCGACGTTGATTTTCGACGGCAAAGCGCAACCGAAACGTTTGAACTCGGCACTGTACGCCGCCCCGCAGAAAGTCGGACCGCGTTACGATAAAGTTCAACTCGTAATGTTCGGCGAATACATTCCGTTTTCGTCGTTTCTTCCCGACGATTTTTTTCTCAAAACGCTTTGCGTCGAAGCAACGCCCGGCAAAGAACCCGTGGCGATTCCCGTCGGCGATGGTTGGGCGGCGGTCAATATTTGTTTCGAAAGCACGATTCCGCACTGGATTCGGCAGCAGGTCCTCACGCTGAAACAGCAGGGCACGCCGCCGGGACTGTTGATTAACATGTCGAACGACGGCTGGTTTTGGTTTTCGCAACAAATTGACCAGCACTTGGCGACGCACGTTTTCCGGGCGATTGAGAACGGTCTGCCCTATGTAACGGCAACGAACGGCGGCTTCTCCGCGATCATTGACAAGCGGGGGCGGATCCAAAAGATCGGTACCCGCCGCGCTGCCGAAGCCGTTGTCGGCGAAGTGAGACTCGGACATCCCGATACGCTGTATCACCGGATCGGCGATTGGCCGCCGTTCGTCTGTTCGCTGTTCGTGTTATTCCTCGGAGCCACAGCCTGTGGTTACGGAATTCATTGGCGTCGAAAGAGTCGAGCCAAATAAGAAACGGCCTGTTCCGGTGGCAAATTCAGGACGTATTCCTGTTCCTGCCAATCCAGTTCCTGGAGGATGACTGCGAGTTCTTCGAGAGAAGGCCGATTCTGTTCGTCGTCCCGGAACGGAATCGCCCCAGGAGAAATTTGATTCGCTTCGAGCCGTTTCTTCATCGACGCAATCAATGCCACTCGCTGCTCAACCGTCAGCCTCGGCTGGTTGATTTCCGCCCTTTCGTAAGTTTGGAGAGACTTTTGCCAATGATAATATCCCTGCAAGGTTTGTAACAGTTCGGAACGTTGCGGCGAAAGTTCGATCCGTTCGTGAAAAGCCAAAAGACGTCGTTTCTTTTCCATCGAGAATTCGTTGAACTTCTCGTTGTTGTGATAGAATTGTTTGAATAAGGCGTCGTCCAAGTTGTTGATTTGATCTATACGCCGTCGAACCTCTCCGGAGGTTGGAAAAATCGTATAGGAATCGAGCATCCTCGCTACGGGCGACGGAGAGTATTCCTGGGGATCAATGGGCGGTTTCCCTTCGGGTAAGGGCGGCAGGAAAACCCGGCGTTGGGCAAGGAGCGGTAACAACTCCGGGTCACGGTCATACAGGAGAAGGTACATATCGAGCCGCTCAATAATTGGTGAGGCGACCCGCAGGAAAAAATTTTTATCCGGCGTCAGCCTTCCGCCGACGAAGAGACCGATTCCGAATAACAGGATCAGAACGAGCGGTTTGGCCCCCCATTTCCAGGAAAAGCGGT
>Ga0099364_10012092_pt1 | contig 11690 bp, 2 predicted proteins | sample TergutTh196P3_FD_73070 | JGI IMG/M metagenome (GOLD analysis project Ga0099364, IMG submission 73070) | Microcerotermes parvus P3 segment gut microbial communities from Pointe-Noire, Republic of the Congo - Th196 P3 | ecosystem: Host-associated > Arthropoda: Insects > Digestive system > Gut ...
TAGAGAATATTGATTTTTCCTTTTGCTATAACAAAAGAGATTTCGGAAGAGGTTTTTACGTAACAAAATTTCGCAAACAGGCTGAATATTGGGCAAGAAGAAAAGGTGCAAGAAAGAAAAACGAAGGAGTTATCACTGAATTTGATTTCGACGAATGTGCTTTTGATGACAGGTTTTTGAATGTTCTGCGCTTCGACGGTTACAGTCACCAATGGCTCGATTTCATAGTACTTAACCGACAAAACAACAGCAAAAAGCAGGCGCACGACTACGATATTATTGAAGGTCCCGTGGCAGATGATGATGTTTCTAAAAGAATTGTAAATTATTTGAAAAACGAAATTTCTGCCCAAGAGTTTTTGAGCGACCTCGTTTACGAGCCTTCGCATCAGATTTGTTTTTGCTCCGTACAGTCATTGCAGGCGTTAGAATTGGAGAAGTACAAGGTAGACAGCAAAATAATCGCAATAGACAATGAAATTGTGAAGGCATTGATGACCGATTACGGAATATCCGAAGTAGAAGCGGTAGATATGCACTATTCATCGGCTACCTACACCAGCCTCGCCAACGAAAATACAGAGTTATACCTAAAACCATGGTATAAAATATATCAAATGCTTCTAAACGAATTGAAACCCATTGCTATTAGCTGATTGCAGAATCTGTATCACCTTTTTAGGGTGACGCAACCGAAAATGATGTATCTTTGCGGCATGTTTGTACGTAAAAAAAGGAACGTTTCAAATTGACCGATTTTGTGGTAAAAAAAATACTTTTTTTTTGAAATTTACAGAACATTGATTACTTTTGCCGAACTATTTTATAGGTCTTTTTCGGAGGATTATCGGACTTCAATCATCCGTAAAGGGCTAAAAATCAATTTTAAAAATATTTTTTAGAAGTCCAAATCAATAACATAAATGACATAGTAATCTTAAAATATTAACAATAAAAGCATTAACTTTTATTCGGGTTGCTGAAACTTAGACAATTTCGCTATCACCCAAGGGATTGAGTTTATGTTCACGTGTGCGCACCACGTGGGCTTTCTTCTTTTGAACGGGTGATAGGTAGTCTAAGACCTCAGCGACCTGAGAAAGGCATTATCCCACGTTTTTTTTTGTGGTTGTATCTGAAAGTAAAGGTTGATGCTAAAAAAACAGTAACCAATATGAAATTTTTAATTTTTGATACATTAAATAATATGAAGCGAATTTATTCGATTTTTTTAGTAGCGGTAGTGATTTGCTCGACTAACGAGTAAAAAAAACGTTCTTTGACATATTGGTTTACACGCGATTTTAGTCGGTAGTAATTAGTCATTAGTCGGTAGCAATCAGCCCATCGTGCGTCATTGCGGGCGTGACCCGCAACCGAAGCACGAAGTGCAAGCTCAACGAAGTTAATCCCCTAACGACTACAGACTAACGACTAAAAAAAAACAGGTTCTTTGACATATTGGTTTACACGTGATTTTAGTCGGTAGCGATTAGTCATTAGTCGGTAGCATTGCTGCTACTTTGTAGAGACGTGGCATGCCGCGTCTCTACGGTTCAACGACTAAAAAATGAAAAATCTCCGATTTTTTTGCGAATTTCCAAAAACTATTTCGTACCTTTGCGCTTTGAATTTTAAAGTTGTAGTGATGAATACCTCAAAAAAAACGATACGAACCAAATCGCAGTTTTTCAAAATGGTATTGGAAGACAAGCGGTTAATGAGTGAGTATGTTAAAAAATATGGTACATTGAGTGGCTATAAATCAGAAAATTTTGAATTTGCAAAGCCCATATCAATGTGAAGGAATAGAGTAGTCATTAGCAATCAGCCCCCGAGCGTCATTGTGGGCTTGACCCGCAACCGAAGCACGAAGTGCAAGCTCAACGAAGTTAATCCCCTAAAAACCAGCGTGTAAACACCCAACCGTATTACACGCTTTTTCTATTTCGTTTATACCGTATAGATGCAATCCTACGGATTGCCGTTGATATTCGTTGTTTGCATTTCTACCGAGAGATGCAATCCTACGGATTGCGGAGATAAATCGTTGTATATCATTATTCTACCGAGAGATGCAATCCTACGGATTGCATCGGTTTGAGCGAAATTCAGGAGGCAATGATGCTATAACGCCGGAAATTTCCCCGATGCAGCCGGCATCCCTCCGGGATGCATCTCTAACGAAACACCATGTAATACAATTGAAAATTGAAAATTGAAAGTTAAGTTACCCGAGCATAGACCTAAACTCTAAACTCTAATAACTAAACTCTAAAAATAACACGTTCTTTGACATATTGGTTTACACGCTATTTTAGTCGTCTAATTCTTTTTTTACGATTTCGTAGATTTCCTGCCATGGCTTGAGATAATAGCCGGTATCAACATTGGAAAGCAGCGAAAAGGCATTGGTAAGATAAAACTTGTCTAATGCAGTTTTTTCGTCTATTTCGTAATCGGAAATCAGGGCTTCGATGACGGCGTTGGTTATTTCTTCGGTATTGTAAATGTGGTCGTAGCCAACGTGTTCCAGCGCAAAGAGAGACTCGGGGGTGCAAAAACATATCTGATATGTTTCTTCTCTGTAAAGAAGACGTTCAAGCAATTTTTCTATGGTGATTTTTCCGCGTTTGTAGTTTCTGATTTGAGAAGTTACCCAATCGTTTGCGATGGGACCCTCAACGATGTCATAGCCATGAACGAACGGCGTAGTATCTTCCGAGCGGTTCATTATCACAAACTTGACCCATTCTTCTGAAGCCACTTCAAAGCGTTTGATTTTCAGTCCGCGACGTTCAGGATTGAGGTTATGGTATTCAAACTCGGTAACTACCGGCTCGGTATCGTTGTCTTCGGCGATGCGGATTGCCCAACGGGTTGCGTGATGACGGTTAGGAGTAACATAAAAACCCCTGCCAAAATCACGAAAATCCTTACTGCGAGACAAATCTACCGACACGATGCGTATATCGCTACCATGATAAACTTTCATAACCAACCTCCGTTTCTGCGACAAATTTTCAAAAGTGTCATGTGCGTATACATCTCATGTTGTGTATGTTCTACTTCCCAATGACGAAACAGGAAATCAATGCCGCCAAAATCACGAAGATATTTGTAAGCATCAGGTATGAGCATCTTGGCGCCAAGGGCAAAGCCCATGATGATAAAATTAAGGTAACGTATTCGGTTACTGGTTTCAATATCTATTGTCTTCATATTTTTTTTACGAAAAATTAAAGTGCAAAGATAGAAACTATTTAGCGTGTAAACAAATTCAATTGAAAATTGAAAATTTTTTTAACCATAATATTAATGTATAAATATTTTTAAAAATGAGTAGTAGTAATACAAACTTCAGTTCCGACGGCTATCACCCAGCCGTCTCCAGCGTCCCCACCGTCCTCCCCGTCCCCAAAAGACGAAACAGGACAACGCGCGACGCTGATGTACGGGCGCACCTGTGTGTGCGCCCCCCGGCGCAACTTTCTACGCGCCCCTACGCGAAGCCCCTCCGCGCGCCTCGCAAGTTAGTCGGTATTTATAATGCCGACGATAATCCAAGCGACATCAAATATGACGCTAAAAATTGGTTCAGGGGAGGGTTCCTCGCGATTATCCTCGCCTTACTCTTTTCGGCGGCGGCGATGGCGCAGACGTCAAACAGTTTGACATTAAACGGCGACCCGAATTGGACAACGACCTCCGCTATTACTTCCGAAATTACGCGATATCTTCGGATAGGACGAGACGTGACCGTAACAGGCGATTTTAACAGTGTGGGTGGTCTCACCGATGTTATTGCGATACAAATTCCCGAAGGGCGTACTGTTTACTGGAACGCAAACTATACGAGAAATGCAGGCGCCGGAGTAGCAATGCAGGTTAGAGGCGAAGGAAAATTTATTCTCGGCGCAGGCGCTTCTATAGCAAATACGAATGCAGGGGGGGAGGCGCTGGTGGCTTATGACGGCGCGACGGTTGAGATTGCCGGAACGATTGAAAATACTGGTTCAGGAGGAGGCAGTTTGGCTGCATTGTCTATTGGCGCGGACGCTACTGTTACATTATTAAATGGAGCAGTGGTAAGGCAGCGCTCCCAAAATGGCTACGCAGTAAATTTATACAGCAGCAACCCGACGCTCTACATAGAGCAGGGCGCTACCATTCAGCCCGAGGGCAACGGAGTAACTACTTCCTCAACCTCTCAAAACGCCACAGTTATTATGAACGGCGGTACGGTGACTGTCGCGCAAAATGTGGGATTTGATTTAAGAAGCGATGCTACATTGCTCATTCACGGTGGTACGGTTACTTCTGAAAGCGCCGCTATTCGCGTTTATGATTCGGCGGCGGCGGGGATATACGGTGGAACGATTACTGTCCCAACCACGGCGACGGCAGCGGTTATTTCGTATGAAAACGCAACGGTGTATGTTGCAGGAAATGGCGGTAACATTCGCAACAACGGTATTATCAGAGGCGGCGGTACAGGCTATTATACCGGCGCTGCAAATCAGCAGAAGTTCAACACATCGGGCGGCGGCAATTTCACACTCAATACTAACCTCTTCGAGGCGTCTATGACACAAACCGCGCCTACATTCACCAGCGACGACGGCGAAACATACGTCTTCGACGCTTCGCAGGGATACTACGGCACAGTTACCGCCTCATTCCCCAACCACCCCGGAAATACAATAGAGCAGGTAACGGGGCTGCTGCCGAATGAATATCAAATCAGCGATGACAAAAAATCGGTTACATTTACCGGAGCATTCAACAAAACAGGCATTACACTTACTGTTAATTCTGCCATACAGGGCGGTAAACTGCCTATGCTCGGTGGTACGTACACAACCGCGCCCTTTGGCATTAATATAAACAGAGGCGCATTGCGTATTAACGGCGACCCGCAAGAGTACACTTCCGTTGCAGATGCGCAACAGGCGATTAACAACGCATTGCAGACTGCCAACGTTACCGTTACCGGAAATATGGAAGTATTTCAGGCTATGACACTTAACGTGCCTGATGACAGAACGCTTACGTGGAACGTCGAAATGTACGAAGCAAAAACCGGCGCGTTCGACTTGATAAATTTGGCAGGCGCAGGGCGAGGTACATTTATTATCGGGCAAAATGCAACCCTGCGCACTGCCGCATCGGGTAGAGTGTTATCGCTGGAAGGTGGAGCAGGAAACATTGAAATTAGCGGTAAGGCGCTACGCGAGGGCGCTCCAAATAATTATGTGATAAACCACGCTACATCAAACGCAACACTGACCGTCAAAAACGGCGCTTTGATTAAAACAGAGACCACATTGGCGGCAATATACATGCCCAACGCTTCAAACCTGAAAATTGAAGGTGGCGAAATTGACGCTCCACGCGCCGTTCAGACAAATACCAATATCACGGCAACGCCGCGTAAAATTGAGATGACAGGCGGAACAGTAAGAAGCAACGGATATGCTTCTTTTGAGGTTAGAGGAAACTCAATTTTGCTCATTAGCGGAGGTACCGTTACAAGCGCTAATTTTTGGGCGATATCATTGAGAAACAGCGCGGTAGCGGCTATAACAGGCGGTAATGTAGGGCGCTCGGACAACAGCGCTATGGTTGTTCAGTTGGACGAGACTTCCGGAATTTATCTGGCGGGCAATGGCGGAAATCTTGTTAACGCGGCTGTTTGGAGGTATAGTTCGGCAACGGCGTTCTACAGCGGCAATAACCTTGCAAGGTTCAGAGGAGGAGATTTTACCGTAAACCAAAACCTTTTTGCATTGTCGGGCTTCACGCCGGTACTTACGCAAAATACCACAACAGGCGACACTTATACATACAACGCCGCAACGCCATATGCAGGTACCGTTGTTGCGACGTTTCGCGGAATTAGCCCCGCAAACGCTACGGTGGCAGGGCTTATAGCAGGTGAATATACAATCAACGAAAATCAGCGTAGTGTATCATTTGCAGGCGATTACGACAAAACGGGTATAACGGTTTCAATTCCCAACGCCGTATTGTTTGACGGTAGAATACCCACAACTGCAACGGCTGTCACCGCACCGTTTAGTCTGCATTTATCCTCAACGGCGATGTTTGCAGTCAATTTCGAGGCTGTGGGCGGCGGAACGCTTACCGCGTCAGTGAACGGAGCGCCTATAGAAAGCGGCGACCTTGTGGCGCATCGCAGCAACGTTGTATTCACAGCAACGCGCGATGATAGTTACTTCCTCAAAGCGTGGACAAGAGGCGGAAACGTGATGGCAGGGTACGAAAGCCTGACATACACCCTTGAAAACATTGAAAACGACGAAACCGTAACGATAGAATTTAACGAAGGTGTTGTAATAGGTACGGGTAATATAGAAAATGAACGAGCGCCGTTCGATATCAGAAACGCTCGTCAAAGTTGGGCGCAAACAATCTATTATGCAAACGAAATCGCCAAACCCGAAGGAGGCGTTATTCAACAGATTAGATATTTCAATAATTTTGGCGCTGCAGTTACCATACCTGTAAGAATATTTATGGCTAACACAGACGTGGCTAATCTTTCAGGCGGCTGGCTTGAGGCTGAAAAGTTTACTCCGGTGTTTGAAGGAAATATCACATTCCCCGCAGGGCAAAACGAAATACTGATTAACCTTCAATTTCCGTTTCATTACGCAGGCGACAACGAAAATTTAGTGATTTTGACAATTAAGCCTTACCAAGCAGGAACAATACCAACAACCCAAGCAATGTTCATACATACTGAAGTAGCGGCTAATACGTTCAGAACTCGTCGTCAATTTTCACAATCTGACCGCGGTGATGATTTAATGCCTCCAAGTGTGGGGGAAATCGTAAACAGTTACCCAAACATTCGTTTTAATTTTGAGCCTTTGTCAAAATACGTTGTTACCTACGATGTTTCGGGCGATGGCGGCGCTATTTCGGCAACCGCATACGGCGCGCCAATTCAAAGCGGCGACGTAGTTTTGGAACGCACGAATATAGTATTCACCGCAACCCCCGACCCGGGTAAACACGCAAGCGAATGGACGCGCAACGGCGCCGCTGTTTCAAACGCAGGCGCTACATACGCGATAACCGTCAACGCCAACGAAAATGTTACGGTAGGTTTTGGCGAAGGCGTTCCAATAGGAACAGAAACAGGCACTGCAAATAATTTGCCGTTCGAATTCAATTGGCAACAAAGTTGGTCGCAATCGCTGTATCGCGCCGAAGACATTGGAATGACCGGCGGCGGCTCTATTCATTTTATAAAGTACTATACCCCCGTTATAACATCGGCTCATAACAAAACGGTAAGGATTTTAATGGCTAATACAGCCCTGACTGCGCTTACGGATTGGTTGCCGGCAACGGAATTTACACAGGTGTTTAGTGGTACTGTTTCTTTCCGCGAAGGGCAAAGCGAACACCTTATTATTCTTGACACTCCATTCAACTATACAGGCGATAATTTAGTGATTTTGGGCTATCAGCCTTTCAACAACCAGAACGTCTCGCAACAGTTTTTTGTGTCCACAGGCAGCGCTAACACAAGTCGTAGGGCTTCGGTGTTTTCAAATGAAGGCAATGTTATAGTACCTCCCTTTTCGGGAAATGCCTCAAACCAATACGCCAATGTAATGCTTGGTTTTACTTCTTTCCCGCAACACGTTGTTAGATTCAGCAATGCAGGCAATCCGAATGTAACCGTCACGGCGTCCGTTGACGGAACTTCGATAGCAAGCGGCAGCAGCGTTTACGAAGGTAAAACGGTGGTATTCACTGCCGCTTTTGGCGCGGGTATCATTAAAGGGTGGACTGTAAACGGAAACGCTGTTAGCGGACCCGCTACAACCACACTTACGCTGACAAATATTTCGGCTGACGCTGACGTTACGTTTGAAATTTCTTATTTAGAGGGCGTATCTATAGGCACTGGTACCGCTGCAAATGCAGCAGCGGCGCCTTTCTATTTTGAATATGCGCGAAGTTGGACGCAAACTATTTATCTTGCAAGTGAAATAGGAAAACCTGAAGGAGGCTTAATAAGGCAGATAAAATACTTCCATCAAAATACCAATAACGGCGACAGAGAGGTAAAAGTGCTGATGGCAAATGCCCCCACCACTCTGACTTCCCTTGCTGGCGGTTGGCATGCTGCCGAAAATTTTACGGAAGTGTTTTCAGGAACGGCTACTTTCCGCGGTACCGAAACCTTTATTACGCTTGATGTTCCTTTTGAATATACAGGCGGTAATTTGGTGGTTTTTACATTACATAACGACAGCGGAGGTGAATTTTTGGCATATATAGGGACAAGCCAATCGGACAGGTCTCGCAGGTTTCGGTCAAATGACGCCGATTTTAAGATACTGCCTGACAATGCGGGAGAACGCGGGTCACATTACGCTAACATCGTTTTAGGTTTTGCAGAATTTTTACCATTGGAATATAATGTAGAAGGCGGCAATGGCATTTTAACTGCCACTTTCAACGGCGTTTCTATCGAGAGCGGCGCCGAGGTGTATGACGGCGGCACTGTCGTTTTCACCTCTCACGCCGACCCGGGCTATCAAGTCAAGTCATGGAGTGTCAACGGCGTTGAGCAGCCTTTGCGTGGCGCCACTTTCCAATTAGACGAATTTCCAACGGCAACCACCGTTACTGTAGAGTTTGAACGCTCGGTATACGATGCTTCCGATGTAGCCGTAGTAGCGTCGTTGATAAGCGCTCACAACTTGCAGGCAGACGCCGCCGCTCCCGAAACATGGGACTTTGCCGAATGGAACGACGAAAATCCTCGCCGCCTCACAGCGTTGGATTTAGAGCGTCGCTCGCTCACAGGCTCTGTATCGGTTATCGGCTTACCGCTTCTCACGTCGTTGAACGTCAGCCTCACGGGTCTATCGTCGTTGCACCTTTCCGAATTGCCGTCTTTGCGCGAACTTAATTGCAGCGGCAACATGCTTTCCACCCTTGACGTTTCATCGCTTGCCAATCTTCTAATACTTAATGTTAGCGGCAACCGTCTCACTTCTCTCGACGTTGGCGGCTTGCAGCATCTTGAATTTCTTTGGGGCGACGACCAGTACCGCTGGCTGTTTTTAGAATCAAACGCCGCCGGCGACGCATTTTCCGTTGAAATCGCGCTTCACGAGCCCTCGTTTGACAATCCCGCCATTGCTTATTCAGAGGGCTATCTCACCAGCGCCGATTTTTCCGTAGCGGAAACCGACTTTACGGTAAAAACCGTTGGCAATTCAGCCTTTGAGTTGAGCGGCGAGTTCATGTTTGAGTATGACATACCCTACGACCCCGCCGCCATAGCGGTCATCAACGCCCTGATATCCAACAACGGTTTGCAGGCAACCCCCGACGCGCCTTATACGTGGGACTTTGCCGAATGGGACCTCCATACGGCGCCGCGCGAACTTGTTACGTTGGGTTTAGAGAACAGCGACCTTTCAGGCTCTGCTTCCTTTGTCGGATTAAGCAACCTGCTGGCGTTAGATATATCGGGCAACCAACTCGCCGCAATAGACGTAACGGGTCTTGATAATCTTGTTGTATTGAATTGCAACGGCAACCAACTCACCGTGTTAGACGTATCTACTCTTGTCAGTCTTACAGGATTGTATTGCTCCGAAAACCAACTGACCGAGTTAAACGTATCGGATTTGACCAATCTTCGCGAATTGGATTGCTCCAATAACCAACTCACGTTGTTGAATGTATCAGCGCTTATCAGTCTTGAAGAATTGAGTTGCGGCTATAACCAACTCACGTCGTTAGACTTATCTGGTTTGTCGAACCTTGTATCCTTGTTGAGCGCCGACAACTCCATATCCACGTTATACCTTTCTGGCTGTACAAGTCTTACCTTATTGAATATCAGCCGCAACCGCCTCACAGATTTAGACCTTTCCGGCGCGTCCAATCTCCAGCGATTGTATTGCTCTGACAACCGCCTGTTATCATTAGATATCAGCGATTTGTCTAACTTAACGGTCTTATCGGGCAGCGGTCAGTCGGGCATTTCTCTTGCCCTCACTCAAACGTCGTCCAACGCTTCTACCTACTCCCTTTCCATACCCCTGACCGTCGGCACCGAATTTGCCGATGCTGCCATCACGTATGCCGACGGCGTTCTCACCAGCGCCGATAAGGAGGTAGCCAGCGCCCCGTTTGCAGTCGCTTTCGGCAATACAGATTTTGTATTTAGCGGCGAGATGGAATTTGATTATGTAGATTTAGGCACGTATCAAGTAACGGTCATCAACGGCGCCTTACAGAACGGCAACGCTACGGGCTACTTTGCAGCGGGCGAAACTGTCGCCATCGTCGCCACCGTCCCCCAAAATAACACTTTCGTGGAATGGACTGTTGAAACGCCGCATGCGACGTCTCTACTGGACGACGCCACAAGCGCATCCACATCGTTTGTGATGCCTGCCGCCGCAGTAACAGTAACAGCAACCTTCACGCCGACGCTCTACACCGTAACCGTCGAAGGTGGCGCCTTACCCGACGGTGAAACCGAAGGCGAATTTGCAGTCGGCGCCACAGTCGTCATCACAGCCACCGTCCCCGACGGACAGCAGTTTGTCGAATGGGTGGTACAGACGCCGCATGCGACGTCTCTACTGGACGACCCCGAAAGCGCCACAACATCGTTTGTAATGCCCGCCGAGGATATAGAGATAGTAGCGATTTTCGCGCCTATACCTACGTACCTTGTCACCGTCATCGGCGGCGCCTTATCCACCGGCGAAACCGAAGGCAATTTTGCAGAAGGCGCTCCTGTCGCCATTGTCCTCAATGTCCTCACCGTCCCCCAAGGACAAGTCTTTGACACGTGGACTGTAGAGCCGTCGCATGCGGCGGCTATCCTCGCCAACGCCGAAAGCGCCAACACCACCTTCCTGATGCCCGCCTACGCGGTAACGGTAACAGCAACCTATAAGGACTTACCGCCCGACGAATACCTGATAACCGTCCAAATCGAAGGCAACGGCACCGCCAACGCAAGCGCGAACTCCGCCACCGCGGGTACGACAATAACGCTAACGGCAACGCCAGACGAAGGCTGGGAATTTGTGGAATGGACTGTACAGACGTCGCATGCGGCGTCTCTACTGCCCGACCCAACCGTAACCCCCGCCACCTTCACCATGCCCGACGAGGATGTAGTAATAAAAGCGATATTTGAAGAAATACCGCAGCAGCCGACATTGTATGCAGTAACCGTCATCGGCGGCGAAGGCAGCGGCGACTACGCAGAAGGCGTCACCGTCACCATCACAGCCACCGTACCCGAAGGACAGCAGTTTGTAGAATGGACTGTACAGACGCCGCATGCGACGTCTCTACTTGACGACGCAGAAAGCGCCACCACATCGTTTGTGATGCCTGCCGGCGCAGTAACGGTAACAGCGAATTTCGCGCCTGTCACGCAGCCGACACTGTACGCAGTAACCGTCACCGGCGGCACAGGCAGCGGCGACTACGAGGAAGGCGTCACCGTCACCATTACAGCCACCGTCCCCGAAGGACAGCAGTTTGTAGAATGGGTTGTACAGACGCCGCATGCGACGTCTCTACTTGCCGACCCCACAAGCGCGCAAACCACCTTCGTAATGCCAGATGATGACGTAACGATAACAGCCACTTTTGAAGAAATA
>Ga0099364_10012093_pt1 | contig 11690 bp, 12 predicted proteins | sample TergutTh196P3_FD_73070 | JGI IMG/M metagenome (GOLD analysis project Ga0099364, IMG submission 73070) | Microcerotermes parvus P3 segment gut microbial communities from Pointe-Noire, Republic of the Congo - Th196 P3 | ecosystem: Host-associated > Arthropoda: Insects > Digestive system > Gut ...
TACAAATAGCATTCCGTAACCCATTCCGGTATCAGCCAACTGGCTTGGGACAAGCATGTTCAGAAGGCCGAACCGTTCGAGCAGCACATACAGCGAAACGATTATAATCAAAATACCGGCTACCTGCTTGATGCCTGATCCCTGCCGATCATTGTCCGTCAATACCCGGTAGTCTAATTCTGCGATGTGGTTGATGATGCTATCGAGGGAGATAATATCTGTATCGTAAGTAACCGAAGCTGTTCCTGCGCTGTAACTAACCTCCGCTTTTTCCACGCCGGTTGCGTTATGGAGCTTCCTTTTGATTATATTCTCGCAATTGACGCATGTCATTCCACTGATTCGCAGCGTTTTAGTTTTTACAGATGAATCCATATCATTGCTCCCTCATGGTTTATAAACCGATATAGCCGCCTGTCAATTAGAGGATTTCATGGGGGCGCTTGTGATGTGGCCGCGCAACTCATTTCTTCTGCATCCTATCCCTCATGCTCTCCAAGCGGTTCAAAGCATCAATAAGCGTGTCCTCTTTTTTTGCGAAATGGAAACGTATCAGATGGTTCACATCTTCTCTGAAGAAGCTGGAGCCGGGTACCGCCCCAACGCCCACCCTTTCCGCCAGCTTCTCGCAGAAATCGAGGTCGTTTTCGTATCCGTATTCGGATATGTCCGCCATCACATAATACGCACCTTCCGGCTTTACGTGCCGTATGCCGAGATTATCCAGTCCGTTTAGGAACAACTCCCGTTTTTCGGTGTATTCCCGCAAAAGCGTGTCGTAATAACTTTGAGGAAAACGCAAACCTACAATCGCAGCCTCCTGTAAAGGAGCCGCCGCGCCTACCGTGAGAAAGTCGTGTACTTTTCTGGCGACTTCCACAATCCGGGCAGGGGCTATAATGTATCCTAAGCGCCATCCGGTGATGGAATAGGTTTTGGAAAGAGAACTGCACGATATGGTTCTTTCAAACATGCCGGGCAGGGAAGCTGCGTAGGTGTGGGTATGAGGCGCGTAAACAATATGCTCGTATACCTCGTCGGTTATGATATAAACGTCATACTTTTTCGCCAAGTCAGCGATTATGGTCAATTCGTCGCGTGTAAACACCTTGCCGCACGGGTTGGAAGGATTGCAGAGGATCAGCGCTTTGGGGCGCCGTCTGAATACGGATTCCAACTCGTCCGCGTCAAAATTAAACGAGGGCGGGCGCAGCGGCACATAGACCGGTTCCGCGCCGGACAGTATTGCGTCGGCGCCGTAGTTCTCATAAAACGGCGAGAATACGATTACTTCGTCGCCGGGGTTCGCTACGGTCATCATAGCCGCCATCATCGCCTCGGTACTGCCGCAAGTCACCACGATTTCCCTCTCCGGGTCAATTTGCCTACCCATTAGCTTTGACTGTTTTTCGGCCAGCGCCTCGCGGAAATTCTGAGCGCCCCAAGTGAGTGAATACTGGTGCGGCCCTGTATGCGAAATTTCCGCAAGGCGATTCAATATCTCCTTTGGCGGGTCAAAATCAGGAAAACCCTGCGAAAGATTTACCGCGCCGTGTTGAATTGATATACGGGTCATACGCCGGATGACTGAATCGGTAAACCCCGCTGTCCTGTCAGATAATTTTCGCATAATAATATATCCTTTCGCGTTCCCCTTAAATCACAATTACAATGGCAGTTTCCTGCCGATTTCATCCTCAAGCGCCTTGTCAAACAACGCGCGGACAACGTACATATCTTCCACCGCCATGCCGATGTTATTACAGACAATCAATTCATCCGGCGATACGCGCCCCGCTTTAACCCCACCGGTAATTTCGCCCGTTTCGGCATAAATTTCAGGAAGCCCGTGGGGATAATACCCATATCCTTTAAGCAATTCATGCTGTTCGACGCTGTCTACGATATATTTATCCGCTCGGAGCATAATCCCATGCTCAAAACGCGAATGGGCATCGCAAAGCAAAATGGTCTGCCCTTTTGATATCCACTCGTCGCGAATATCCGGCTCAGGGGTTCCGTTGATAACCGTGGCGGAAACCAGCGTCTCCACGCTTTTTGAGATTTCCTCAAAAGACGCGGCTTTAATGATTTTTGTGGATACCACAGGCTGCAGGTCTCGAATTAACGCTTCCGCCGCTTCGTCTAAAATGTCGTATACATAAATCTTTTTAAGATTCGGCAGCGCCAGCGTGATGTTTTTTACATGCTGGCGCCCTTCAACGCCGCAGCCTATCATGCCGAAAGTTTCCGTACCCGTGTTGGAGAGATATTTAGCGGACGCATAGGTAACGGCAGCGGTGCGGATTTCCGTGACATAAATACAATCAAGTATCGCAATGGGCGCGCCGGACAGATGATCGTTTAAGATAATCAACCCGTTGGCTTGACTGTACCCGTAAAGCCGTTGATTTTTAGGATAACAGGAACCCCACTTAATTCCCGCGGTGCATATGTCAGGAACATAAGCCGGCATTGCATGGTAAAAAGTGTCCGGAAATGGATGGATACCGATTTTCGCGGGCATGTCAACTTTCCCGGCGCTGTACGCCGTCAGTGCTTTTTCGGTCAGTTCCAAAACTTGTAAAGGGGATACCGGGGTTTTTCTGACATCTTCCTGCGTCAGGTATAAAATTTCCTTACCAATCGCTATGTGTTCCGAAATCCAACCGCGATATGCTTCTCCATTCATAAAATAACCCCTTTCATTCTTATGGCCTTATGGCGCGATTTGATTTACGGTTTACCGTATCGCCTCAAAGCCCTGCCTGAGATCGTCGATAATATCGTCTATATGCTCCGCGCCGATAGAAAGACGAATGGTGTTGGGCTTAATCCCCGACGCGAGAAGTTCGCTCTCGCTCATCTGAGAGTGTGTCGTGGACGCGGGATGTATTACAAGTGACTTTACATCCGCGACATTTGCCAGCAGCGAGAACAGATTCAATTCCTCGGTAAAGCGTTTAGCTTTCTCGGCGGTTCCTTTCAGTTCAAAGGTAAAGATGGAACCTCCGCCTTTGGGGAAATACTTTTTATACTGCTCGTAATCCCGATGCTCTCTCAGAGACGGATGGTTTACGCTTTCAACCTGCGGTTGTTTCACCAGCCATTCCACCACTTTTTTAGTGTTCTCCACATGATGATCCACGCGGAATGACAGTGTTTCAAGCCCCTGCAAAAACAAGAAAGCGTTAAACGGCGAAAGCGACGCGCCAATATCCCGGAGCAGCGTCGTGCGGGCCTTTATAATAAAAGCCAATTTCCCCACGGCGTCTGTGAACACCAAGTCGTGATAATTGGGGTTGGGGCGGGACAAACCGGGGAATTTGTCGTTCTGCGCCCAATCGAAATGGCCGCCGTCCACGATGACGCCGCCGATTGACGTACCGTGTCCGCCGATAAACTTAGTGGCCGAGTGTATGACAATATCCACGCCGTAATCAATGGGACGCAGTAAATAGGGCGTGGCAAAGGTGCTGTCCACAATCACCGGGATACCGTGGCGGTGGGCAATGGCGACGACGGCCTCAATGTCCACAATGCTGGCGTTGGGGTTGCCAATCGTCTCAAAGAACACGGCTTTTGTATTATCCTTGACGGCATTCTCAAAGCTCGTGGGATTGCTGCCGTCCACAAACGTGACCTCTATGCCCAAATCGCGCAATGTGTTGGCAAACAGGTTATAAGTGCCGCCATAAAGCTGTTTGTCCGAAATAATATGGTCGCCGCTTTTGGCAATGTTTAGGATTGCGTAGGTGACGGCTGACGCGCCGGACGCCGTGGCCAGCGCCGCCGCGCCGTTTTCCAGCGCAGCCATGCGCTGCTCAAACACGTCCCATGTGGGGTTCATAATGCGGGTGTAGATGTTGCCGGCTTCGGTGAGGGCGAAGCGGTCTGCCGCAGATTTGGACGTGGGGAAAACATAGGACGAGGTTTGGTAAATTGGCACAGCCCTTGAATCGGTCGCAGAATCAGGCTTCTCCTGCCCGGCATGGATTTGGATGGTTTCAAAGCGGTAGTTTCTGTTTGACATGATAAATTTCCTCCTCTTTTCATAAAACTCGCTTGCGTTTCGTTCTTTTGAACCAAAGTTTTGCAGATGGTAATACCCCTGCTCAGATACGGCGTTTTTCCCGTACCGTTTTTTGTCCTCCCCCACAGGACAGGCCGCGACGCACATCCCGCATGGGTAACGCCCCTCGTCGCGCAGGAACTTATGATATTTCGCGCATTTATACCGTTCCATATCATACATTTCAATGTCGTCCCTGCGGCGCTCGAACGCGCCGATGGGACAGGCCCGCAGACAGGTTCCGCAACCGCTGCATAAGTTTTTATCCGGCATTGGGTCTGGAAGGAACTCCGCGTCGGTAATGACGGACACGAGGCGTACGCGCGGCCCGAAATCTTTTGTTATCAGACAGTGGTTACACCCGATTGTGCCAAGCCCCGCCAACCGCGCGGCTACAACCTGTGAGAAAGCCGCCTCCGGCTTCTCCACAAGAGCGTTTATCTCGCTGTACCCATCTCGCGGAAAGAAGTGCGCCTTATAGCCGAGCGCAATCAACGCCACCGATAAACGGTAGGCCGCTTCGTCAAGAAGCCTGTTGGTTGTGTTATACAACTCCGAATAGAAATTGGAGGGCGTCGTTTCAATCATAGCCAGCGGCAGCGGAACAAGTCCCGAAATCACGGTCTTGCTCCACGGCCAAATGTTTTTGGGAAAGTAGTTCTCGCGCGGTTCGGTAGGCTGCGGCGTACCCGGAAGAATGGACGCCGCCGTTTCCTCCCATCGCCCGACAGGAGCGAAACCTAATGCGGTCAAACCCAGCCGCTGGGATGCCGCGATAATTTCCTGTTTTAGTTCGCGTAAATCGCTCATAGTTCCTCCGCAATGAAAAAACTTCGTTTAATTGCCTGTAAACCGGCAAAAACTCTCCGCGCCGATATGACAATACCCAGTTGGATTTTTTTCTAAATACTTTTGGTGGTATTCTTCAGCGGGATAATAGTTATCAAGCGGTTTCAATTCTACGACAACGGCTCCAGCCGTCCGCTCTTTCAGGGCGTCTATTGACGCTTCGGCAGCCTTCCGATCCGCTTCGTCGGTAAAGTATATCCCCGTGCGGTACTGTACGCCCAGATCCCCGCCCTGTTTGTTCAAGGAAGTGGGGTCGATTACATCAAAGAACAGTTCCAAAAGGCGCTGTAACGGCAGACGGCTCTCGTCGTATTCGACAAGTACCGTTTCCGCGTGTCCGATGCCCCGGCACACATCCTCGTAAGAAGGGTTGGCAGTGTTTCCGTTCGCGTATCCCGCCTCAGTCCTTACGACGCCGGGAATCAGCGACAGATATTTTTCCACGCCCCAAAAGCAACCCCCGGCAAGATAAATCTGTTTCATTACGCTTCCTCCAACGCGGCGGCAAGCTCCGCGATAATGTCTTTCACGTCCTCAAGCCCTACGGAAAAGCGGAGTTGTCCGTCCGTGATACCGACTTTCAGCCGCGCCTCTCTGTCATAAAACCGATGAGACGTCTTGGCTGACCATGACACCGTGGTAGCCGTCCCCGCAAGGCTTGGAACGAGATATATCGTTTCCAGCCTTTCGATGATATTACGGGCGGCATCCTCGCCGCCTTTGAGGTCAACACTGAGCATACCGCCGAAAAGCCCGTTCTCAAACTGACGCGCGGCGCGTTCATGGGATGGCGATGAGGCAAGCCCCGGATAGAACACGCGCTCAATTTGCGGCTGTGTTTCTAAAAATTTCGCCACTTCAAGGGCGTTTTCCGAGTGCCGCTTTATCCGCAGAGCGAGGGTGCGCAGACTGCGGGCCAGAAGCCAGCAGTCATGCGGGCTTGCTATTCCGCCGTACAATACTTGAAACCGTTTAATCCGCTCAATAACATCCCTTTGCCGACCACCGCGCCGGCCACGATGTCGCTGTGTCCTCCCAGATACTTTGTCGCGCTGTACAGCACGACGTCCGCGCCCAAACCGAGCGGCTTCACAACAACGGGCGTGGCAAAGGTGTTGTCAACCAAAAACGCAAGGCCGTGAGCGTGAGCGGACTTGGCAAGCGTCTCCAAATCCGGTACTTCCATTAGCGGGTTGCAAATCGTTTCGGTATAGACCATTTTGGTGTTTAGCCGGACATAGGCGGACACGTCGCCGTCCAGCAAATCGGCGAACGTCACTTCGACGCCGAAACGCGGAAGCTCGTTTGCCAGATAATCCTGAACCCCGCCGTACAGTACAGGCGACGAGATAATATGATCGCCGGATTTGACGAACGACAGTATCGCGGTCGTAATGGCGGCCATGCCGGACGCGAATACAAGCGCGTTTTCCCCGCCGTCAGCCGACGCGAGTATTTCCGATACCGCGTCGGCGTTGGGCGATGCGATGCGGGAGTAAATATATCCGTCCGCTTCTTTTTCGTAGATGGCATCCACGTCGGCGATGCCGTTAAACGCGAAAACTGACGTCAGATAAATCGGCATGGCTTCCGGAAGGGACGCCATACCCGCGACTTTTCCCGCGAACTTAGCGTCGCCCGTATGCAGCAACCGAGTGGAAAGGTCTTTTTTCATTCTCACACCTCCTTTAATATGGAAAGCGTATAAGCAACGTGCAGCCTTGCCGCGACAGCCAGTGCGCGTTCGTCAATGTCAAACTGATCGTTATGAATATCACGGGTACACCTGTTTCACCAACGCGCCGGCGCTCAATTCCCAAAACGCTTAATTGGGCTTCGATATAAGCGGCGGTTTCATATTCATGGAGACTCAGTTCCGGGTGCGCGTGAAGGTAGCGCCTTGTATTGATGAGATACGTTTCATCAATTTCAAACGGCATATCGCTCATTTCCACGCCGGGGCGAACGCGCCGTTAAAATCGTCCCGCAGAATCTTCTCCACATCATCGGACTGGAATACCTCAACGATCCGCTTATAGACCGGGTTATCCGCATCGGCGGTTCGGGCGGCAATGATGTTTACAAACCGCTTGTCCTTATAATAATTTACGTCGTCGTAGAAGATAGAATCCACCAAAGGCTTAAACCCGAAGTCCACGGCAAAATTACCGTTGATAACGCCCGCGGCCACATCGGGAAGCAATGCCGGTATCTGCGACGCGTCAACCTGAACAAGTTCTATGTTTTTGGGATTCGATACTATGTCGCTGATTTCAGGGCTTCCTTCCACTTCTTTCAGCGTTATAACGCCCGCGGCCTGCAAAACGGAGAGCGCCCGTCCGAGATTTACCGCGTCGTTCGGGATGGCGATCTTGTCTTTCTCCTTCAACTCGCCAACGCTTTTAATTTTATCGGAGTAGACGCACATCGCCGCAATTATCGTTTCTCCGATGGGTGTAATTTCATACCCGTTGTTCTCAATTGCCGTGTTCAGAAACGCGTAGTGCTGGAAACCGTTTAAGTCAACATCGCCATTATTGAGAGCCTCGTTGGGGATGGCGTAGTCTGCGAAGCTGACAAGCTCAATGTCTACGCCTTCGGTCGCCATTTTCGCGATTACGGGTGCCCAAATGACGCTGTACATCTCCCCGACGACGCCGACTTTGACAGAGATACGTTCAGCGGGGGCAATTGACGCTGGGGGCGGGCCGAAAGACTTCCAGCCGGGCAGATACGAACCGTCAAACGAATCTTTGTATATTTGCTCCGTCGTATCGGTCTGATACGCCTCTACGATTTTCAGATAGACAGGGTTATCCTTGTCAGCGGCGCGGGCGGCAATGTTATTCACATAGCGGTTATCGGGATAAAAGCTCACATCGTCATAGAAAATCGCGTCGTTTTTCGGGCTGAGGCCAAAGTCAAGCGCGTAGTTCCCGTTGATGACGCCAACGGTTACGTCGGGAAGCAGAGATGGAATTTGCGACGCGTCAACCTGCACAAATTCGATATTTAACGGATTGGCCGCTATATCCGTTATCTCATAGGTGGAACCTTTGGGGTCGTTCAGCGTAATGACTCCCGCGCCTTGAAGCACCGACAGCGCCCGTCCGAGGTTGACAGGATCGTTCGGAATGGCAATTTTATCACCGTTTTTTAAGTCTTTGACGTCGGCGATCTTTTTTGAGTAGACGCACATTGCCGCGATATAGGTATCCCCGATAGATACTATGTCATATCCGTTGTCGGCAATCTGCTGGTTCAAATAGGCGTAATGCTGAAAAGCGTTAAGATCAAGGTCGCCGTCAGCCAACGCGCCGTTGAGCAGCGTGTAGTCGGCGAAGTTGACGATTTCAACATCAATGCCGTCTTTCGCAAGCTCAGTGATTACGGGCGTCCATATCACGGTTTCCGCCTCCCCTGTGATGCCGATTTTGATCTTTGTGCGTTCGGTTTGGTTAGGGCTTGGATCTGTCGTGCGTTCGGTTTGGGTCGTGCTTGAGTTTGACGTGCAAGCCGCTAAAGTTAAAGCCAGTACGAAAGCCAAAGTAAGCGTAATAATCCTTTTCATGTTTATTCCTCCTAAATTAGTGTGTGTTTTTTCGGGCAATCAAATTGCCGATGATTTGAATGACGCTGACTAACAGCACCAGTGTCAAAACGGTGACGTATGTAACGTCAATTTGATTTCGCTGATGTCCGTAGCGGATTGCGAAATCACCGAGTCCGCCTGCCCCGACAGCACCCGCCATAGCGGTAAGGCCGATGAGAGCTATCGCGGTAATCGTCGTGGCCCGCGCGATAGGGGCAATACTCTCCTTCATGTACACGCGGAAGATAATCCCAACAGGGCTTGAACCCATACTTCGCGCCGCTTCAATAATCCCTTCATCAAGTTCTGCCAGCGCCGATTCTATCTGCCGCGCGAAGAACGGCACGGTTCCGAAAACCAACGGAACAATCGCCCCCTTAACGCCGATTGCCGTCCCCATCAAATAGCGTGTGAGCGGGATAAGCCCCGCCAGCAATATGATGAACGGTATTGAGCGGAAGAAGTTGATGAGTTTTTCAAGAACCTGATAAATGAGAGCGTTTTGCATGATACCGTCCTTTTTGGATACGGTTATTATCACCCCAAAAAACAGCCCCAACATGAAGGATATTGAACCTGACCACCAAAGCATCCGGAGCGTTTCTTCAATAGAACGCGCGTAAATTTCCGGCTTATCCATTACATTGGGGATCAGCTTGTAAAGCAGTTCTTGCATCCAAAATTACCTCCACTCCTACATTTTTATCGCGCAGATATTGAATCGCCGCGTCTATGTCCTCGCGCTTTCCGGCCACGATTGATACAAGCCCCCCAAGAGGCGCGTCCCCGATAAACTCAAGGTTTCCGAACAGAATATTTACGTCAATGTTAAACTTCCGCGATATAGTTGACACAAACGATTCTGACGCGCTTTTTTCCAAGTATTTAAATTTCAAAATACATTCCCCGGGCTTGATGCCGGCGATTTTGCTTTTTTCTTCAATCAGCGCGTATATCTTTGAGAGATTTGTCGTAGTGTCGATGAACTCTTGCGTGAGCCGCGTTTTTGGATTGGCAAATATGCCGAACACATCGCCCGACTCCACTATAAGCCCGTTCTCCATCACGGAAACCTTTTCGCAAACCTCCTTGATCACCTGCATTTCATGCGTAATGATTACGATTGTGATGCCCAACTGCGCGTTCAGCTTTTTTAGCAGCTTCAAAATGGAGTGCGTCGTCTGCGGGTCGAGCGCGCTGGTGGCTTCGTCGCATAAAATGAGTTTGGGATTGTTTGCCAATGCCCGCGCGATTGCGACACGCTGTTTTTGCCCTCCGCTCAGTTGTGACGGATACGCTCCCTCTTTATCCTCCAAATCGACCAGCTTTAAGAGTTCCCGTGTCCTCTCGCGTATTTGACGCCGCGACAGCCCGCTGTGTTTCAAAGGATACGCAATATTTTGAAACGCCGTGCGGGAAGCAAACAAATTGAACTGCTGGAATATCATGCCGATTTTTCTCCGCGTTTTACGCAGCTCTCGCTCTGAAAGAGCGGTCAGTTCAACATCGTCGAGGAAAACTTTGCCCGATGTAGGGCGTTCTAACAGGTTGATACATCGGACAAGGGTTGATTTCCCCGCGCCGGAGAAACCGATGACGCCATGAATTTCCCCCTGTTCAATTCTCAGGGTGACATTTTTTACTGCTTCGACCTGTCCCGCGCGAACGGTAAAGGTCTTACTGAGATTTTCCAGCACAATCATCTTATATGTCCCCCCCTTTCTTCTAAATAACATAAAACATATGTGTTAAATAGGTATTATAAGGGAGTACCGTCACGTTGTCTAATCCCAAATACCTATAGCCCGCTATATGTATAACCTATACCCCTAAATACTTCTTGACCTCCGACAGATAGATTTCACCGATTTCGCTGGGTACGCCGTACTTCTTTTGGATATAACCGATTTCCATGATGCCGCTTTGGTTTTCCTCGTCCGGCTCAAAAGGAACGGCGGTAAAATTTTCGCCATTCAACTCATTGCAAATGATGCCGGAGCAAAGGGTGTATCCATTCAGCCCCACCATGAGATTCAGCATGGTCGCGCGGTCACAGGCTTTAATAATGTGCGGATAGCGGTTTTCGCATAATATTTCCTCCGCGAAGTAAAACGAACCCTTATCCCCTTGCTCAAAGGACAAACAGGGATAGTCGTGCAGCCGCTCAAACCGTATGGACTTCTCCTGCGCCAGCGGGTGCCCTTTCCACAAATAAACATGGGCGGAGAAATCAATGAGGTGATGGAAGGCAAGTTCGTTATCCAAAAGCATTTTCGCGATTACCTTGCGGTTAAACTCCGAAAGAAATAAAATGCCGATCTCGCTTTTCAACGTGCCTACGTCATGTATCACATCGTAAGTCTTGGTTTCCCGTATAGTGATTATAATGCGGTACTATTTATCCGCAGCAATAGCGGCAAGCCCAATCCGGTATTTCCGCTGGTTGGCTCAATGATAACAGAATATGATTTCATGACCCCTTTGGTCTTAGCATCCTCAATCATGGATAGCAATGCGGTTTTTTACGCCCACTGTGAGGTTAAAGTATTCCAACTTGCCAATCACCCTCACGGACAAACCCTGTTCATTCCCGAAAGCCGCTAGTTCGAGAAAAGGAGCGCTTCCTATTAGGTCGGCGATTTTACCTACATTTTTCATATAGCAATCTTCTTTGCATATTAAACATATAAGAATAATAGGTATTATAGTCGATGCCTTTCTTCTTGTCAATACCTTTTCCGAAAAATCTTTTAGATGTTCCGAACAGGGCTGCATGTATTCAGTAGTATGTTTGCGGGCAAACCCATCTGCTTTCTTTAATCTTTTTGGGGTCAATTCCCCGCAGCTTTGCTGCGCTGTTCCCGTGACCTGCGGCTGATACCCCGCAGTCTCTGCTGCGGGGAGGTTCATTAAAGCTAGGATTTTCTTTATAAAAAGTTAACATTATCTGCGTTTACAGAGAATTAATTGACTCACATTTTCCATTTAACAGCCCTATTGAAAAATCCACTCAACCTCCATGTACTCCACCCCAAAGTAGCAACATCCCTCGAAAACAGCACCCTACAGGCACAGTTTCGAAAGCATGAGCAGCTTCCGGCTCGCCGACTGCGCGATACCCCTCATTTCCTGACTCATATACGGCATCGCATACCCGATCCGCGCCCACGTCGCCTT
>Ga0099364_10012094_pt1 | contig 11690 bp, 9 predicted proteins | sample TergutTh196P3_FD_73070 | JGI IMG/M metagenome (GOLD analysis project Ga0099364, IMG submission 73070) | Microcerotermes parvus P3 segment gut microbial communities from Pointe-Noire, Republic of the Congo - Th196 P3 | ecosystem: Host-associated > Arthropoda: Insects > Digestive system > Gut ...
GCGACTATACCAAGCCTATGGGCGTGGCTACTTACCACACTGCGGAAGATATGCCCGAAAAATGGCGTACCGCATTGCCGAATATTGAAGAAATGAAAAAGTTGTTATAAATAAAATTAATATTTAAATTAAAAACCAAAAATGTATAAAAAAATATATTTCATAGGCATTGGCGGCATCGGAATGAGTGCGTTGGCGCGGTACTTTAAGGCAAAGGGCTGCGAAGTATGCGGCTACGACCGTACCGAAACCGTGCTTACAAAGGCTCTTTGCTCTGAAGGTATTGCTGTACATTACGTTGATGATATTGAGGTTATCCCTACAGCGTATAAAACATCCAAGGATGACGTTCTGGTCATTTATACGCCTGCTGTTCCCGCGTCGCACAGCGAATTGCAGTGGTTCAGAAACATGGATTACCGAATGATGAAGCGCTCGGAAGCGCTTGGTATGATTTCGAAAAGTAAAGAAACCATTGCAGTAGCAGGAACCCATGGAAAAACAAGCGTTTCTACCATGACGGCGCATCTGCTCACAGCCGCAGGCATTGGTTGCGACGCTTTTCTGGGCGGAATATCGAAGAACTACAAAAGCAATCTTTTGCTGTCTGACGGAAGCCGCTACATTGTTGCAGAAGCAGACGAATACGACCGTTCGTTTTTGCGCCTGCATCCGCATATTGCGGTGATTACTTCAGTGGATGCCGACCATTTGGACATCTATGGCTCACACGAAGCGATGACGGTGGCTTTCGGGCAATTCGCATCGCAAATAACGCCCGATGGCGTATTGCTAATCAAGCACGGTTTGACGCTTGCAACGCCCAACAGCGTGAAAAGGTTTACCTACTCGCTTGATAACCGCGAAGCCGATTTCCATGCCGAAAACATACGCATGGACGGCGACCGGTATCTATTCGACCTGAAAATGCCTCACGAAACAATTCGCAACGTACATTCCCGCGCGCCCGGATTGCTAAACGTGGAAAACGGCGTTGCTGCAATGGCTGTCGCTATTTTAGCAGGCGGAGTTGTAAAAAATGTTGCAAATGCTATGGCTTCTTTCGAGGGCATTTTTCGCCGTTTCGACTTTCGCATACGAACAGACGAGATAGTGTACATCGACGATTATGCGCACCACCCCGAAGAACTGCGCTTTGCAATCGAATCGCTGCGCCAACTCTATCCGGGCAGGCATATTACAGGTATCTTCCAGCCGCATCTCTTCACCCGCACACGCGATTTTGCGGAAGAGTTTGCGCAAAGTCTCAACAGGCTCGACGCGTTAATTTTGTTGGATATTTATCCGGCGCGCGAAGAACCAATCGAAGACGTTACATCAAAAATTATTTTCGATAAAATAACTATAAGCGATAAATATTTATGCTCCAAAAGCAACGTTCTCAATGTTTTGAATAACAGAAAGATAGACGTTTTAGTTTCTTTGGGTGCAGGCGATATTGATACTTTAGTTGAACCAATTGAAAAAATGTTGAAAAAATATTTTAGAAATATAAAAAAATGATTGTAACTTTGCAAATTTATTGATAATTAATCATGAAACGATTAGTAAACATATTATTTTGGATGGTAGTGATATCCTACTACTTCACGGCGTTGGGTTTCGTTTCCGAAAAAAGAAACGAGCAGATATGCACCGATGTAGTAATTACCATTGTAGACAGTGTTCGAAGCCGCTTTGTTACGGCAGGCGACGTACATCAAATGGTTGAGAACCGCACGCATAAGATGCGCGGCGTTTTGCTCGATAGCATCAATATTCCGAGCATAGAGCAGCGTTTGAGCGAGTTCCCTCCAATAAAGCGCGTTGATATTTACAAAACCATAAACGGAACGGTACACATCAACGTGACGCAAAGAACGCCCGTAGTACGCATTATTAACCGCTATGGCGATAATTATTATCTTGACGAGCAAGGCGAACTGCTGAAACATTCAAATCGCTATTCGGCGCATGTTTTAGTGGCAAACGGATATATAAATTTGCGACCGCCGCAAGAAAATTACAACGTTTTCACTGCCGAAGTGGCGCCGGGAAGGCGGAATATAATGCGTGAACTGTTCGCTCTGGCAAGTTATATTAATGATGACAAGTTCTGGAAGGCGCAAATACAGCAAATATACGTCAACGAAAACGGAGAATTTGAACTGATTCCGTTAGTAGGTGAACACTTGATAGTTTTCGGGATTTTCGACAATCCCGATGTGAAATTTTCCAAACTTGAATCGTTCTACCGCAACGGACTGAACGTAAAGGGCTGGAATACATACAAGATAATTAATTTGAAATATGAAGACCAAATAGTAGCAACAAAAAATAAAAAATAATAGAAATGGAAGACAAAACGCAATTTGTAGCCGCAATAGACGTTGGCACAACAAAAATAGTTTCTCTGCTTGGTAAACGAAACGAGAAGAATAAGATAGAAATTGTAGATTTCACGCGCTCTGAATCAAAGGGAATCAGACGCGGGGAAGTATTAAATCCCGAAGAAGTGTCGGGCGTGATACGAAATGTTATCACTGATTTGCAGGGGAAAGCAGGGATAATTTTTTCAGAAGTTTTTGTCGGTATAGCCGGTGAACACATTCGCATAGTGAGAGACCGCAAAGGACTCAATCGTCCGTCGTATGATGTCAGTATAACTGCCGCCGAAGTTGAAGAATTGAAATTCGAAGCCCGAAATATTGCTCTGGATGAAGGAAGGCAAATACTTAAAGTCCTGCCTATGAGCTATATTGTTGATAGTGAAACAAATATTGCCAATCCGATAGGAATGTTGGGTAGACGTTTGGAAGCAAACTTCAACATTGTGGTAGGTAATATCGATTCCATCAAACGAATTGAGAGAAGCGTCGATATGTCCGATTTAACTCTCAGGGACATCATTCTCGAACCGATGGCTTCGGCTGAAGCAGTATTGTATGACGACGAGCGCGAAGTAGGAGTGGTGCTGGTCGACATAGGTGGCGGAACAACTGATATTGCCGTTTTCTACGACAATAAATTGCGCCACTTAGCAGTTCTGCCATACGGAGGCAATGTCATAACAAAGGATATTAAGGAAGGCTGCGAATTAATTGAACGGGTGGCAGAAGAATTGAAAGTTCTGCATGGCGTGGCATTGGTCGAAGCCGTTGTTGAAGATAAAACGATTGTTATTCCGGCAAAGATTCGCGGACGCGAGCCTAAAGAAATATCAATGCGAAATCTGGCGAACATTATTCAGGCGCGTATGGATGAAATTATTGACGGCATTATGTTCGAAATAGATAAATCGGGATATGCCGACAAGTTAGGCTGTGGTATCGTTATAACAGGCGGTGGCGCGACTTTGCGATACGTTGACCAATTGTTCCGTTTCCGAACCGGAAAAGAAGTGCGTATAGGATATCCGGGAGAACATTTAGACGGAAAATCAGAAAAAATTAACGAGCCGTGCTACGCAACAGGCGTTGGATTGCTGATGAAAGGTTTTGAATATATGGACGAAAGATTCGAACAAATGAAAGTGTCATTCCCTGAAAATATCGAAATAGAGCAGGAAGAACCGAAAATTGATATAGTTGAACAATTGCCTAAAGAATCAAAAAAGACTAACTTTAAGGTCTTGATTGATAAATTCGCAGATAGTTTCAGCGGTTTCTTTGTTGAACCGGAAAGCAAAATGTAATGATTAATTTGTACAGAATAAGGGAAAACCTATACTTCCAGCTTGTCAGACGATTATTGATAATATACGTCTTGTTTTCGTTGTGCCGATTAGCGTTCTTTTGCTATAACTACGATATGTACGGCAGTCGCGATTTGGGGCAGCTGCTAACTATATTTATAGGTGGTATGAGGTTTGACACAACAGCAATTTTGTACACTAATCTATTGTATATATTGATGTTTATGCTCCCGCTCCCGTTTCGTTTCAATATTAAGTACCAAAACGTAGCAAAATATATCTATTTCATTACCAACGGCATAACATTAGCAGCAAACTGTATGGATATAGCGTATTTTCCGTTCACAAAGCGTCGTACAACATTCGATGTATTCAAAGAATTTTCGCACGGTGAAAATATTGGCGGCGTTTTTGCGAACGCGCTGAATGATAATTGGTTCCTAATGTTATTTTTTATAGGAATGATTATCTTTATGGTATGGCGATATGGGCGTCCGTTAAAAAAATCGTCAATTTTTATTCGCAATCCGTTAATTTACTATCCGTTATGTACTGTTTGGTTTGCATTAGGCGTTGGTATTACAATTGTCGGACTGCGTGGCGGAGTGCGATTCAGTTTGCGTCCAATAACGCTTAGCAATGCAGGGCAATATATTACCGAGCCTATAGATGTGCCGCTGGTTCTCAACACTCCGTTTTCGATATACAAAACAATTGAACGAAAAGGAGTACAAAAATTGATTTATTTTGACAACCGGCATGAGATGGAAAAAATATATTCTCCCATCCATCTGCCGCCCGACAGCGCAGTGTTCAACAATATGAACGTGATGATTATAATCCTCGAAAGTTTCGGAAAAGAATACTGGGGCATTTACAATAAAAGATTGGACAATGGCAACTACGAAGGTTTTACGCCATTCCTTGATTCGCTCGCAGCGCAAAGCCTGACATTTGAATATTCGTACGGCAACGGACTCAAATCAATAGATGCGCTGGCGTCAACCCTTGTCAGCCTGCCCGCTATTCCCGAGCCGTTTGTGCTGTCGCCCCATTTCGACAACAAAATACAGGCATTGCCACTGCTGCTTAAAGAAAAAGGGTATCAAACAGCGTTCTTTTGCGGACATCCTAACGGTGCAATGGGATACCTCGCTTTTTGCAACATTATTGGAATAGAAAATTATTATGGAATGTTCGATTACGGAAATAATAAAGATTACGACGGAATATGGGGTATATGGGACGAAGAGTTTTTCCAATATACAGCAGAAGTTATTTCGTCAATGCAACAGCCGTTCCTAACAACTTTGTTTACAGTTAGCTCGCACCACCCTTTCAAACTGCCCGAACGATACGCTAATACATTTGAAGATGGTCCAATGCCTATTCACAAATGTATCAGATATTCAGACTTTTCGCTGCAACGATTTTTTGAAACGGCGCGACAACAACCATGGTACGACAACACGCTATTTGTGCTTACCGCCGACCATATAAACTTTATCGTGCGCGATGAATACAGAACTACCCCTGAATTATTTTCCGTGCCGGTCATATTCTACAAGCCCGACGGAAGCCTGAAAGACTATCAATACAGCATTGCGCAGCAAATAGACGTGATGCCGACTATTTTAGGATATTTGGGATACGACAAACCTTATCTCGCATTTGGTTTTGATGTGAACCGTACAGAAGAACGTTTCGCAATAAATTACTTAAATGGATACTACCAATTGTATACCGATAAATATGTTTTATTGTTCGACGGGCTCAAAACTACCGGATTGTATGAAATACACTCCGATATGACTAATAATCTGGAAGGTAAACTTCCGGATGTTCAAAACGAATTGGAAATGAAAGTGAAAGCTTTCCTTCAAGAATACACTACCCGAATGGTAGATAATAAATTAACAGTTAACAATTAATAATTAATAATTAAAATTTATAATCATGGAAGACGAATATTTATTGCCGATTGATTGGACAGAAGAAAAAAATTCAATCATAAAAGTTATTGGCGTGGGCGGCGGCGGCGGAAATGCCGTGAACTATATGCATCAACAAGGCATACACGACGTCAATTTTATAGTATGCAACACCGATAGACAGGATTTGGATAAAAGTACTGTGCCGGTTAAAATTTCATTAGGCGAATTAGGCGCCGGCGGAGACCCCGAAGTTGGACGTGAAGCAGCGCAAAAGCATATTGAAAAAATTCGCGATGCGCTAAATACAGGAGCTAAAATGGTGTTCGTAACTGCCGGTATGGGCGGAGGAACAGGAACCGGAGCTGCCCCTGTAATTGCTCAAACAGCAAAAGAAATGGGAATACTGACAGTGGCTATTGTTACTATTCCGTTCAGCCACGAAGGACAAAAACGACTTCAACAGGCGAAAGAAGGTATTAACGAACTGAAAAACCACGTCGACGCATTGTTGGTTATAAACAATGATAAACTCCGCGAAATGTACGGAGACCTGACAATATCAAATGCCTTCTCGAAAGCAGACAACGTGCTTACAATGGCTGCAAAAGGAATAGCAGAAGTGATAACCCTTTCGGGAAAAATTAACGTCGATTTTAACGACGTGAAATCTGTTATGGAAAACGGAGGTATGACAGTGATGGGCTCGGCAACAGCATCAGGAGAAAATCGCGCACAAGAAGCCATTGAAGCAGCCCTAAGCTCGCCTTTACTCAGCAATAGCGATATTACAGGCGCAAAAAGAATATTGTTGAACATAACATCAGGTACCGGCAAAAACGAATTAACAATGGACGAAATGACAATAATTACCGATTTCGTTACACGTTCGGCAAAACAATGCGACATAATGATGCAGGGAGTATGTTACGATGAAAAACTCGGAGAAGCAGTATCGGTGACTGTTGTGGCAACCGACTTCCAAAATTCAAGCTTTATTGACCCCGCGCTCGAACTTATAGACAAGCCAAAGCCCGACGTAATAGTGCTAAATAACGAAAAAACGCCCGAAAGAGTGATTTTCAACGCCAACGATGATACGCAAACAAGCGATAATCAAGAAAAAACGATAAGCACATGGACTATGCCTGAAACAGAATCCATACCCAAAGAACGCGTAGCGCGTCCGATACCTGTTATCCTCGAAGAAAATGCAAACATAGACGAACTGGAAAATACTCCGGCGTACGTCAGAAGGCAAATAAAATTGGAAAACCAGCGTTCGACAACGGAAAAAGAAGTGTCGAAATATACCCTCGCATCTGAAAAAGGAAATACAGTGCGTTTGAGGGATAATAACTCTTATTTGTACGATGTAGTATGCTAAAAACGAAAATGATATGGAATTTAAAGCAAACATAATTGCAGAGTTTTTGAAGGGAAAAGTTGAAGGCGACCCCGAAGCAAAAGTATCCACTTTTGCAAAAATAGAAGAGGGACATGCAGGGGCGATAAGCTTCTTAGCAAACCCCAAATATGAAAAATACCTCTACGAAACCCAATCGAGTATTGTAATAATTAACAATACATTAGAACTGGCGCATCCGGTAAAATGCGCGCTTATTAGGGTCGACGATGCCTATCAGGCGTTCGCGGCGCTGCTCGAATTATATGAATCGACAACAGCGCAAAAAGCAGGACGGGAAGAACCCGCCTTCGTTGCAGATACGGCTAAAATTGGCGAAAATGTTTTCATCGGCGCATTTACATATATTGCAAATAATGCAAAAATAGGCGAAAACGCTAAGATATACCAACAAGTATTCATAGGCGAAAACGTAACTATCGGCGAAAACACCGTAATATATCAGGGCGTAAAAATTTATCGCGATTGCAAAATTGGCAACAATTGCATAATACATGCAGGCGCAATTATTGGAGCCGACGGATTCGGATTCGCTCCGAAAACAGATACCGATTTCAAAAAAGTGCCCCAAATAGGGAACGCAGTGCTGGAAGACTACGTGGAAGTTGGCGCAAATACTTGTATAGACCGAGCTACATTAGGCTCTACTATTATACGAAGAGGCGTGAAGTTAGACAATCTGATACAGATAGCACACAATGTAGAAATAGGCGAAAATACCGTAATAGCAGCACAAACAGGAATATCAGGCTCGTGCAAATTAGGCAAAAACTGTATGCTTGGAGGGCAGGTCGGATTTGCCGGACACATTACTGTTGCCGACGGAGTTAAAATTGGCGCACAATCAGGGCTTAACTCAGGTATTAAAGAACCGAACAAAGAAATTTTAGGCACCCCCGCAATGGAATATAAGGAATGTTTAAAAGCATACGTACTTACACGTCGTTTACCGGATTTGAAAAAGAAAGTAGACGAATTGGAAAAATTAATAAAAAATAATAATTAAAATTCAAAATTCAAAATTTTAAAAATATGGCAGAATATGCATTAATAACAGGAGCATCAGGAGGAATAGGCGCAGAATTTGCGCGAATAGCAGCATCCAAAAAAATAAACTTAATATTGCTGGCAAGAAACTCCGAAAAATTGATAAAGTTGCGCACAGAATTAGAAGAGCGTTACACGATTAAAGTATTGGCAGTAGGTTGCGACCTATCAGAACAAGACGCAGTTGATAAAATTACTGCGCTACTGTACAGAAGAAATATAGTTCCTGATATACTGATTAACAACGCAGGTTTCGGAATGTACGGACCATTTGAAAGTATAGGTGACGACAACGAAATGAACATGATACAGCTAAATGTCACCTTCCTGACCGAACTGACAAAGGTCATTTACAGACAAATGCTAAAAAAAAGAAAGGGAAAAATACTGAACGTGGCATCAGTTGCAGGATTTGCTCCCGGACCATGGATGGCTGTTTATCACGCAACAAAAGCATACGTCCTATCGTTCTCGCAAGCGTTAGCCGCCGAAGCTAAAGGCAGAGGAGTTACAGTAACAGCATTGTGCCCCGGTCCGGTAAAAACAAATTTCGAAAATCGAGCAGCAAAAGGTAAAAAAATGAAATTGTTCAAAATTTTCGGAAAACTGTCAACAGCAGAAAAAGTAGCCGAATATGGATGGAAAAGCATGATGAAACGAAAAACAGTTGCAATACACGGAAGAAAATGGCGACTACGCATTTTCATCGGCAGATTTTTGTCAAGAAATATCATAGTAAGCAGAACAGGCGATAGAAACAAACCTGAAAAATTACCGAGATGATAAAACGACTATATTGTTATCCTTTTTATACTGAGATGGCGTTTTTCCAAATTGCATTTTGAAGCATTTGCTGAAATACAACGGGTCGTTGATGCCTACTTTATATGACACCTCCGAAATATTTAGCTTCGTTGTTGTAAGTAATTCGGCTGCTTTTTTCATACGGGTCATGCGCAAATATTCGTTTGGCGAATAACCGGTTACATTTTTCATTTTTCTAAAGAAAATACTGCGCCCTATTCCGAGCGCCTTTGCAAATTCGTTTACTGAAAACTCGATATTATCAATGTTATTTTCTATCACAACATGCATTTTTTCCAAGAAAATTTTATCGTCATCAATGAAATCTATGTTTGTTGATTTTATCAACTCTGAGTCGCCTTCATTATTTTGCTGAAATTTTACACGTTGTTTTATCTGTTTGATAATTCGAAAAATATTACTATAAATTGGCATAGCTTAGATAATATAGACAACCCGGATTTTCACAGATTACAAAAATCTGCGAAAATCCGCGTTATCCGCGTTATTGTTATGATTCTTTATCGTAATAGCGTTGCGCCTCCGTCGTAGAATCTTGGCGCATTGCGCACCATTTTCATCACTTCGCTGCCTGCAAGTATAACGGGTCCGTATCCGTGTGGCGCATTAACATTAGTTGGTCGCCTGTAGTAGAATCCCGGTTCGTATGATACTCCTGTAGCTACGCATGTTCCTTCCACTTCGCCCATCTCATTTATTCTTGTTGCTACTGCCCGCCATGCAGCAACAGCAGCAGGACCGTATGATTGTGCATCGCCCCAGCCTTCATTTACGGCATGTGCGGCAACGTAGGCGAACATTGCTGTTACGCTTGTTTCGGTATATGAATCGAAACGGTCGAGAACCTGATGCAAAAAGCCGTCGCCGCCTTGATATGACATCATGCCGTGCAAGAGTTCCTTCAGAGAATTCATAACTGCCGGACGCATTCTATGGTCGGCAGGCAATACATCCAAAACATCGCTCATAGCCAACAATGCCCAGCCGTTTGCTCTGCCCCAGTACATCGGAGGATGATAAGTCATGGATTCGACCCAGCTATGTTTAAAAAGCTGCTTATCGGGCATCCAAAGATATTTTCTGAACAATTCTATCTGCAAAGCCGCTTCGGTATAATATTGTTGCGCAAGTTCCGGATTTTCTCTCTCTATGAGCTTTGCCATATATGCAATAGGAGGAATACCCATATACATATCGTCTACCCAAAGGGAATTTGCTGCAGGGCGCATACGCGCAAGGGTTCTGTCGGGCAAACGATGCTCCTTGTACATCGTAAAATCGAACGTTAGGTCTATTATTGGACGCAGCTTTGACGCCAATGAAGGATTTGCCAGTACGCCTTTGACAAAAGCCGCCTGCATAGAACCGCAGTCATCAAGCCATATAGGCGCAATAATACCCCTGAGGGCGCTTCTACCCGCCTCATTATGAACTCTCACGAAATGAGGATATATATCCCCGATAAAATTGAAACGCTCGAAAACATAGTCGGCATAACGTCTGTCACCGAAAATTTCTGCTGCGCGCAGCATCGCTGAATAAGTAACGCCCCATTCGTAGGTTATTATTCCAAAGCGTCCGCGCTCCAACGAAGTATTGGCGTCAATACGTCGAAAGTCGGTCACCGGATTCGGCGTCTCAGCGTTCGGTTGAGGCTGAGCATTGGGATTAGGCATCGGGCGGTCGAGCAAACGCGTCGGCGTATTGGCATTGATAAGCCCGTATACGCGGTCTAAATCTGCCTTTATAGAGGTAAGCAATGAACTGGGAGCCGCCTGTCCCTGTCCCTGTCCGGGACCGCCTTGTCCCTGTCCTTGTCGTTGTTGAGCTATGCCAACAAAACTTGTAAGTACGCAAATGGCAATTAATGCCAAAAATTTATAGATTTTCATTTATACTAAAATTAAATTAAAAAAAGTGTTATTAAAAAATTTGGGCAAAGATATATTATTTTTGATACTATTCAAAATATAAACGTATAATTTTCTATATCTGATACAATTTTCCATATTTTTCACACAATTTTCCATATTAATTGATTATCGCTGTAGCACTGCGCCGCCTCCGTAAAAAACCGGCGCTGTACGCAACATCTTCAACACCTCGCTGCCTGCAAGGATAACAGGTCCGTATCCATGGGCTGCATTTACATTTGTAGGACGCTTGTAATAGAATCCCGGTTCATACGAAACGCCGGTTCCTACGCATGTTCCTTCCACTTCGCCCAAGTCGTTTATTCTCGTTGCAATAGCCCGCCATGCAGCCACAGCAGCAGGACCGTATGTCTGTGCATCGCCCCAGCCTTCATTTATAATATGTGCGGCAACGTAGGCGAACATCGCAGTTACGCTCGTTTCGGTATAAGAATCAACGCGGTCGAGAACTTGATGCAAAAAGCCGTCGCCGCCCTGATATGACATCATGCCGTGCATGAGTTCCAACAGCGAGTTCATAACTGCCGGACGCATCCTATGGTCGGCAGGCAATACATCCAACAAATCGCTCATAGCCAACAATGCCCAACCGTTTGCTCTGCCCCAGTACATCGGAGGATGATAAGTCATGGATTCAACCCAGCTATGCTTAAAAAGCTGCTTTTCGGGCATCCAAAGATATTTTCTGAACAATTCTACCTGTAGAGCTGCTTCGGTATAATATTTTTGAGCCTGTTCGGGATTTTCCCTCTCTAAAAGCTTAGCCATATAGCCAATAGGAGGAATACCCATATACATATCGTCTACCCAAAGGGAATTTTCTGCAGGGCGCA
>Ga0099364_10012095_pt1 | contig 11690 bp, 11 predicted proteins | sample TergutTh196P3_FD_73070 | JGI IMG/M metagenome (GOLD analysis project Ga0099364, IMG submission 73070) | Microcerotermes parvus P3 segment gut microbial communities from Pointe-Noire, Republic of the Congo - Th196 P3 | ecosystem: Host-associated > Arthropoda: Insects > Digestive system > Gut ...
AACTCTCGAATTTCCCGCCCTCGCCGACATTATCGCGGACGATTTCTACACCGGCGGCCAGACGATCCCTGAAACGGTAAATAACCTTGGAGCTTTCGCCGGACAGAGCTTTCAATCGTGGAAAAACCAGGTGTATGAAATGTTCGAGAGTACAGGAGAGTTCAGCTATTCTTCCGAGAATTACCCGCAAACGGACGTTTAATTATGGCAAATCTCGATGAAAAAACCTTGCTCGCTGCGGAGGAAATTCTAAAGCGCCCTTTGAATGACGAAGAACAGTTCGAGATTTACAGAATTGCGGATGTATTGGGAATGAAAGACGTCACGAGTTTTTTGTATCTGCTGCTGGTCTTTAAACTCCACGAAAATACCATGAAGGAAAGTTTTGCCGAAATGACCGCTCTGGAAGAAAAGATACAGGATACGCTTGAATACTCGGTCGAGAGAATATTGGGCGAAGGCGCGGCGCGGATCGGCGCGGACATGGGCGAGAACATTGCGGAAAAAACAAGAGAAGTGATGTCGTCGGTGAATGAGTTTCATACCATAAAAGGGTATATTGTGGCGGTATCAATCACAGGTATCCTTTCAACGGTCACTTACTGGTTCGGATTATCCGGCGCTTTTACATTGGATGAAATCGACGTACCGTTCAGAGGCGTACTTCTTTTGCCCGCAGGTTGGTGGATGTTTTTTAGTTTCGCTTCTTACACGTATTTCTGGTTCTTCGATAACTGGAGCCGTCTTAAAACATCTGTGATTCATAAGTGCATTGCCGGGGTACTTGGAGTAATCATGGCATTTTTATTGCTGTGTATGCTTTAACCTCGTATGAGAAAGAACGTTCCAGAGAGCGGCGAGGTGTGATTATCGCCGCTCTCGGAACTATTAGTTGTTATGTTCATTTATTTGGTCTCAAATTCACAAAGTTTTCCGGCACACGTTTCCCATATTTTTGTCTCGATAAGGTTTCGGAAAGTTGATGAGGGGTTATATCCATACCGAATGAATCGCGCAGCAACTGTGCTTGTTCCTCTCTCTTGTTAATACCGTTCGCTTCGAGCATGGCAATAAGCATGAAGATATTCTCGGGGTAATTATTCTCGCCATAGCCACGACAGTCGTCACAAGCTCTAGCCTCACAATCGAAGCACCCCAATTTTATTCCTGCCTCCATAGGGGTTGTTGCCAAGACAGCTCTGTCATCGAATAATTTACAGCAGTATTCGCCCTTTTCCGATTCAAGCCATTGTTTCAATGATCGGCGGTTCAGATGCAATGCCGCCTGAACTTCGTCAAAACGAATTTCGCCCTCCCGAATCGTAGACCGGGCGAGAGCGGCAGTTTTCTTTCCTTTCTCAACGGGAGATTTATCTTGTTTCAAAATGACAATAAATTTCTCTTGCAGTGTGATTAAGGCAAGTATGTGATCTCGAAATTTTTCCAGTTCTAAAACCTTTTTTTCGAGAGCCTTTATGTTAAATCTTTCCCTGTTGAGATTATTGATCAATTCAATAAAGCTGGTAGCCTTTTCGGGACCATCCATTATTTCGGGCGAGGATTCGTCTTCAAGAAATGCTCCCGCCGGTATTCCGGTATATTGGGAGATAGTTCGCAACAAATCCAAACTCGGTTCGCGCAGCCCGGTTTCGATGTTACGAATGTGACGATAGGAAATCCCGAGCAGTTTCGCTAAATCCGACCGGTTTATTCCGTTTTTCAATCGAAATACGAGCAGAAGTCTATAGTTAAAGGGCATTTTTTGACCCTCCTTTCCCTTATTGACTGATAAACAAACCTTGATATGCGATTGAAACGAGTCAATCAGCGCAGTATCGCAAACCTGAAAAAATCTTATGGCAGGAAAAGATGATAATTGATGTTTTTAGGGGTATGTAATTGAGGGAGACAGAAGGCTCTCGAAGTAAAAAAAGATATAACGCATGTATGCCCTCTGAGAGCATAGCACACTGCTCTGAGAGAGCAGTGTGATATCGAAATAAAGAATTTTCACATGTCTGCTCTCCGAGAGCATACCGCTCTGCTCTGAGAGAGCAGTGCGCTATCGAAATAAAGAATTTTCACATGTCTGCTCTCCGAGAGCATACCGCTCTGCTCTGAGAGAGCAATGCGCTATCGAAATAAAGAATTTTCGTATGTCTGCTCTCCGAGAGCATACCACTCTGCTCTGAGAGAGCAGAATACTATCGAAAAAAGAAAAAAGATTTTTCGTAGGCTCGGGCTCTGAGTTCAAAGCATTCTGGAACGGAGTCCGGAATGCTTTCGAAGTTATTATTTTCCCTTATAGAAAAATTTTTTTTACGGAAAGTAAAACGGCTCATTTTCAAACTTTTCAGTTAAGTTCACGATTATGTCGAAAAATATCTCCGATTAATCTCAAAAAACCAACCCTCATATTCCTCAATATTCTCTAAGTACCGCCTTACCCTACGAATAAGGATTAGGTATCGGAGGACGTTGTATTTGTCACTTGAGACTGCGGAACAATTGGAACGTTTGGGAAACAAGCTGAAACGCGAATTTGGGGTGTTCATAGTGAGCGCCCTCGATAACCCTGATGTTCTGGAAATCTGCGTCAACTCGGACGGGCGAATCTGGTTGGAAGAAAAAACAAAACGCCTGTACGACACAGGGGAGCGAATCCGACCGGAAAACCTGACGGCGGCGCTCGGAACCATTGCCGCCATGAACGGCATGGAGCTGAACGAAAATACACCGGTGCTGGAAGGAAAACTTCCTTTAGACGGTTCCAGAGTAGAAGGAGCAATACCGCCGACGACACCGGACGGCCCCTCAATAAGCATCCGCAAACATGCCTCTGCGATATTCCCTCTCTCGCGGTATGTGAGCGAGGGCCGTATACCGGAAGAAGCGGCTGTATTTCTGCGGGAAATGATATACGACGCGAAAAATATCCTCGTTGCGGGAGGCACATCATCGGGGAAAACAACGTTCGTGAACGCGCTTATAAGAGAGCTTCTGGAGATAGCGCCGAACGACAGGTTAATAGTTATCGAGGACACACAGGAGCTTCAATGCGCTACGACGAACAAACAAAACTTCGTTTCCACAGATACCGTCTCCATGATGAAGCTCCTGAAAACCGCAATGAGATACAGACCGGATCGGATCATCATCGGCGAAGTTAGAGGAGGTGAGGCCCTGGATTTATTGAAAAGCTGGAACACGGGACATCCCGGAGGGCTGGCGACAGTTCACGCCAACAATGCCGCCGCCGCGCTTCTCAGGCTGGAGCAGCTCATTTCGGAAGTATCCGTCACTCCCATGCACGCTCTTATTGCAGAGGCAATAAACGTAGTGGTCTACATGCAGGAGTTCGGACGGCTTGGCAGACAGGTAACGGAGATTATTCGCGTTACCGGCTATGGAGAGGGGGGATACCTATTCGAGCAAATATTCAAGATTAGCGGCGGAAGAAAGAATCAGTAGTTTTTTGGTTTGTTGATAAGGAGGTAATCATAAGAAAAATGAAAAGTATATCCAAACGCAAAATGTTTTTCGCGGTCATGGCGGCAATGTTATACCTCGTCTGTTTTGCGGCAGTGGCGGGCGCGAATACCTCGACGAATTTCCCGTGGGACTCCGCGCTGAAATCCCTCGCGGATTCGCTTACAGGGCCTGTAGCTTTTTCGCTGGGTCTTTTCATGATTGTGTGGTGCGCCCAGAACGGGATGGAGTCAGTTATAGCTTGATTTAAGCCGACTGACAAAACTCTATCTCGCGGGGCAATTGTTAATTTTACCTTGAGCAAGTAATAGGGAAGGTATTGAGCGGTTAAATCCGCACCCTATCATCCCCCGACTTATCCGAAAGGGAAACTGGACGGGGAGTATAGCATGTCGGAGCGCATGGGGTTGTTGAGCTTCACAGCGACTCGCATGGAAGGGATGAAAAGACCTGTATGAGGATGAAAACTGGATTGTTTCAACGATAGCCGGAGGTCGGGTATACCATGACTCCCCGCGTACGGAAGCTATACCCGCGGGTGCTTTGGTGAACGCTATCGCATACGAGTTGTTCACGCAATACCCAAAGCAGACCAGCCACAGGACAGTGGAAAACGGCGAAAGTCGCATCCGACAACAGGACACGCTTATGTTACTTTGCCCTAACTGGGGATTACCTAAAGCGGCGTAAATACCCGCCATGGTAACGGAGTCTCCGTAGTAGTCCGAGGACGGGAAAGCCGTCTACATGGCGAAGGGAGACAGTCTTTCTTCAATACAACAATATAGGAAAGGTGCGCGAGGCACTATGAGGAGTCCGGAAATTGTATTGAAAAGTCTGAATGAAAAAGCGTGCGTTAAGGGATACCGGTTTGAGCGGTTGTATCGCAACCTATATAACCCAGAATTTTATCTGACCGCGTATCAGAACATAGCAAAGTCACAGGGCAGCATGACTCCGGGAGTGGATGGAATAACGCTTGACGGTATGAGTATGGCAAGGATAAGCAGAATAATAAACAGCTTAAAAAACCATTCATATCGTCCAAATCCCGCAAGGCGCGTTTATATCGAGAAAAAAAACAGCTCGAAGAAACGGCCTCTTGGTATTCCGTCCAACGACGATAAATTGGTGCAGGAAGTAGTCCGAATGATATTGGAGGCAATATACGAGCCTAATTTTGCAAGTAATTCTCACGGTTTCAGACCAGGGCGGAGTTGTCATACCGCGCTGAACGAAATTACTGCAAAGTTTACAGGCGTCAATTGGATGATTGAAGGGGATATCAAGGCTTGTTTTGACTCATTCGACCATCACGTGCTTATCGACCTGCTAAGACGGCGAATACAAGATGAGTATTTCATCTCGCTTATGTGGAAATTCCTGAGAGCCGGATATCTGGAGCAATGGAATCATAACGTCACATATTCCGGAACGCCGCAAGGGTCTGGTATGAGCCCGATTCTCGCAAATATTTATCTGCATGAACTGGATGTGTATGTAATGAATCTCAAAACAGAATTTGACACGGCAGCGGAAAAACGGACAAAAAACCGGGCATACGTAAATGCAAGCGCGGCTCTCAGATATGCAAAGAAACGCGTGGAGAATAATCACTCCAAGGAGAATGTCCGTAAGTATAAATCTCTCCAAAAAGCAATGATGGCAATGCCGTCAAAGGAAGTAAAGGATGAGAATTATAAACGCATCCAATATAACCGCTATGCTGATGACTTCCTCATTGGGGTCATTGGCTCAAAAGAGGATGCGGTGTGTGTAAAAGCGAAGGTAAAAGCTTTTCTCACGGAAAAATTGAAGCTGACCATGTCGGAAGAAAAGACCAGGGTAACCCACTCATCGGCGTTAGTACGCTATCTGGGGTACGACGTTACCGTTTCAAAAAGCCGAGAGACTAAACGCTGTAAACAAGGGCTGCGGAGAGTTTGGGCAGGAAGCGTTTTTATCTATATCCCCCATAAAAAATGGGTGTCCAAACTGCTCGAATATGGAGCCATAAGAATCGTTAAGGGCGAAGATGGCAAAGAAACCTGGAAAGCCATTCACCGTAACAATTTATTGTTCAGGAGCGAAGTGGAAATCATCAGCAAATACAACGCGGAAATAAGAGGACTCTACAACTTCTACAGATTAGCGAGCAATGTATATGTCCTCAATAATTTTTTCTACATGATGCGAAACAGTTGTTTCAAGACATTTGCGTCCAAATACCGCACAAAGACGAGGGAAATACGACACAAATACATCGTGGACGGCGTGTTTGGAGTGAACTATATGACGAAGGCAGGAGAAAAGCGCTGCGAGTTTTACCATGACGGCTTTACGCAGAACAAATCACCGGCGCCGGCATATACAGATGTAATAGCTGAATATCGCCATTATGCCAAGAAAAATAGCCTGGCAGGTCGTATCAGAAAAGGAATTTGCGAAATGTGCATGAAACAAGAGCAAGAGATACACATGCACCACGTAAAGAAATTGAAAGATTTGACCGGAAATAAGCCATCCGAACGGCTGATGATGGAGATAAGAAGGAAATCGCTCGCTCTATGCGAAGGATGCTATGAAAAAGTACGCGCAGGCGTTTTGTAATAAACGCGGCAAAAATTCAGGCTATGAAAGATGGAGAGCCGGATACGCTGGAAGGTGTAAGTCCGGTTCGGGAGGAGGAAAAACTGAGACCGCCGACATAAGTCGGTATGGCGCGGATTTTCCTACCTCATCCGGTTTCTGCGCGGTCGCGTTCGTCGGTTCCGAACTTGGCGGCTGGGTGCGCTGGGTCGCTATGGCGGCGATATTGGCCGGTATGCTCGGCGCGGCTCCGACCGTACTTTCCATGTTCGGATTGCAGAGCGCGTTAATCGCTTAATACGATGGAAGAACAACTGAGAATCATTCCCATTCACAGAAGCCTGGTCCGCCCGCAGCTCATGATGGGCTGCGAGCGGTTCCTGTTTCTCATGTTGTGCATGGTTGTGACGCTTTTGGCCGGACCCGGCGGCCTCATGACAGGCAACTGGATAAACATGGCTATAGCGGCGGCAATTTTCTTTGTTGGCCGTGCCCTGCTCGGTCACATGGCGAAAGCCGACCCACAAATGAGCGACGTATTTAGGCGAAGCGTCCAGTACCGGAGCGAGTATCCGGCTTTGAGTACGGCGGCTTTCAAGAACCTCCCGAAAGCGAGGCGATGGTAATGAGCGTACAGAGCGCCCTGAAAACGAAACAGGAGCTTGGCTTTTCGGATTTGCTGCTGTTCCAGACTCTTGTTACGGAGAACGTCATTGAAATGAAAAACGGCGCTCTCATGGCCGGTTTTTGGTATAACGGCCCGGATTTAGAGAGCGCAACAAAAGAAGAAGTCGAGGCTCTTTCTGCGTACATAAGTAAGGCTCTCATGTGCCTCGGACGCGGCTGGATGCTTCATACGGAGATGATGCGTAAGCCAGCCGGAGGGTATCCAAGCGGAGTATTCTCCGAACCGACAAATTTCCTCATCGACCTTGAGCGGCACTACTTTCACAAACAAGAGGGCCGCCATTTCGAGACTCGCATAGCGTTGTTTTTCACGTACCTGCCGCCATTGTTTGAGCAATCCGGCAAAATGAAAAAGACCGCGAGTTTTTTGCTCGGCGAAGGTGAGGAAAACTACAAGGACACTGAGGATAAAAGCCTCAAACAGTTCGACGACAAACTGGACGAGCTGGTTAATTCCCTCACCGCGAGCAGGCAGATCCGCCTTGAGCGAATGTCGTGCAAACCCCTCACATTAGACGACGGGGAAACGATACTGAACTCCGAATTGCTGGAGGCCCTCAACTATGTAATCAATGGAAGATGGCATCCGGTCAGCGTTCCAGGCCCTGCTCCGACATACCTCGACTCGCTGCTGGCAAGGGATATGCTCGTCGGAACACCAATCGTCCACGACGACAATCTCGTCACAGTCATATCCCTCATGGGATACCCGCAGGGAAGCTATCCCGGAATTTTGCACTCCCTGTCACTGCTGCCGTTCGAGGTGAGAGTGTCAAACAGATTCATCTTCACGGATTTTCTCGACGCGAGCGGCTATTTGTCGTCACTGCGAAAGCGATGGGCACAGAAAACCCGGAGCTTTTTGTCGCAAATCCTGAATCGTACCGACGCGCCTGTTAATCTCGACGCGGCGAATATGGTAGCTGACGTAGACGACGCGGCTCAACCACTCGATTCAGGAGATATTTGCTATGGGCATCATACCTGTGTAGTCCTAGTGAGAGGAATTGATCTGGAGGAATTGGAGGAAAGGGCGCGGGAGATAGTCAAGGCGTTCGAGTTCAAGGGATTTCCGGCGAGGGTGGAAAAACGCAATGGTATGGAGGCGTTTTTAGGCTCGCTTCCCGGTCACGGATATGAAAATGTTCGCAAGCCTATGATTTCGAGCCTGAATTTCGCAGACCTCATTCCCGCGACGACGGACTGGACGGGCAATGAATTTTGTCCGTCTCCCCATTTCCCCCCAAAGAGCCCGGCGCTGATACAAGCGGCGTCTATGGGTAGTACGCCTTTTCGCTTAAACCTCCACGACGGCGATGTGGGGCATACGCTTATTCTTGGCCCGACAGGAAGCGGAAAATCCACGCTTCTTGCCATGATTGCCTCGCAATTCGAGAGATATGAGGGAGCAAGGATATTCGCTTTCGATAAGGGATACAGCATGTTTTCGCTTGTATCCTCCTGTATCGACGCCGCGCATTACGACATAGGAGCTGATATGTCGGATTCGGCAAACGCGCCGTTACGCTTCTGTCCATTGGCATCTATAGACACTCCGACAGAGAGGCTCGATGCTGCCGAATGGCTGGAAGCGGCAATAATTCTTTCCAAAGGAAGCCCACCGACGCCGGACGAGCGAGTGCTTATCAGCGACGCGCTGGAAACTCTCGCAAGGACGACTACTGAACCGTCAATGAGAACACTAACGAACTTCACGCACACGGTTCAAAGCCTGGACTTGAGGAAATATCTCGACTTCTACACCGGCGACAACCCCGGAGGGATTCTCCTTGACGGTGATTCAAACGACATCCGGTACAGGCGGTTTACGTGCTTTGAGCTGGATCACGTATTCCAAATGGACGCAAAGCTGGTCATGCCGATTTTTCTATTTCTGTTCCGTGAAATAGAAAAACGTCTGGATTCCATTGTCGAAGGTAAACACAACCCGCCGTCCCTTATTATCATCGACGAGGCTTGGATGGCACTTTCGCATGAAATGTTCCAACGCAAAATCAAGGAATGGCTGCTCGTTCTTAGAAAGAAAAATTGCGCTGTTGTCCTTGCAACGCAGAATCTTTCAGACATAATGGATTCCCCTATACGTCAAACCATCCTCGAATCGTGTTTCACGCGGATTCTGCTTCCTAATCCGTCCGCTATGAATGACGATTTGCGCGAACTCTACATGGGACGTTTGGGATTCAACCGCCAGCAGGTGCGTCTAATCGCGACTGCCGTGATGAAACAGCATTACTACTACGCCGCGCCGAACTCCCGAAACTACCGCCTGTTCGATCTTGGCCTGGCTCCCGTTGCGCTTTCATTCGTCGGAACTTCCGGAAAAGACGATTTGAAGTCGATACGTGAGCTGCAAAAGCAGCATGACCAGGAGTGGCCCGCTCATTGGCTCCGATTCCGTGGGCTTGAGGATTGGGGCGATGCTTGGTTGGAGAAATTCAAAGATAAAAACACACAAAAGGAGGATGTATCGTGAAAAAAATGAGAAGAATCATAGCGCTGTGCTTGCTGTTCTGTTTCGCGGTAAATGCCGCCTACGCCGGTGGCGGCGCGACGGGCGGTGCTACGGAAGCCACGCAGTTAATTAATAAAGGCGAACTCGTAAAACAGGTCTCACAGCTCGCGGAGCAGATTCAAAATCAGATAAAGATGATTCAGGACCTGATCCATAACACATTGACGATACCGGATCAGTTGTTTCGTGATGTCCAGGGGATTTACTCGAAGATAAAAGGAATCATCGACAATACGAAAGGACTCGCTTACAACCTCGCCAATCTGGATGAGGAGCTGAAAAACCGCTTCAAAAGCTACAGCGACATGGACTCTCTCACGCGGGTTTCAGATTTATCCTCGGAACTTCGTAATATCGTGGATACGCAGATGGAAACCGTGAGGAGCACTATGGAGGCTATAGGCGTTTCGTTCGAGCAGCTTATTAACGACGACGCCTCGGCGCTGAAAGAATTACAGAATAAAGCGAGTTCGGCAACAGGCCGCAATGAACTGATACAGGCCACGAATCAACTGCTGGGGTTTCTCGCCGAGGACGCCATGAAGCTGCGCCAGCTTCAAATGATGCAGGCGCAGATGGCCGGTACTGCTTTAGAGGCAGAACGAGCGGCGGACGACATATCAAATAAACGTATCGAGGCTTTCTTTCAGCGAGGTAACGAATATCCCGTAAATATCCCCAATGAAAGCCTCATAGATCGGCTTGGGCAATGAGAGAACAGGTCAACGTGAAAGATTCTCGCCGCGAATTATTGAGATTCCTCATTACGGGCTGCGTCTGCGCGATATATCTCTTTTGTTTCGCATCTCGCGCAGACGCGCAGCTCGCCAATGTCGCAATGGCTGATCTGTACAACACGATTTTAAATGCCTGCGAGGGCTGGCTTGATAATGCCGGACAAATAGCCTTGGGGCTTCTGACAGTAACCGCGGTCATTGGGTTTGCGATAGGGTTAAAGGATTTGGCGATTTCGGGACAGATAACGATGGACGGCATAGTGGCGCTCTTAGTCCGCTATGCCTTTATCGTTGGGTTGTTGGTCTGGCTCCTTAACGCGCCTCAGAGACTGGCTCTTATCACGCTGTCGATTAAAAGGATAGGTTCGACGATTTCCGGGCAGGACATAAATTTTAGCGGGTTAATGGATATGTTCTCGGACGTCGTAAATCCGCTCGTGGAGTTCACTAGAGGGCTTGGGTGGAGGGATATCGGGCTGATAATCTGCATGACGTTCGTAATATTCCTGATAAATTGCCTGTTCTTCATGATAGCGACAACGGTGCTGGTGGTGGAGATAGAGGCAATCTTCATCCTGATCGGCGGGCTCTTTACCGCGTCGTTTTTCGCGATAGGTTATTTCCGCGATCTGTTTTTGAGCTATATCAAGGCTCTGGCAGCCGTGGGCGTCAAAATGCTGATGCTCTGCCTCTGCCTTGGAATCATGCGAAATATCATATCGACGTGGCCGGGGATGATAACGATCAATCTCGACAACGCGGAAAGCGTATTTTCGTTTCTCATGCCTATGGCCTGCGCCCTTCTCGGTTTCTACATGATTCTTAAAGCTGTTCCTCAGTTTGCCTCGTCCGTCCTTACCGGCTCAGTATCCGGCATGGACGGCGGGCTTATGAAAGGGGCTGCTATGGCGGCGTATGGCCTCGGAGCTACGGTAATAAGCACCAGCCACATGGCTGCTAAGAAGATAACGTCAGGGGCATCGACAGTGACGCAGGCGGCACAAACATTTCAGCATACGGCTCAAGCCGCGAAGGACACCGGCTCCACACCGGGAGGCGCGAAAGCGGCCGGGGCTATGGAAGCCTTCAAAACGATTATGACAGGGCCTCAGTCTGGAGGCCCGCGAGGGGCTGGGGAAAGGATATACGCGGATCATCAGCGGGAGGGGCAGTTTGCCGACGTTCGCGCAGGGGGAGCAAATGCCAACACGATTTCCCCTCCATCGAGCCGGGGATCGTCGGCTGGAAACGTAACAATAGCCGGTTCGTATTCAGCGGCGAGTGAGGCTGGCAGCACGAGCAAGGGAAGCAGCAGCGCGGATTCCTGGGGTTCGTTCGCGTCAGACAGGAAAAAAACTTAGGGAAAGAGGTAGAGAAACATGGCAGGGCAACATAATGAAGAATCCAAAGAACTTGATTCAAACCCTTTTCTGGCAGGGCGTACCGAAGCCGCCGAACGATACGGGTATCTGTCGCAAAATGCGGCTCAGTGGAGGCGAATATCGGCTGTTCTGATACTCTGCTGCGCGGTCTGCGTTTTTGCCGTAGTCATAATGGCCCGGCGCGTGACAGTCGTTCCCTACATCGTCCAGGTGGATTCTCACGGCTACGAAATAGCCGTTGAGCCGGTGGCTCCATCCCGTGTGGATGTG
>Ga0099364_10012096_pt1 | contig 11690 bp, 8 predicted proteins | sample TergutTh196P3_FD_73070 | JGI IMG/M metagenome (GOLD analysis project Ga0099364, IMG submission 73070) | Microcerotermes parvus P3 segment gut microbial communities from Pointe-Noire, Republic of the Congo - Th196 P3 | ecosystem: Host-associated > Arthropoda: Insects > Digestive system > Gut ...
GACCACCATTCCGGGATTTCCACCCTGTCCAACTTTTTCTCAAGCGCCACATTGACACGATAAATACGGTCGGCTTTCGGACGAAAACCGTCGTAACTCATTTCATACCTTATCCACAAAGCCGAAAACGCAAAGCAGGCAAACCCCACCGCCAGCCCTATGATGCTGATGATGTTTTGCGTCTTGTATTTCCGCAGGTTACGGAAAGCCGTTTTGAGGTGATGGGTGAACATGGTTGTTTACAAATACTGGTCTCTTTTACCTTGTCGGATAAGTTCCAAAGTGGTGCGAATTTTTGCTACTGATGGATCGTCTAATGATTGAAGTTGCGTTTCTATCAACTGATAGCCTTTTTGTTTTTGCGCTTCGGAGGCATAGTCTTCCAAGTATTCGGCTAAGGTAAAAATAGCGTTTGGCGTACAGAAACGTTTGATAAAGCCCGGTACCGAAAACTCCATAAAATGCTCGCCTGTACGACCTTTACGATAACAGGCAGTACAGAACGAAGGCAGGTAACCGTCGTCTAACAAGGTGTCTATCACGTTATACAGGGAGCGTGAATCGTTCACCTGAAACTGTTCGCGGTTCAAATCCTGTTTTTCTTCCTTTTTCCCGGCATAAGCGCCTATCTCTAACTTCGTACCCCCATCGATTTGCGAAACGCCAAATTGTAATACCTCACGCCTCACTTCGGGTTTCTCTCTGGCGGTGCAAATCAAACCGGTATAAGGTACCGCCAAGCGCAAAATGGCTACCATACGGGCAAAATCGGCGTCGCTTAAGGCGAATTGAGAAAGAGGAGAATCGCTGGGAGTCCCGAAGCTCCCGCTTCGGGTGTTGGAGGCTGCTTGCAGCCGGGGAAAAGAGATAGTATGCGGCCCGACGTTATAACAGGCTTCCAGGTGGTTGGTATGACGCACCATAGCCAAAGTCTCAAAACGCCAGTCGTACAGCCCGAAAAGCGCGCCAATACCTACATCGTCCAACCCTGCTTCCTGTGCGCGGTCTAAGGATGTGAGCCGGTTGTTATAGTCTTTCTTCGGCCCGGACGGATGGTAAATCTTATACATCTCGGAGTGATAGGTCTCCTGAAAAATCTGGTAAGTGCCTATCCCGGCCTCTTTCACCATGCGGAAGCCTTCTATATCCAAAGGTGCGGCATTGATGTTCACGCGACGTATCTCACCTGGGCCTTTCTTAATGTCATAGACGGTGCGCACCGTTTCGGCGATGAACGCGGGCGAGTATTGTTTGTGCTCGCCGAAGACCAATATCAACCGTTTCTGCCCTTCATCAACTAACGCTTCCACTTCATGGATCAACTGCTCGCGGCTCAAGGTGATACGCACCGCGTCTTTGTTTTTCATGTGAAAGCCGCAATAGATACAGTTGTTGACGCAATAATTACCTACATACAACGGGGCGAACAGGACGATACGGTTTCCGTAAACAGCTTCTTTCAGGCGTTTGGCCGCCTGTTTGATGATGGCAACGCTTTCGGGGTCGTCGGCTTTAATCAGGGTAGCCGTATCCTGCAGGCTCAGCCTTTGTTTATTAAGCGATTTGGCGACTACCGCTTCTACGTCCTGTTTGTCGGGTTTCGGGCCGGCAAGGAAAGCCTCAATCTCCTGTGTGTCAATAAATGGCGTCATCGGGATATCGGGCAGACTATACTTCTCGGGTGTAAATTTCATTTTCAAAATATGATTGATTCAGCCCGCAAAAGTACGTATTTTTCTTGAAAGTTCGCAAACAATTGGTCTAATATCTAAGTATTGATGGGTGCATCATGAGTAGGACTTAGTGCCTGAAACATGCTGAAATGTTTGATTTACAAAAACCTTACTCCGTTTTCACTATTTCCGCCGGATTACATCGCGCTACTTCCAAAATCCGGAAAATAAGAATAAAAAATATCAACGTCAAGACGCTGAAATAAAGGCCGGAAAAGAAAAAAACATTCAGTGATATGCGTTGGTTAAACGTTTCTAACCACATATTCCCTGCAAAATAAATCACGGGGAATAAAAGTAGGCAGACTATGCTCCACAGCAATATATAGGTTTTACTGAACAACAAAATGATATCTTTTCTTTCTGCGCCGTTGATTTTCCGGATAGCCACTTCTTTGCGTCGTTTTTCAGTGTTCATGGTGATAGCAGAAAAAATACTAAGCAGACAGAGTATCAGGCAAATGGCGGAAAAAAGGTTGAAAAACAGGGAAATCATGTTTTCCATAGAAAACGTATTCTTGCGTATATTGGTCTGAAAATCGGCATATTCTTGAGAAAAATTGGGATACAGTTCTTTTTGTATATTCACAATCAGTTGTTGGGCTTCTTTCCTTTGAGTTGCTAACGTCTTGATATAGATTTCGCCCCAATTGTTTATTCTGTTGATGCGACTGTAAAAAACAGGGCATTTCGTTTGTGTAACTTCCTGATTTTCCTTGACCATTTGAATATTTTCCAAGACGCCGATGATGGTTTTTCCGTTTATGATCATCCCTAAAGGATTATTATCGGGAAACAAAGCGGCAAATGTCTCGTCGACTATAATCGCATCAGACGCCTCATTTTCATTCCAAAAGCGACCGACTATCATTTTTGCATGAAAGAAATCCGTAAAATTATCGCTTACCTTATATTCTCTTACCCTCTGATTTTCCTGTTGTGCGATAGTCATATTTAATAATGAACCATACGTATAAAGCGGATAAATGGCAAAGAAAACGTCCTCAACAGCGCTCGATTGTTTCAGTTTTTGCAGGATAATGTCAAACTGTCCCGGCGTCTGTTCGTTGTCGTATGAGAAGCTGAAAATATTTTTCTGATCCTCCTTTGACAGGGTATGCCAAATATTTTCCTGCACTTTCCTTACCTGCAATTGAATGATCAATGTACCCGACAAAAAAATCAGCAGAATAAACATTTGAACGAAAAGCATGATTTTTCGTCCCCGCTGTTTGCTGACTTTTTCCGACAGACCCATGAAAGTGACGCGTACGCTCTGGCGGCTAATTCGCTGTACCGGAACAAGACAGAACAGAAAAGTAAGCGCTAATCCGAAAATTACGCAAAAGAACAATTGTCTGCGCATACCGGAAATCGCATCCTGCTGAAAAAGTGCGGCAAAATCGGGTTGTTGAAAAACCGGTTTTAATAAGTCTATTAGCGCTAAGCCCAAAAAGAAAGAGCAGACAAAGAGAATGACTATTTCCATATAGAACGAGAGCAGCAACCGGCCTTTTCCGGAACCGTTTACTTTGCGGATGGCACATTCTTTTAGCCGGTTGTAAAACTGCGCCGTCTGAAAGGAAATAATGTTAAACAGGGCGACAAGCAAAATCGTCAACCCTATTACAAACAGTACCGTGAGTATGAACGCCGATTCTTTTTCTATTTCGCTCACGGACGCAATATAGACATGTTCTTTGTAATCGGAATTTGGATTGGAATCAAAAGCAAAAGGGTAACTTTCCAATGCCATTTGAAAATTTGCGGGGGAAATCTCTTTGGCTAACATAATTACGACTTTTAATCCGGTCATCGGATTCCATGCTTCCCTGTTTTGTTGAAAATAACCGTTTTCCTGATTGAAAACAAGTCCGTCGCCTTTGAAATACAGGCTATTTCCGGGCGGGTCTTTCAAAATGCCGGTTATTGTATAAGCGACATTGTTAATCAGCATAGACCGGCCCTGTATCGAATCAAGCGCGCCGATTTTCCGGGCTGCTGTTTCATACAGGACAATGCTGTTCGGACTGTTCAAAATGGTTTGTACATTGCCTGTCAAGGCTTTTATTGAGAAAAAATCCCAAAAATTCGTATCCGCTTCGGTCAAATCCAAGTTGAAGAGGCGTCCATCCGTGAGTAAACGTCCGTAGTATTGTCTACTTCCACGAAAAGCGGTGAACTTCTCGATACCGCTCAATTCGCTGAGCGTATTTTTCATATTGCCTTTGATAGATTCAAAACTGCGCGTTTTCAACGTATACATTCGCTCATGATGCGGATATGAGGTGTTGATTGACAGCGTAAAAAATATCAGGTAACAACAGATTGCAAAAACAACACAAGCGGTTGTCAATCCTAAAACGCCTATCAGCGTCTGACTTTTGTATTTTCGCAGGTTGCGAAATGCGATTCTCAAGTGATGAATAAACATGATGCTCAAATAAAAAACAATGATATAACTAAGATAATGACTACTAATTGTTTCATCCTAAAATAATTTAAGATTTATGTATATATATTAGTTTCAAAACCACAAAGATAATAAATTATTTGGATATAATCGGTACTATTCAAAAAATTTTATCTACTTTTGCAACTGAATTTTAAACATAACGAAGATAATTATGAACAAAATTAAGTCGTTAGACGACCTGCTTCTGATTAAAAATCAGGCAGAAAACCATCTCGGCCTCAGCGAAAAAAGCAATCCTTCCGACAGTCAGGTACAAATCAAAGTAGCGATGGCTACCTGCAGTATTGCTTCGGGTGCTCGTGAGACCATGAATGTCTTCATTGAAAAGGTGAAGGAAGATAAGTTGAACGCCGTAGTAACGCAGACAGGCTGTATGGGTTACTGTTATGCCGAGCCGACGGTGGAAGTTTGCAGGCCCGGCCATGCTCCGGTGGTATTCGATCATGTGGATACCCAAAAGGCGGAAGAAATCGTGAACAGGTATATCAGGCAGGGAGAACCTGTCAACGGTCTTGTGCCTGTTGATTACCGGACGATTGACGAAAAAGACGATTCGAATCACAAACAAATTCGAATCGCATTGCGTAACTGCGGCTTTATCGACCCCGAAAACATTGACGAATACATCGTCCGCGATGGCTATGCCGCCCTTGGCAAAGCGATCGGCATGTCACAGGCAGAGGCGATTGACGTCATGAAGAAGTCGGGGCTACGCGGACGTGGCGGCGGCGGATTCCCGACCGGCCTGAAATGGGAGTTTGCCAATAAGAACAAAGCAGACCAAAAATATGTGGTTTGTAATGCTGACGAAGGCGACCCTGGCGCGTTCATGGACCGCTCTATTCTCGAAGGCGACCCGCACTCTGTCGTAGAGGCCATGGCCATCTGCGGCTACTGTATCGGCGCCACGAAAGGATTGGTTTATATCCGCGCCGAGTATCCGTTAGCTATCACACGCCTGCAAACGGCGCTCGAACAAGCGCGCGAATATGGACTGCTTGGCAAGGGTATCCTTGGCGCCGATTTTGATTTTGATATCGAACTGCGGTATGGCGCCGGCGCTTTTGTGTGCGGCGAAGAAACGGCGCTCATCCACTCTATGGAAGGGCAGCGTGGCGAGCCGACCGTCAAACCGCCGTTTCCTGCCGAATCGGGTTACTTAGGAAAACCTACCAATGTGAACAACGTAGAGACATTTGCCAATGTGCCGGTCGTATATCTCAAGGGGCATGAATGGTTTTCGGGGATAGGTACGACGGTGGCAAAAGGCACGAAAGTGTTCGCCATCACCGGCAAAATCAACAATGTAGGATTGATAGAAGTTCCGATGGGCATCACACTTCGCGAAGTGATCTTTGAGATCGGCGGAGGCATCAAGAACGACCGGAAATTCAAAGCGGTGCAGACGGGCGGACCGTCCGGCGGTTGCCTGACAGAGAAACATTTGGATACGCCTATCGACTACGACAGCCTGTTAGCCGCCGGCTCGATGATGGGTTCGGGAGGGATGATTGTATTGGACGAAGACGACTGTATGCCGGCTATCGCCAAATTCTATCTCGAATTTACGGTCGAAGAATCGTGCGGGAAATGTGCACCCTGCCGCGTAGGCAACAAGCGGTTGCATGAGTTGCTCAACAAGATATGCAAAGGCAAAGGTACGGAAGAAGACCTGATTTATTTACGCAATCTGAGCGTAGTCATCAAAGATACGGCGCTTTGCGGATTAGGGCAGACCTCGCCCAACCCCGTCCTCTCGACGCTCGACTATTTCTACGACGAATACCTGGCACATGTGCACGACAAGAAATGTCCCGCCCACCAATGCCGGGCATTAAAACAGTACTTCATCCTGCCCGACAAATGTACCGGTTGCATGGCTTGCATCAAAGTGTGTTCGGCAAACGCCATCACCGGCGAAAAACGCCAGCCACATGTGATCGACCAAAGCAAGTGCTTCCGTTGCAACGCCTGCTTCGAAAAATGTAAGTTCAATGCCATCACTATTGATTGAAAATCCTAATAGTCAATTTTAGATATGAATTTTCAACCCGACATTCCGATAGGACAGACAAAAGAAGATATCCGGCAACGCGAGCAAATCATCAAAGATTTTTACGCAATGTGGATTGCCGCCAATCCAACAAAACATGTTTTCAATCGTGAGTTGAACGATTTTATTCATATTAGGTTTTTGTCAATTCAGGAAACGGCAGAACATGCTGCATTTACCTATAAATCGACTTTGGCGGTCACTTTTTTAACCGAGATATTGGAAAGAGCAAGGGTGGAAAAACATGTAAAATCAAAAATAAACAATCAGAATCAAAAAAGATTTTCAGAAATGATTATCATGCAATTCAATAAAAAAGAATTTGGCAAAATAAAACTTACCGTTGGGGTGTTGAAGGGTAGCCGAAAAAATATTCAATATTGTATAACAGCAATAGAAAAAACGACCAACAACCCTCCTCGTCCCGGAAATAGTCATTAGCCGTTTCTTTATTTGATGATGCAAAGATAGAAACTATTTTTCAATCCACAAAAAAATCTCAATCAATCAAATAAAATTGATTTTCGTATGAAAGTAACAATAGATAATAAACCGGTAGACGTAGCGCAGGGCGCTACCGTTTACGAAGCGGCAAAGCAGATAGGGATAGACATCCCCCGACTTTGCTATATGAATTTAGAGGCGGTAGGGTTCAAAAACCAGCCTGCCGGATGCCGTATCTGTGTGGTAGAGGTAGCCGGACGACGTAACTTAGCGCCTTCGTGCGTAACGACCTGCACCGAAGGGATGGTCATCAAGACCCATTCACCGCGCGTACTCAACGCCCGCAAGACGGTGTTGGAACTGCTGCTATCGGACCATCCGAAAGACTGCCTTATTTGCCCGAAATCGGGTCGTTGCGAACTGCAGGATTTGTCGACACGGTTGGGTATCCGCGAGATACATTCGGTCGAAGAGGCCGAGATGTCGACTTACCGCAAAGATGCCTCGCCTTCGATTATCCGCGACATGGATAAATGTGTGATGTGTCGCCGTTGTGAGACAGCCTGTAATGTCATCCAGACTGTGGGTGCGCTGAACGCGGTGAACCGTGGTTTTATGTCGGTCGTAGCGCCGGCTTTCGAACGCGACCTGATCGATTCGCCCTGTACGTTCTGCGGACAGTGTGTAGCAGTGTGCCCCACCGGCGCTTTAACGGAGGTCGACCATACGCAGAAAGTGATACGCGCCTTGGCCGACCCGACAAAAACGGTTGTCGTACAGACTGCGCCTGCCGTCCGTGTTGCCTTAGGCGAAGAGTTTGGCATGGAACCCGGTACGTTGGTCACCGGTAAGATGGCGGCGGCCCTAAGGGAGATGGGCTTCAACTATGTGTTCGACACCGATTTTGCCGCCGACCTGACAATCATGGAAGAAGGAACGGAGTTGTTGGGACGTCTTTCAAAATTCTTGGAAGGCGACAAGACCGTCAAACTGCCGCTCCTGACGTCATGTTGTCCGGCATGGGTGAATTTCTTCGAACATAACTACCCCGACATGCTCGATGTGCCTTCTACGGCCTGCTCGCCGCAACAGATGTTCGGCGCGGTGGCTAAAACTTATTTTGCCGATAAATTGGGCGTCAAACGAGAAGACTTGGTGGTCGTATCTATCATGCCCTGCCTGGCGAAAAAATATGAGTGTCAGCGCGACGAGTTCAAAGTCAACGGCAATCCCGACGTCGATTACGCCCTCTCAACCCGTGAGTTGGCGCACCTCATCCGCGAAGCGAACATCAACTTCCAAGCCCTGCCCGACGCCGAGTTTGATAACCCGTTAGGCGAATCGACAGGCGCAGCCGTTATCTTCGGCACGACCGGCGGCGTGATTGAAGCAGCCGTCCGTACAGCCTACGAGCTGTTTACGGGCAAAAAGCTGAATAAGATCGACTTCCACGAACTGCGCGGTTTGGAAGGCATCCGTACCGCAACCGTCGATTTTGAAGGTGTAAAAATCAACATCGGCATCGCCCACCAATTGGGGAACGCACGCAAACTGTTAGATGGAATAAGGGCGGGCATGTACAACTTCCACGCGATAGAGATCATGGCCTGTCCCGGCGGTTGCATCGGCGGCGGCGGTCAACCATTGCATCACGGCGATTCCAAAATCCTCAAAGCTCGTCATGAAGCTATCTACCGCGAGGATGCTCAGAAGCCGCTCCGTAAGTCGCATGAAAACCCGTACATACAAAAACTGTACGAAGAATTTCTCGGCAAACCGATGAGCGAAAAAGCGCATCAACTATTACATACACACTATTTTGACAAATCGAAGTAGTTTTCAGTTTTCAGTTTTCAGTTTTCAGTCTATTTCTGACAACTGTTCACTGATAACTGAAAACTACCTTAGTGTTAAAAATCAAATAATGTGTCTTTATACGAAGTGAAAAAAAACTGAGAACTGAAAACAAAGACGTGATAAATCACGTTTCTACTGAAAACTGAAAACTGAAAACTGAAAACTATAAATATTATGGCAACAGCATTACAAGCATGTCAAGTAAAAACGATCAAGGATATATGCCAGTCGTTTGGCAACCAGTCGGGCGAACTCATCAACGTACTCCACAAAACGCAGGAAGCATTTGGTTACCTACCGGCTGAGGTGCAACAGGTGATTGCCGGCGAATTGAATGTCTCGGAAGCTAAAGTATATGGCGTAGTCACATTCTACGCCTTCTTCACGATGAAGCCGAAAGGGTTACACAAGATTTCCGTATGTATGGGTACCGCCTGCTACGTGCGCGGAGCCGAAAAGGTCGTCGACGAACTGAAGAAAGAATTGAAGATCAAGGTAGGTGATGTCACGCCCGACGGCATCTTCTCATTAGACTGCCTCCGGTGCGTCGGCGCCTGCGGCTTAGCCCCCGTGATGATGATAGGCGACAAAGTGTACGGACATGTCGAACCGAAAGAGATAAAAGGAATTTTGGAAAGCTATCAAACCTGAATCTTTTGGATTGCTTCGCAGGCTACTAATGACGAGCGATATATACCGTCATTTGTTTGCTGTTTGATGCTTTTATCAGACTGGGTACGCGGACGTCCCGTCCGCATGCAATTTCAAAAAAAGCGGACGGGACGTCTGTATACCCAAATCAGCCTATTTGGATTTATTGGAAACGTACAGATTCGATGATAGCGAACTGATAGCGATCGGTGCTTGCGTCAGCCTTTTTCTTGAAAGTAGATTTTTTTTAAAATGTTTGGTATATCGAAAAAACGTTGTATATTTGCAGCGTCGATTCTACGGATTCGGCGATAGCGGAATGGCTTTAGTCAAACCGCTTTCTTTATGTATAAAAGTTCCAACCCTTTGGACGTTCTGATATACACCTCTTTGATGTCTTGTTTTTCAAAATGTACTCGGTTAAATATTGTTCGTTTAGCATAAGAACGCCCGAAATCACTGTCTTCAATAACTAACCTGTCTGATTGCTTTATTCCACGTTTTAGCATCAAAGAGAATGTATCCGCTCTTTTTTTGGGGTTGCTTAAATCTTTTGTTTCATCAAACCCTTCGTGTTCATACCATATATCGTCGACCTTAAAATCGGGACATTTGCCCCAATAGGGTGTTCCCTTTAGTGATGCGTATATATTTTCGTAAATGGGATTGCCGATAATGTAATCAAAACGAGGCGTTATAATTGTTTTTGCGCCTTGTTTAGCAAAAAATTCGCAGCAAGCATATATTTTATGGTAGTCGCTTGCTGACTTGTCAACCATTTTGTAAACTTCTATTTTACCTCCGTTATCGTATTCTATTAGGGTTTCTATCATATGCTTTACTTAACTTAATCCATGTTCTGAGCAACTGCCATGCGTGAATAAATGAATAATGAACAATGAACAATGAATAAAATGCTTGGGTGTAAGGGATTACATGAATGTTTCATAGGTATTATTTAATAAAAAGTTCGTTGTAGCCAGCGCATTAGAAAAACGTTATAGATGCGGTAGGCTGTTTTTTCCGTAGATTCGATTGTAAAAATCATCTCCTTATCCAATAGCGCTTGTAAGGCTTTTTTTACTGACGAAGCTGCTCCGATTTTATACTTTTGCAGAAAACCCTGCGCTTGTGGCTCGAAAACTAATCCCTCTCTGGCAATAGCAACTAATAATTGCCATTGTATCGGACTTAGCAGGCTACGGTATTGCATGAAAGTGACTTGTTGCAGATTGAGATACTCGTCGCAAACCTGTCTTACTTGCTCAATACCGATGTTATTTTTCCCTCCGGCAAATAAATTGTTGCAAATTATTTGTGTATAATAGGTATGCGACAGCGTCCATGATAAAATAAAATCAATCGCTTCATCGTTGATATTACGGTTTCGTTCGGTAAACTTAGTACGGATAAACGTCCTGTACTTGTCCGTTGGAATCTCGGTTAATCCAACCATTTGCGTACTTGAAAAAAACGGACGGTTAGCGCTATGAAACATTTCAAGCATCAGATGTTTTTTGCTTCCGCTGAAAATAAACTGCGTATTTTTAAGTGTTTGGATAATCGTCCGTAACAGCGCTTCTGCATTTTTTTCGGGGTAATCGGCTATTTGTTGAAATTCATCAATTGCCAAAACTACTTGTATCTGTTGATTATCAATAAATTCGAGTAAACCTCGAAGAGTATGCTCATATTCATTTGATTGCGCAAAGTCGAACCTGATTTCCGGTTGTCCGTTCAGCGCATCGTAGGTAATAACAGGACGCAACTTTTTCAGGAAATCAAGAAAATACCGACCGATTCCGCGTTTTTCAGGAAATTTTTTAAAAATGGCCAAGGCCAATGATTCCGTCAATTCTTTCAAACGGGTACAGGCATAGATGTCTGTATAAATACAAGCATAATTTTCTCGCTCCAAATCTTCAAAAAGCCGGTAAATAAGTGCGGTTTTTCCTAATCTTCGTGCAGAAATCAGCGTTGTATGGATGCCTTTTTTTATGTTTTTAGATAGTATGTGCAACTCATCTTCCCTATCGCAAAAATATGAGTGCGAATGATATCCTATTGTTAAAAAGGGATTTGCAATTCTTTTCATCTGTTTTTACTTTAAAATTTTATGGCAAAGATAGTTGTTTTTTTTCATTTCTCATCACACTTAAAGTGTTACACCTTTTGCGTGATGAAAGATCCTTCAAATTAGAACAGAGCGAGGTTAGATTTTCAATTCTCCATTGATTTCTGTTCCTTCGCCTGCCGTTGAGTTGATGTCGAGCAGGCCGTTGTATGCTTCTACGCGGGTGCGGATGTTCTGTAAGCCCATGCCTTCGGTTACGGCTGACGGGTTAAAGCCGGTGCCGTCGTCCTGTACGGTGAAGGCGATGCGGTCGTGTTCCTGAAGCGTTTTTCTTCTTCCAAAGCCGTTATTTTGAGTTCTTTCTTTGCAGTTTCATAGCGGGCTTCCATTTCGGCGGCGGCG
>Ga0099364_10012097_pt1 | contig 11689 bp, 10 predicted proteins | sample TergutTh196P3_FD_73070 | JGI IMG/M metagenome (GOLD analysis project Ga0099364, IMG submission 73070) | Microcerotermes parvus P3 segment gut microbial communities from Pointe-Noire, Republic of the Congo - Th196 P3 | ecosystem: Host-associated > Arthropoda: Insects > Digestive system > Gut ...
CGGAAAGACGCTGCGATAGTGCTGCAAGATTTGTGTGCCAGTAATACCTTTGTCAGCAAGGCAGGTAAAGATACCTTCCGTTATCACCACCTGTTTCTGGATTTTCTGCGGAACATGGCTAAAGAGAGCGGCATGAATATGCGCCCGCTGTACAAGGCCGCAGCAGAATATTACCTTGAAACGGAACAATACCTGATAGCCAGACACTATGCGGTACAGAGCGACAATGATAAAATAATTTTCAAGGTAATTTACCATTTTATCCAGCACACCAACCCTTCGCTTGATGAACATGCCGCATACTTGAAAATTTTCGTTCGCGATTTTCTGCCAAAGGGGATATGCGACCGCTACCCTTACCTGTACACCACCCTATTGGAAAGCGCCTGGATTTCAAGCGATACCGCAATGGCAGAGTACGCCTGGGATAAGTTAAAAGAGTATCTTCCGGTGACTATAATAAAGTATCCTAAAATGGTGGAAACATTTATACTGTATCTGGCTTCAGACTACCGTAAAACTCTGCCCCAGCTTATAAACGAATTTCAAAAATTGCCCCCTGTCATTCGCTTTAATAAAACATTACAGAGCCCAACCATGACAGCCCAGTTGCCTTTTTTGCACCGCAGTTTTCGTGATTTTTCCGATTCTTCCGAAATTTTCCTGCAAGGTGATACAAAAAAACTGGATCGTGGTTTAGGATTGCTGCTAAAAGACCTGTACATTCCGTTTAAGCATTGCATGGTGTCCGGATTCCTTTTAGAGCAGAACCGCCTTGATGAAGCCCTCGCTTTTGCCTTAAAGGCCAAAGAATCAGCCGCTGATATCAAAAGCGCTGAGCTTATCTTTTGCATCCATAATATGCTTAGCGCCATATACCTTGCGATGGGAAACAAAACACTTATGCAAAAAACCCTGGAGGAAACAGAAAGTTTTATCATTAGGCTCGGTGCGCATTTTCTCTCTCGTAGTTTTAACGCCTTGAAAACAAAAATTCGCCTCTTTGACGCAGACAAAAGGGCAGCGGAAGAATGGCTCGGCAACTATTTTGTCGGCGATGACGGAACAAGTTCCGGCACTGTACCCTTGTATAAAGTCTTCCAGTACTTCACCACCGCCCGTGCATACATAGTGCTTAACAAGGGCGGCAAGGCACTTGCCATAATTGAAGCTTTGATGCAATTTGCACAGGACTACCATCGCCCCATGGACTTGGCCGAGGCAAAGACCCTTAAATCCTGCCTTGACTGGGCCTGCGGACATCGCAGCGAGGCAGCCTCCTGTCTTGAAGAGGTTCTGCTGGCTTTACAGGAGAAGAATTTTATCCGCCTCGTTGCCGATGAAGGTGCCGCAGTAGTCCCCATCCTCAAACGCATTAGTTCCACAATAAAAAAGGATGGGAATAAAGGCGGCTTGTCCGGAGCTTATATTACCGAGGTTCTCCTTGCAGCCCACAAGGTTGCCCAACAATACCGGGGCATTACCGCAAATTTCAAGAAAAGCAGCAAGCCGGTAAAACTATCCATGCAGCAAAAGAAAATGCTGGAACTTTTGGCTCAAGGTTACAATAATCAGCAGATCTCCCAAATTGCAGGCATTGCCGTACCCACGGTAAAAATACACCTAATGCTGGCCTACGAAAAACTTGGCGTACATAACGCCATGGACGCACTGCTAAAGGCGCAAGAGTTGGGGCTGATTTGAGTTCAATGCTCCTGCTTGGGATTATCGTACGGAGGGCATTTATTCACCGCTAATGCTAAAATATTCTTAGTACCCCCGGCGATGTTAAGGCCTTAACAATTGAGTCCCCTCCGAAAAGTCCTGACTAACTTGCCCGCAGGGGAATTTTCATTTTTCCGAAACAGTGGCATAATTAACTCATGTTCAGAGAAAGCGAAAAGATCAAGCAGGCAGACATGTGGAAGGATCCCAGCCTTGGGATGGGCAGAAGGAGCAGCGAAATCTTTGGCGATGGCGAAGGATGGCACAACCGGTTCAGGCGCGAAGCGACGAACCGGATAGACGAGGATATTTTCAAACCCTTGTTCAGCGATGGGACGGGTGCGCCGAATGCGCCGATCCGCATACTGGTAGCGATGATGGCCCTGAAGGAAGGAATGGGAATGTCGGACGAACAGCTTTACGAACAGGCGCGGTTCAACGCGCTGGTGCGTAGCGGCAAACAGGCTGAATGAGCGGGAGCGCAAGCTGCTTGAAGAAATAATGGGAGAAACCGGGAACAAGGCGAGCTACCGGAGCACAAAGGAAGAGCTGGCCAAGCGGATGGAAGCTGCGGGCTGGCTGATGCACCGGCTATTGAAAGAGCCGTTAGCCGAGACGCAGCCTGAATACGCGCTGCTGAAACGCATGTTTGAGGAACAGTACCTGCTTGTGGAAGGGCCCGGCGGGGGGAAGGAAAAGAAGGCAAAGGCGCGCGATAAAACGGAATTGCCTGCGGCATCTACCGTGGTCGCCAACCCGCACGATACGGAGGCAGAGTTCCGGACAAAGAACGGCAAGACGGCAAGCGGTTATTCGATAAATGTGAACGAGACTTGCGACCCGGACAGCTTGAACCTGATAGTGGACGTTCAAGCAGCGGGAGCCGGGGCGAGCGACCAGGGTTATTTGGAGAAGGCGGTTGAGAATGGAAATGAGCGGGTGTCAGAGAAGGCGGAGGAATTGCACACGGACGGCGGGTATCACAGCCCCGAGAACCAGGAGTATTGCAAGAAAGCAGGGATCGACTGGGCTTTGCGCGGCATATCCGGGAAGCCGTCTAAGTATGGCCTGTCGTATGACGAGAACGGGGAGTTAGTGGTAATCAATACCGAGACGAACGAAACGATGCCAGCGAAACGAGCGAAGACGAAAGACCCAGAGGCGCCCGAGCGCTGGGTGATAAAGGACGGAGATAAGGCCCCGATATATTTTGAAGACAAGGACGTAGCGGTGTGCGAGCTGCGTAAAAAGATAGCGGGGCAGCCGAAAGAAAAACTGGATATACGGAACAACGTAGAAGCGACTATATTCCAGCTGGGCTACCATTACCGCGGGAACAAGAGCCGCTACCGCGGACTAACCAAGCACCGTCTTTGGGCGCTATCGCGGAGCCTGTGGATAAACTTCAGGCGGATTGCGGCATGGGTTGGGAGGAAGGAAGCGGAAGCCGCCGCCCATGCCTGGCTGATGCTAAATTTTTTCCGGCTTTATTTTTGCAAAATCCCTTTTATCCGGCAATTCGCTTGATTGTGCCCCCTTTTTCGGAGGGGACTCAACATGCAAGAGCCGGCCCAGCAGCAGGCACTGCAAATGCAGGCCGCAGCGCAGCCTGCTTCCCAATACTGGGCCGGAGACGGAGGCAGGGGAACGAGCATAACCATACTTCCCCCCCAGGGGCTCCGGCCTTGAGGAGAACCAGGCGTACCTGCCGGATTTGGTGGCGAACGAACTGGTGAGCAACTTCGGAACCTTTTCCGCCATGACCTTGTTTGACCGGGTAAACAACCAGAGGCAATACGATGAGCTCCTGTCGGGATACTATTCCGATGATGACGAGGCGGGCCTGGACCTTGGGCACCTGGCATCCACCGACCTTATGATGCTTGGGAACATAACCAGAACTTCCACCGGTTATGCCCTGCAACTGACAGTAAACAGGAACAGCGACAAAACGACCGTGGCCTCGCATTCGGGAACGGTTTCGATTGCCGAGCTGGACAGCATGCTCGGCGTTCGGCGGGCTTCGCTCGACCTGCTTCAGAAAATGGGAGTGCAGCTTACTGCGCAGGGGCAGGCGGAACTGAGCAGGGCGGCAACAGCCGACCAAGTGAGTGCAATAACCGCAATGGCGCAAGGCATTAACGCCCAGCGGCAAGGTACTGAGGTGGCGGCACTCACATACTTTTTCCAGGCCGTAGCCTTTGACGCCTCGCTGGCGGAAGCCGTCAGCCGCACCAATGTGCTGTCTACGAATATATCCACTGGAAATATCGGCGCGAATGTCCGGAATGACATTGCGTGGCGCAGCAGATGGGGCAGCATGGTTCCGGTTGCCTTTGAACTGCTCAACGAGCGGAATCAGGTCATTGGCCGGCAGACAGTCGAAATGGATTCCCGCTTCAGTTTTTCCGGGACCAGGCTTGAGGGGCCTGGGACTGCGTTTGCCACGGTGCGGTTTGCAGGGGTCAGCGCCCATGACATCAGCGACCGCCTGAGCATCCGCGTTGCCTCGGTAAACGGCCGCCTCCCGGAAGAAGCGGGGATTTCGCGCATAGCGACAATATCCCCCGGGCAAATGCTGGCGCAGAGGAACTTCACGATATATAACGGCACCATACGGCCCAGCTCAAACAGCCGCGAGATCAGCGTTATTACCATACCGCCTGAACTCTGGGGCGAGCGCGTTACCGCCATTGCGGCTGGGGCCTATGAACGCCGAGGCATAACCGCCGTTAATATCCCCCCAAGCGTTGCTTCCATTGGGCAGGAGGCCTTTGCCAGCCACTTTACATCTAGCTATTACGATCCTAATAACAACCGTTACGTTACCATCAATAATTGGCTGGCTCAGGAGGTTGCAATCGGGGCAAACGTAAGCCTTGGGAACAATGCAATAGGGGCGGTTTTGAGGCGTACTATGCCAGGGCAGGCAGGCAGGCAGGCATCTACAACAGAACAGGCCCGGCCAGTTGGGAAAGATTTGATAATACGGAGGTTATGAGGAAGACACTTTCTGCCAGGACTACGATCTCTATTTTGTCAGTCTTTGCTGCTTCTTGCGGGCGTTGTGTTTCCTTATGAACTCTTTAGTAATCTTAAAGCTGTAAGAAAGAGAGATAGTAAATATGTCATCGGTGATACTGGGCCTGCCGGAGGAATCGTGTTTTACGACAAATGGAATTCTTCAGACGGCTGGCGCTACCTGGAAGCGGCCCCGGCTGATATGGAAACGCCTCTGCGCTGGGTAGCACAATCGTATGGGGACAATTGGCGCAGTTTCCCTGATGTAGCTGGGACAGGTACAGAAATAGGAACAGGCAAACAGAACACCGCACTAATACTTGCAGTTGACGCAGATGCGCCTGCCGCCAAAGCTTGCGCAGATTACAGGGGCGGCGGTTTTAGCGACTGGTTTCTTCCCAGTCGTGATGAGCTTTTTATGATGTATTGGAATCTTTTTGGCAATCAGTCCGACGGTGCCTACAAGTACAATACGACCACAGTTCGTGCCGTCCGGGCTTTTTAGGGGGAGAGGGATTGGGGACTAGGGACTGGGGATGGGAGCGCAGGGGCATCCTAAGAGAGCAGGGAGCAGAGGCTTGCGAGTAACGGCTGAGGGAGGCCAGCGAGATTAAACCCTGCCTTGCTGGCCACTTCCCAACAAAGGCCGGACAGCTCATTTAGCAAACGGCTGCCTCCAGCAGTTCCGCACACATACCAGTGTGTTACCGCTAAAGCCGTTTGCTAACTGTTTTGTCTATATTCTTAAAAGAATTTCTTCGCGCATTTTTGCACTAAAAAAGCACAATAAGCTTTGCCGAGGCAATTGAAGCCGCTGCTATTGCAATCGAGGGGAGAGTGCGATAAACGGTAGCGCATAGTGTCAGTCACCAATTGCGACACGAAAGCTCGTGAAAGGAGGATTTATAGGACGAAACCTTTCGAGATGGCATAGTGGGAGCCACGGTTATATCGTGCATTCCACCCCAGAAGGGCATAGCAAGTCACTGGCAGCGAGTCTTGTGCATGGGTCTTGGCGACAGGATTTGTGAAGAGTAGTCAGCGAGTGCAAAAGCCGTGTAATTGAGCCTCGAAAAACCATTGCATGAGGTTTTCCCTGGTGATTCTTAGGGGTGAAATTATCACAAGTTAACTACATTAACTAAAATTTTGCTTGACAAACAGGCAAACTCACCTGATACTATTATGGAGGTATTGGCAATGGCAGAGCTAAATATGAATGTTGAATCAAAAGACCCATTGTCTATCTTCCGCCCGAAATTCTGCGATACCCGCACACCTGAATATTATTGCATGATGCAATATATCCACTATACCACAAGATATTTACCGCGCTTTATCAGGATAGATATTTCCCTTCGTTGCTGAGATTGTTCCGCCTGGAATAATGGAAATGGAGATTATTGACTCCTTGCAATGAGAGGGAAAAGATGAATTTAAGGACTCATGGATTTGCAAAAAGCAGGAGTGTGGGAGTACGCTATTTCTGGTCGAACCGGTATTTGTACCTGCTGCTTCTGCCCTGCGTTGTTTACTTTATCATTTTTAACTATGTCCCCATGTACGGCCTAATACTGGCTTTCAAAGACTTTAGGTTTTCGCAGGGGATCATAGGCAGCGCATGGGTGGGGCTTGAAAACTTCAAATACCTTTTCGGCCTTGGCAGGTTTTACGAGGTACTTAGAAATTCCCTTACTTTAAGTTTGCTGAAGCTGCTCTTCTATTTTCCCATTCCGATATTCCTTGCCCTGTCGATGAACGAGATCCCCTTCATAGCGTACAAGCGCGCTACCCAGACCATGGTTTACCTTCCCTATTTTATTTCCTGGGTGGTAATAGGCGGAATTCTGGTTAACCTGCTTTCGCCTTCCTGGGGCCTTATCAATACCGTGATCAAGGCATTGGGGGGTGAAGCAATATTTTTCATGGGGGATGCCAGATACTTTAGGGGCACGGTGATCATCTCGCATATTTGGAAAAATGCCGGATGGGACACAATACTCTACCTTGCGGCGGTTACTTCGATTGATCCTGAATTGTACCAGGCCGCCACCATAGACGGGGCCTCCAGGCCGCAGCGCATCTGGCACATTACCCTGCCGGGAATCAGGACCACCATCATCATTCTCCTGCTGCTCAACATAGGCAATATAATGAACAACGGCTTTGAACAGATATTCATATTGCAAAACGGCAGCAACATTGCGGTCTCGGAAGTTTTTGAAACATACACATACAGGCTTGGCATTATTAACGGACGCTTTTCGTTTGCAACTACCGTGGGGCTCTTCGGCTCGGTGGTGGGCTTCTCTCTTCTATTGATCGCAAATTCAATTGCCAAGCTGATGGGAGAAAAAGGAATATTCTAATTATGGGAAGCATCCGAATGTCAAGAAAAAACCGCAGCCTCATCAAGGGAAGGGGGGATTATATCCTGGAGGCCTTCTGCATAGTTCTGATAGGTTTTTTTGCCCTGTGCTGCCTTGGGCCTTTTCTCTATGTTTTTTTTGTTTCTTTCATGTCCTATGAGGAATACCTGTCGGCGCCCATGCGGATAATACCCAAAAGCCCCAACATGAACGCCTACAGGGAAATCTGGGGTTACAACCTAATCCATACCGGGTTCCGGGTATCAACTTTTGTTACAATATTCGGAACCGCTTTGGGCGTTTTTCTTCTGGTCATATCAGCATATCCTCTTTCAAAGACTTCCCTTAAGGGGCGGGGCGTGATCATGAGCTTGATCCTCTTTACAATGTTCTTCAACGGCGGGATGATCCCCAATTACCTTCTGGTGCGCAACCTGGGCATTTACAATACTGTCTGGGCGCTGATACTGCCGGGCTGCCTCAGCGCATTTTACCTTATCCTAATGAAAAATTTCATACAGACCAGCATCCCGGCCTCACTGGAAGAAGCCGCTAAAGTGGACGGCGCCAATGAAATAAGGATACTGTTCTCGGTAATTGTGCCTCTTTTAAAGCCAGCGATAGCGACCATGATCATCTTCTCTGCGGTTAATTACTGGAACAATTATTTTTCGGCAATGCTTTATATTTCCGACAGGAAGTTCTGGCCCCTGATTCTGGTTCTGCGCGAGCTGGTGGTGGAAAACACCGATGTGGTTTCCCCTGTAACCGCCATGCTCACGGCAGAAGCGCGAAGCCATCCTTTTACGCTTAAGATGGCTGCCATAATTATTGTGATAATGCCTATCCTGATGGTTTATCCTTTCATGCAAAAGTATTTTATAAAAGGCATTAATCTTGGCGCGGTAAAAGAATAATGACTTGTGAGAGAACCCCATTGGTTCTCTCACAAGTCTTGCACTTTTTCGGGCTAAAGCCCTGCAAAAGTGCAGCTTTAATAAGGAAGTTGTTCAGAAACTGAAGTTTCAGAACAACTTTAATTACATTTTAAAAATCGCGCGTTGCGCGGTTAAAAAATTTTTGGAGGAAAAAATGAAAAGAACGTTTTTTGTGTTTTTGGCTCTGCTTCTCTTGTCTAGTTTTGTTTGGGCCCGTGGCGTCGGCGAATCATCCGGCGCTGGAGGGGCGGTTGAGGTTACGGCAGTGCTTAATCTCAATCCGGAAATAGTATTGGAGAATAACCCGGTCATTCAGATGATGGAAAGGGATCTGAATATCCGCCTGAGAATAGAAGCGCCGCCCCAGAGCGGTTACGGCGAAAGGGTAAGGATGCTGGTTTCTACGGGCATGATGCCGGACCTGGTTCATTACGGGGCGGACATATTCGCCACCCAGTGGGCAGAAGAAAGGCTTATTCTGGACGTGACCGACAGAATTGCCAGATACCCTAACCTAAGAAGCAATATTTCCACGGAGCAGTACGGCGACTGCGTCTTCCTGCCAGATGGAAGGATCTATGGCATTCCCAAGCCCAACAGCTACGACCAATGGGGCTTTATCGTCAATAAAAGATGGCTCGACAGGGTCGGCCTTGCTCCCCCCAGAACAGTGGCTGAGTTTGTTGAAGTGTGCCGGGCTTTTACCTTAAGGGATCCCGCTGGCACTGGCCGCCGCGACACCTACGGTGCAAGCTTCAGCGCGCAGCAGAGTTCCATGGATTCGGGCATATGGCATCTCCGCAACGACTTCTTCACCATGGCTTACAGCATATCCGCCTGGCATCACGGCATGCCTGATGTTGACAGAAGCGCAAAGCTCAGGCCCCTTAAGTCCGAGTACCCGGCCTACATGAGGCAGCTCAGGGCCATGTACGAAGAAGGCATAATCGACCGGGAATTCATTACGCATAACGCCGATGAACTCTATGAGAAGATTGCGCAGGGCAGGGTAGGCATCGTGGGCGTGTCCCAATCCAACTATATTCCCAATGTCCTGGAAAGGTACAGCATGAACATGGACGATTTCATCTATTGCCCGCCGCTTGTTCTTGATAATTCAAGAAAGCCCATGTATGCCATGCCGCCTTCCAACTGGATGGCCTACTATGTAAAGGCATCGGCAAGCCCGGAAAAACAGGATGCGGCGCTCCGAGTTCTGGATTGGGGCAACAGCGAGAGGGGCTTTACGGCATTGCAGATGGGCATTGCAGGAACGCATTACAATTCCTACAATGTCAATGCTCGCACAGTTGAAAGGACCACGGCCCAGCTCGAAGCCCTCAGAAGGGTAAGCAGCAATAACTTTGCGTTTGCCAATGCCTTGAACGGCCTTCCCGCCCTCCAGGGCGGGGCAACGCCGGCACAGATCGCCAAATGGCAGTCGGAAGCCGGGGCCGCCCAGGCAGTGACCACCAATGTCTTCTTTGGCTTCACCAAGATGCTGGACAATATCGGCGTAAATTTCCCGGATATTGTTGCCAACCTGAACAGCCTGGAAGTACGCTATGTTACCGGCCAGGCAACATGGGACCAGCTTGATACCTTCATCAGAGGTACTTATGCTCCCGCAACCGCTGGAATCGCTTCGGAATTTTCAAGCTTCATGGCGAGAAATCCCGCAAGGTATGTAGACTGATTTAGGAGTTTGGCCTAAAATCAAAACCGGGGCAGTATTTTTGCTGTCCCGGTTTTTATGAGGAGAAATCGGATTGAGCGATACGCTGCAAGTTGCCGTACTGGTGGAAAACCATCCCTACGATGTAATGGAATTCCAGTTAATGCTGGATTCCTTTTCAGGCTGCAAATGCTACGTGCAGCCTGTCGATCTCTTTGTTCAGGATGAAACCAGAAAAAAATATGACACTGTGCTCTGGTACAATATCAACTGGGATCCCCCAAAAGAGGACGGGGTTTTAAAAAAATACCTGGAAAATGAGATTGGCGAAAGCAGTCAGGGAATAGCGCTAATCCACCACGCGCTTCTCAATTTTCAAAACTGGGATCTTTATACCCAGATATGCGGCTTAAAGGAAAGGGGCGCAAATGTCGGTTTCAAGTATACCCAAAACGAAACTGTTGCTTCGCGCATCCTGGAAAGCTCGCATCCCATTACGGAAGGAATATCTGACTTTGCCATCACCGACGAAACATATCGGATCGGCGAGCCCGAAGAACCGGGAAATACCATCCTGATTTCCACAGACTGCAAGACAAGCATGAGCAGCCTTGCATGGGTACGGCAGTACAAAAACAGCCGGGTGTTCTCCTATGCCTCAGGCCATGACGGCAAAGTTTACAGAGACGAGAATTATCGCAAGATAATAGAACGGGCCTTGCGCTGGACCGCAGGCCGAATTTAACTTCACAAGGAGCATCAAATCAAATGGAAAAAGCATTCAGCATAGGCATTGTGGTCGATGTAGTGCCGATCAATATCTTGAGCAAAGGCTGGGAATACTTTGAAGTGCCCGCAAGCATCCACGGTTCTTCCCTGCTTACTGAAAAAGAATGGCTGGAATATAAAGCCATGTACAAGGCCGACGGCCGCCCGACTCCGGTTACAAGCCATCTCCTGGGGCCCGGCATATCATGGCAAGGCGCCAGCGGCGAGTATTATGACCGTGAACTCGTTGATTTTGCGCTGCGCCGCACTATCAAGCGCATGGCTGAGCTGGGGGTAAAATACCTGGGCGCCTGGGGTGGGCATTTCAGAATCCAGGATGGCTTCAATAAAACCAAGGCCATTGACCAGGCCATCAGCACCCTCAACATTGCCGCAGATTACGCAGCCGAACACGGCATGGAAATTGCCCTGGAACCCCAGGCCGAAAAGGATACGCTTTTCCCGCGCTACCTGGAAGGGATTGAATTCGCCCGCCTAACCGGGCGCAGCAACATAAAGGTAATGGCGGACCTGAATTATTTCCTGGAACTGGGCCAGCCCCTGGAAGACATCCTAAAATATCCCGACTACTGCCTGAATGTCCATGTCCAGGGTGACGGAGGCGCCCAGCCCAATGTCGGCGATAGGGAAGAGACCTTTCTCCACCTCTTCAAGGTTTTGAAGGAAGCGGGATACGACAAGGGTGTTTCCGCTGCCTGCCCCTGGATTGCCACCAACGGCGCCGCTGAAGTGGATTACAAGTATGAAACGGATAAAACGCTTGTCTTTTTGCAGGAACTGCGGGAGAAGGTTTATAGATGATCACGACAGGGTCAGCGTATACTTGAAAATTTAATATTAACCACGGAGGACACGGAGTTACACGGAGGAAAAATAAGAATTTAACTATTGGGATCATGGATATTTATGAAAGATATAGGGAAATCTCGATAGAAAAACTCCTTAGCTATCCGCTTGCGGATAGCCTTACTCCGTGAACTCCGTGGTTAATTCTTCTTTTTTTCTCCTTCGGTGGTTCATTTCATAGTATGCGCTGGCCCTATCCCTATTCCCCGGCACGCCGCTTGCCATTAAATCAAATAAACGCTAAAATTCATTACATATGTAATATTTTTTACCAAAAAACAAAGCGCCGTTCATGCTGGTGCCGTATATATACAGGGAGAAGAGAT
>Ga0099364_10012099_pt1 | contig 11689 bp, 9 predicted proteins | sample TergutTh196P3_FD_73070 | JGI IMG/M metagenome (GOLD analysis project Ga0099364, IMG submission 73070) | Microcerotermes parvus P3 segment gut microbial communities from Pointe-Noire, Republic of the Congo - Th196 P3 | ecosystem: Host-associated > Arthropoda: Insects > Digestive system > Gut ...
CAGGTTATCCAGCAACAACTCGAAATAATTGAGTATGGGTCCGAGATAATTGTTGTTATCGTAGTTAGTGTAGGAAAGACCAATATCATTTATCAGGAAGTCCGCCCGCAAAGCGCCGCGGAATTGTTTAATCGTATCCAAAGGGACGTCTAACTGGTCTTCCGTCAATGCGTACTCCAGAGAAAAACGCCGCACTTGCTCAGTGGTTGGAACGCCCTCACTTTTTATTGTATTGTATATTTTTTCCCAATGAAAAGGGTTATAGTTCGTCGATGCAAATGCAAAAATCCACAACTGGCCAAATATCACCTTGGTCATAACATGATTAATACTGCGCACAGGGAAATGAGCCACCCGTAATAATGTGTGATGTATGACGGGGACGCCGGCGCGCTTTTTTTCATCCGGGAATAGAATCAAGTGAAACCCATGCGCAAAAATAGCTCCTTTATCTTTTGCAAGATGCCGGCTAAGTATGACTTTGGTAAATCTTTCCAAAGAGGGGTCGCGGTACTCCTCGAAATAATTCGGTAAAAAAACATTGGAATCATCAGGCTCGCGGGAGTACACGCCCGTTCGCCAGAAAAATCTATACTCTACGCGCTCATCGAGTTTTTCCAACTCTGAACGAGGATTCCGGCCGTCTTCACAATATAGGAATTCGTCAAGATTAAGAGGCAAAACCCAACAAAAGTTATCATCAAATGCCTTCATGTACTGCGATTTAATGATGGATTGCACGAAATCTATCGTCGTAACAGGGGAGTCTTTTGGTACTTGGATTAGTTCTACGGGCAAACCTTCCAGTGACAAACTTCGAACGATTTCAGGGGTTGCGTCGGTACTGCGATCATCTATAATTACAATAGAATCAATAAAGGTAAGATGGTAACGGATAAAGGATTCGATAACATCGGCATCATCTTTTGCAAAAGAAATAATGCATATCTTTTTTGGTTTCATCTTGCCGTTTGTATCACCGTATTCCCGATTCTTATTTATCTCCATCATTTAACTCCCTGTGCGATCATAGCCATATTTATGCGGGCTGCATATCTCGTTGTGATTGGGATTCATCGGGCAGCATTTCATGCAAATGTCATAACGGTCTTCCAACATATTCTTACGGAATTTCCTCATTTCCGCGTTGTTGTATTCCTTATCCCAATTGATAGAACCTTCATTGAGTTACCGTTTGCCAATTTACTCTCCTCAATTCGTCAAAGTTATGCTAAAAATTTTGCATTTACAGAAATTGTATCACATTTCAAAGCTTCGGGAGCTTTTGATTTTATTTCGTTATTTCGCGTGATATTTGTTGAAAATGTGTTAGAATCGCCTAGGATTATAAATATCAGACGCATATGCAATAGAGGAAGGAAGTATCAAAATGCAACGTAATCTTATTTTGGTGTATCCACAAAAAATTATAGAACAAATAGATTATGGCGACATATCGCTGGCCTTGTTATATTTGGCCGGAGCAGCGCGTGATTCCGGCGTTTGTGACCATATAAGCATATTTGATTTTAACGTTCCTATTGGAGTTGGAAAAACAATTGATGATTTAATTGACGCTATAAACTCGCTGCCTGAGGGAACAACAGTTGTGGGAATCAATTGTTTAAACGTCGTCACATTTCCATCGGTTCGCGAAATATCGGCAAAAATAAAAGAGAAATTTCCAAGCGTAAAAATTGTTATTGGCGGAATGCATCCGACATTGTTCGCGGAAAAAATCATAGATAATTGCCCACAGATTGACGCTGTAGCAATCGGAGAATCGGATTTGGATTTTCCTAAGTTGCTGCGTCATTTTTATGAAAAAGAAAGCATAGAAAATCTGGAAGGGTTTTGTTTGCGTATCGGCGGCGAAACAGTTACTAAACCTAAATTGTCGTACGTACATGATTTAGATGGTTTGCCGCGTCCCGGATATGAATTTATTAATTTCCAAGATTATGCAGTCGATACAACCAATTGGTGGAGTCCGGACGAAATAACGATCAGCCCCGTTTTGTTGCCGCTGTTGACCAGCCGCAGTTGTCCATACAGTTGTAATTTTTGTTCCGTACAATCTCTTATGGGTGATAAGTTCAGGACAAGAAACGCGGAAAACGTATTTGAAGAGATAAAATACTTGTATGATTTATACGGCGTTAATTACTTCAGAATAATGGACGATAATTTTTCGCTAAACCGCAAACGAGTTATCAGAATTTGCGAAATGATAATTGAAAGCGGAATCAAAGTTTATTTTGAAGTCCTTAGTATCTCACTGAAAACACTTGACGAAGAATTGCTTCATTTAATGAGGCGCGCCGGCTTCATTTTAATGAGCCTGACTGTGGAAAGCGGTTCGGATTATATAAGAAATAAAATAATGGGGAAGAATTTTTCACAGGAACAAATTGTTGATGCGTTTAAGAAATGCCGGGTGACCGGAATAAAGACATTTGCCGTTTTTATCATCGGTATGCCGGAGGAGACGGAAGGAACGTTAAAGGAAACCGCTGAAATGATTCAAAAAATTGACACCGACAGAGTTGCCCTCTTTGCGGTAAAGCCATATCCCGGCACGCGGTTATTCGAACAGTGCGTTCGCGATAATTTACTGAGTGGTATTTTTGATACAGATGAAATTTGGACTGGTGAAGAATATTTGAAATACTATGAACTTAATCTAGAGCAGCATTTTTTTATAAAACCATATAACCTTTCTATTGAAAAGCTTTCGAAAATTACTGTCGAATTGAAGCAAATTGCAGACGAAAAATCGCGAGAGTGGATTGAACATAAGAAAAGGCAAAGCGCAAAATAATTTGAAGCCTGAGAATTGCTCCTTAGGGATAAGCGCACAAGGAGCATTTCATCCAAGGCGCTGGAGAAAGCGCAAGTTTGTCGAGCGTTTAATTGATATTACGGTGGCGCGGCTTGCAAACCTCAAAAGGAAAAGAAAATGGAGTTGAGCAAAATAAGAAGATTGTTTAAAAAATGGCGGTGAATAGATGCTACATATAGATGAACTGCGTATGCTATGTACAGATAATACAATCTTCCTTACGCAGCATCTGCAGCTAAGAATGCACAAGCGCGGCATACTGTACGATGACATGGTTAGTGCAATAATGACGGGTGAAATTATCGAACAGTACCCTACCGATTACCCATATCCTAGTTGCTTGATATTGGGAACTACTGTAAACGGCTCATACCTTCATGTTATTTGTGGAATAGGAAATGGTATTTTGTGGATAATAACTATAATGGCCCCCGAAAACTGGACCATTGATTAAGCAAAAAAGATAGTGGTTGAGAGCTGGTAAAATAGCTCCTGAAAAGGAGCGGTTTTATGAGGAAAAAATATAATTCGGCATTCAAGGCAAAAGTAGCCCTGGAGGCGATCGGTGAGCAAAAAACACTTGCGGAACTTGCGAGTGAATATGATGTTCACCCGACTCAAATAACCAACTGGAAAAAAGAGCTGCTGGAACGGGCTGGAGAAGTTTTCGACAAAAATGCTTCCCGAGAAGTAAAAGCTGCTCAAGTGCGAGAAGCCGAGTTATACCGGCAGATAGGTCAACTGAAAGTGGAGGTTGATTGGCTGAAAAAAAAATCTAAAGAAGTTTTCGGGCGATAAGCGCGACCTTGTAGGAAAAATTTCTCAAGGCCCGTCAATCAGGCGTCAATGCGAGCTATTGGGTTTGAACAGGAGTACGCTCTATTATAAACCCGTACCTGAAAGCGAAGAAAACAAGCGGCTCATGGCTGCAATAGACAGAATCTATACGAAACATCCGAGTCTTGGCAGTCGCAAGATCACAAAGCTTGTGCGAAAACAATGGGAGTGGCGACGCGTCAATCGCAAGAGGGTGTATCGGTTGATGCAATTAATGGGTATCGAGGCGATTTATCCTAAGCCCAAACTGAGCAAATCGGACGAGTCACATCCGAAATATCCGTATTTGCTAAAAGGGCTGGAAATAAAGGCGCCGAATCAGGTCTGGTGTTCTGATATAACCTATATACCTACGGAAAGAGGTTTTGTGTATCTGACAGTGATAATGGACTGGTACAGCCGTTACGTGTTGTCGTGGGAAGTATCGAACAGCTTGGAATCGTCGTTCTGTATCAAGGCACTGAAACGAGCTATAACGCGTCACGGAAAGCCTGATATCTTCAATAGCGATCAGGGTAGTCAGTATACGAGTGGGGATTTTAGGGAAGTTCTTGAGAGTAACGGAATCAAAATAAGTATGGACGGCCGAGGTCGTTGTATGGACAATATATTCATTGAGCGTCTGTGGCGGAGCGTTAAATATGAGGAGGTGTATCTGAGAAGCTACGAGACGTTGCCCGAGACACGATTGGCGCTAGAGGAATACTTCGAATTCTACAACAAGGAACGCCCACACCAGTCCCTGGATTACAGAACCCCGCTTGAGGTTCATTTCCCTGATAACGGAGTGGAGGGCGATCCACAGAATACGGGAGCTATTTTTCTTAATTTCGCCGCGTCATGGTCTTGACAATGGGGTCCACTATAAACCACATATCACCCAACTTCAAGCAAATGGGAAGATGATAACAAAACCAGAAAGGGGAAAAACTGATTATGAAATGTTTTTTATGCAAAGGTGATATGGAAGACCGGCAAGCTACGCATACCGTTGACCTTGACAATTGCATTGTTATCGTGAAAAGTGTTCCCGCAAAGATCTGTTCTCAATGCGGCGAAGTGTGGTACACCGGCACAGTAGCTAAACAGCTTGAAAAAATTGTGGGGGTTGTTACCGCCGCTGCTATTACAGAAATTGCTGTCGTTAGTTACTCCGAAAAGGTAGCATAGAGCTACGTGGCGTTTTGGCGTTTGGTTGAATTTTAGATATGCGCTATTATATTCGATTTTTTTGTTGAAGCCACCAGTTTATTGTTCGCTCAATTCCTTGCTCCAATGGAACTCTGCATTGATATCCAATCACGTTGTTTAATATTGAAGTATCCGCCAAAATGGTCGTTGTTATTTTATTTTCCTCATTAATAGTCAGTAAATCGCGGTGTTCCATTTTTTCAGCGATTGCAGTGAATACGGATCGTATCTTATTAGGCAGGCCGCTGCCAACATTGACAATACCACAATAATCGTTGTTCATAATAGCCATTGCGGCGCCGGCTGCGTCATCAATATGAATAAAATCCCATTCATTATTGGGAGATTGGCAGATGATCGGCTGCCCGCGCCCAATTGAATTTATTGCATGAGGAATAGCAGCTTTAATTCTTGTGTCGTTTTCCCCATAAATTGAAAAAAATCTTGCGGAGACAAATGATATATCGTGCTGCTCGTAAATAATTGGGGCAATGTTATTAAAGGAAAGTTTGCTTGCGCCATAAAAATTCCGTGGATAAGCCGGAATGTCTTCGCGGCAAATTTCATTTACGTTACCATATTCATGCCAAGAACCCGAAAAAACGAATCTCTCGCCTTTATTTTTCGCGAACAAATCGAGCAAATATAGAGAAATCTTTAACCATTCTATATTAATTCTGGAAGCGTAAGAGTCTTCGTTTCCCATATTATTCCAGGCAAAATGGAACATTAAATCCGGACGAACGGATTCCATTAATTGTTTGCATTGCGATTGCTCCAGAAGATTCGCTTTAATTACGCGGACATTTTCAGGGAAAATCCGCTTACGTCCGGTCGTTACGGCGTATATGTCCAGACCCGGCTGTAGCGCGGCTAATTTTACGACTGCAAGACCCAAAAATCCACTGGCTCCCGTTATCAAAAGTTTTTTCATCGATATTTTTCCCCATCGTTTCCAAAGAGTTTTATTATTTTTTCCACAATTCTTCCGAGATCAATTTGTTTTTCAGCTTACCCATTGGGGTGGAGCTGTATGAGTTATGCTGGTCCATTCTTAAAGTATCTGTTTTGCAAAGTAATAAATGTATTCAGATATTCCGCAGGCTTAAGGTTCAATAAGCCGTCATAATCAGCGTAAAGATCATTGAAATCCATTGCCTCTATTTCGGCTTGAGAAAAACTCAAGAAAGACTCTGGTTTGCCTTTGGAGATAATTGCGCAACCGTGATCGCAATCTAATGTGAACACGCAAAGATCGCTGTGAAAAGAACGTAAATGTACGATGGCTTTCCAGACATCGCCAGTCCATGCATAGAACGGCTTAATTAAGGGATCAATATGTTTATGTAATCGAGACGGCAGAGCTAACGCCCAATCCGTCGGCTTACAGTCATGAGCCACTATCACTCCATTCAGGGCTAAAAACTTAAGACTGTTCGTAACATCCCTATATGCCTGTCTATATTCATGGTATCCGTCCACTAAAATCACATCAAACTTTACGTTGAAATTGCCTTTCGCAAAGAAATCATCACTGCTCATCGCATGGTATATACAATTATCACTCAGTATCTGCCTGATTAATTCACTGGGTTGAATCGGATCGACTCCTACCTTGTATTTTGCATTAATGCCGGCGAAATTCTCTCCTGTCGAGATCCCAATCTCAAGGTAGTTCTTATTTAGTGACGCGTCCAACAATCTTTGAATAATCGTTTTATGGTCCATTAATATCCTCCTGCAATTGTGTTTTCTATCGAGGCTTTCTAAGTAGTACACTGGTTTGTTGTAAAAATGTACCCATAACTCATTTTTACGCCTACTCTTTTTTATTGTTTCGAACCTAAAAAACTGATAAAGTTTCTAAAGCCTCGCATTTTCAATTCCGGAAGAACTTCTTGTTCATTATCACGATTCAGCGCGACGATAATGCCCTCATCATCGTGGGGTGTTATTTCAGATAACTCAAATACTGAGTCGGTCATCGACCTGTTTTCCACTTTCCTGCCATCGGACACAATATATCCCATAAATTGCGAAATTTCTTCACGGAAAAGTTTCAAGCACATAACCCCAAATTCCCCCGCGCCGTAAACATATATTTTTTTGTATTTCCCGCAAAGTTGTATCACGGAATACGTATCAAATCTAATAACATCACCGAATTCTTTGATATGATATTTCAAATAATTGTTGAGAATAAAAAAATTTAACATATATTGATAATTTGCAACATAAAGCGAAGCATATTCGTCTGTCATCATAACCCCGCTATAATAGCCTTCATGCTGCGCAACATAGGGAAATATCCTTTCAATTGCGTGAGAGATGGTATTGTCGGGCGGCATAGGTTCGGGACAAAAATCTTCATATTGAAATCCATGCTCGAATAGTGTTCTGAGCGCGGCGGTTCTGCACCAAAAAACAGTTCCCAATGCCAGGGGATAATGCTGCGGCGACATTTTGCACCTTAGTTTCAACCGCTTCGCAAGGCGCGATGTTTCCTCGTAATTCGTGAACCATGAGCGGGTACATACATCAAAATAGAACGACATATATGGGTTTGGCGGAGATAAGAATCCCAGAAGTGGGTTTTGCTCAAAACAAGCTAATACGTTTTCTATATATTCGCTGCTTTTTACGCTGTTCTCCCATAATAATTCCATAAATGACCTTCCCACGGTCATATATGGCAATTCGCTGCTGCTTTTCTTGTCATGTACAAAGCATAGATACTCATATTCCATCAATAAATCCTTGCAGGCAATCAGAAGCGCGCTGATTTCGCGTCCCCTGTTTTCCGGTTCGATAACACGGTAATTTTTTCTGCCGGATTTGGTAAAGCATTCAATGATTTTCCGCCGGTTCTCCTCTCCGTTTGTAGTTATGATAACATCGATATCATTTGATATTGCGTTGATGTATTCCAAACAAAGCTTTGCCAAGTCAGGGTAATAGATATGAGCGATAACCGCCGTACGCTTTTTTTGCGAAACCTGCGTATATATGCGGACTGCTGATGGAAATACATAATCCAAATGCAACGAAGACCGTAAAACATTTGTGTCGCAAAGCCTGATTAAATGTTTCCAAATTAAATTTTCCGGGTATTCCGTTTGTGATTTTATATAGTCCAATGTTTTACGCGCTGTTTCACCTGAATTTAAACGTAACGTTTGGTTTGCCGGGTATGCAAACGCCTTTTTCTTTATAAGCGGGCTCCTGTGCTCGGTAATCAGACGATATGTATCAAGAAAAGCATATCCATAGTTCCTTTCGGGGATATCAAAAAAAGCGGCACTGTCGATATATACAGCCTCTTTGTACCCTAACGCGCTGAAGAAAGGGATGATGCGCATTTCGTATCCCATGACTGCCTCGTCGTATGTCTGCGGATTCTCAAGCTCATGCCAGAAACGCCCGAAATCCGCGCTTTTCAGCATATTCGATCTTACTGCCCAAAAATAGGGCTGAATATGCTCAGGCAAAAGCGTAAAACAATTTTCGAGAAACACCCACATAGCGCCGCCTTTGGTAATAGCCCAATAATCGCAGTCTCTTTGGGCCATTGTGTCAAACATTTCTTCAAGTGGAAAGAGCGGTCCGTAGCAGGTATCATTTACCAGTACAAGCTCATCGTACTCATATATCTCGTCCCATCCTATAAGATTTGTCAGCGCATCCTTGAAAGCGCCGCAGTCAAACCCTTTGTTCTCCCGGACAAAAGTATAGTCCGAACATGCTTTCAAATGCTCAACACTGTCCGGTTGCATTTCGCCGTTGCATACCACGGCTAATCGCGAAACATTTTTTTTAAGCGCTTCAAGTAAATAAAAAATATAATCGTCGGCTATACCATCCGGATCGTAAATTACCAAAATACCTAAACGTTTTATCATGACCGGCTCCTTTGGTGTCCCAATTTTTTATTGTTTCTAACCTAAAAAACTAATAAAATTTTTAAAGCCTCGCTTTTTCAACTCCGGAAGAACTTCTTGTTCATTAGCACGATTCAGCGCCACGATAATGCCTTCATCATCGCGGGGTGTTATTTCGGATAATTCAAATACAGGGTCGGCTATTGACCTGTTTTCTGCTTTCCTGCCATCGGATACGATATACCCCATGAATTGCGAAATTTCTTCTCGTAAAATATTCATACACATAGCTGCGTATTTGCCGGCGCCATAAATATATATTTTTTTATTTTTGCCGCAAAATTGTTCTATACAAGCTAAATCAATGTTGATTCTAGAAGCCAGAACCGAACTTGTACTTTTTTCAGTTGTAGATAACACACAAAGCGATTGGCCAAGTGGGCCCACCCGCCAAACATTGTCCATTGCATCATGAAACGCCTCAATCTTTAGCCTCAGGCGCTTCGCCCATACCTCAATTTCTTCGCGACTGATGAATACATTAATGGGAGCGTTCGCCGGCCCTTTCGTGTGTTCTAGTGTTCCCATAAATATTGGCCAATGATCAGGCTCACGAAATTCGAGGAAAGAAAAAATGATTTTTCCTCCGGGTTTTAGAACGCGAATAGATTCTTCGAGGTACCAATAACTCTGTTCATGTAATAGATGTGTAAATACAGAGAAAAAGCAAACCATATCGGCACAACGATCCGTTTCCGGGATGGATATTTTATCTATGATTTCAAACCGCCAATCCGGGCGTCTTACTATTTCACGCGCGTAATCAACAAGCTCGCTTACTATGTCGAAACCTGAATATTTTCCATGATGATGTGCGGACAGAGGTTTGGCCAGCCTTCCCGAACCACATCCTACGTCAATAAGGTGTTGATGTGGTTGAAGTCCATAATAGCGTAATATTTCAACTTCTGTTTGTCCGATTACGTCAAACGATCCACCTACTGCTAAACTCATTGCCTGTTCTCGCGGCATTTCAGCCAAAAGCCTTTTGGTGTGATTTGTGTAAACCTGTTTCATTTGATTCCTCGTTCTATCCATAACGTATCACTACTCTTTCACAAGTTTCTTAATTATTATTGTTTAGGACCTAAAAAACTGATAAAATTTTTAAAGCCTCGCTTTTTCAACTCTGGAAGAACTTCTTGTTCATTAGCACGATTCAGCGCCACGATAATGCCCTCGTCATCGCGGGGCGTTATTTCAGATAAATCAAATACAGGGTCGGTCATTGACCTGTTTTCCGCTTTCCTGCCATCGGAAACGATATATCCCATGATTTGCGAAATTTCTTCTCGTAAAATTTTAATGCACAGAGCCGCGTATTTGCCTGCGCCATAAATATATATTTTTTTATTTTTGCCGCAAAATTGCGCTAAATCAACCAAATCAATATTGATGACATCGATAAATTGCTCAATATCCAGTTTAGTGAAACGGCACGCAATTATTGTGTCCAACATATTTTGAAAATTGACCGTATAAAGCGAAGCATATTCGGTTGTCATCATAACCCCACTGTAATAACCTTCGTGCTGCGCAACATAAGGAAATATCCGCTCTACGGCGCGGTAAACCGCATTATCCTGCTCAGGATCGAAATCCTCCTGCCGGAATCCGTATTGAAATAGTGTTTTCAGCGCTTTGGTTCTGCACCAAAAAGCGTTTCCCATCATATAAGATGGTTTGCTCCGCGACAATCTGCATTTCAGATTCAACCGCTCCGCAAGGGACGATATTTTATCGAAAATTTTGAACCACGACATAGTGCGCTCGGTTAAAAAGTATGACATGTACGGACTCGGGGGAGATAAAAATCCCAAAAGAGGGTTGTCTTCAAAACAAGCGAATATATTTTCTATATATTCGCCGTTTTTTATGGTGTTTTCCCATAATAAATCCATATATGACCGGCCAACAGTTATATGAGGCATTTCTCTATCGCTTTTCATGTCATGAACAAAACAAAGATATTCATATTCCATCAATATGTCCTTGCATGTTATAAAAAGCGCGTCGTTTTGTCCTCCATTTTCTTGCTTAATAATACGGTAATTCTCCCTGCCGGATTTTGCGAAGTTATCATTTATTCTCCGCCATTTATCCTCTCCGTTTGTTACAATAATAACATCGACATAATCGGGAATTTCGTTTATATACTCAAAACAAAGTTCCACTAAATAGAGGTGGTTAATATAGGCGATGACCGCCGTTTTTGTTTTACGATTGGTTTCCTGTAATTTTTTATGCGATGGAAATACATAATCCAAATGTAATGCCGTTCGCAAATCATTAACATCATTGAAGCGGAGCAGTTGTTTCCAAATCAGAATTTCAGGGTATTCCGTATGTGTTGATATATAGTCGAGGGTTTTTCTGGCCGACTCTCCTGAATTAAACAGCATCATCTCATTTGCCGGGTATGCAAACGCCTTTTTCTTTACGAACGGACATCCGTGCTCGGCGATCAGACGATAAGTATCAAAAATCGAAAATACATAGTTCCTTTCCGGGGTGTCAAAAAAAGCGTCGCTGTCGATATATACGGCCTCTTTGTACCCCAACGCGCTAAAGAAAGGAACGATGCACATTTCGTATCGCGTGACTGCCTCATTGTATGTCTCAGGATCTTTGAGTTCATCCCAGAAACGCTTGAAATCCGCACTTTTCAGCATATTCGACCGCACCGCCCAAAAATAGGGCTGGATATGTTCAGGCCAAAGAGTAGAAACATAACCGCCATAACTTCTCAACATAGCGCCGCCTCTGGTAATGGCCCAATAATCACAGCTTCTTTGGGCCATCGTGTCAAACATTTCTTCAAGCGGAAACAGCGGCCCGAAACAGGAATCATTTACCAGCACAAGCTCATCGTACTCATATA
>Ga0099364_10012100_pt1 | contig 11687 bp, 7 predicted proteins | sample TergutTh196P3_FD_73070 | JGI IMG/M metagenome (GOLD analysis project Ga0099364, IMG submission 73070) | Microcerotermes parvus P3 segment gut microbial communities from Pointe-Noire, Republic of the Congo - Th196 P3 | ecosystem: Host-associated > Arthropoda: Insects > Digestive system > Gut ...
TATGGCTCTGAAACAGTTTATAGCCTTACGAGAGGTACGTGTTGACATAATCAATGAATTTATTATTCAAGAATATTGTGCTGAAACATCGGAGGGCATGGCAGAATACGCAGGATTGGCAGCTCTTGAGCAAATAAACAGCGTGAAATTTTCTGCTCGCATAGAAGGATACCTATCAAAATTGTCAACTCCAAACGAGCTACTTTTTTCTCCTCGCCATATATCTTATTTTTCTGGAGCAGTGTTATGTTTGACATTGAGGTTAGTTAATTTCGATTTTTATCATGAATTAACTGAAAAACAAACATTATATGAGATTATCAAGAACAATATTGATAAAGATCCCATTGGTTATAGTGAGTATATCGAGAATAAGAGAAAGAAATTTGATGATTTTCTGAATAATCATAAAGACATTCACGTTTGTGATTCATATATAAGCGGTTATGATCCAATGAACATGACGCGGCTTGAGAATAAAATCCTATGTAATCATTTCATTATGCTTAATGAAGAATTTATCAAAGGGCCAGTAATTGTGGAACTGCAGGATGGTACAGTTAACAAAGTGAAATCATATATTAAGTAAATGAGGGCCGCGACCGATTTGAAAAAGCAAAAAAACTAATAAGAATCGGTTCCAAGAAGTCCGGTCATTGGGAATTGATCACTATTGCGGAAAGAACGGAAAAGCTTCACGACACTCACGAATAACCGGCATAGGAAGGGCGGAGGTTCAGATAGCACAGAATGAAACAGCAAACGGCGAAATATACCGCCGCTTTATAACCGGTGACAGAGATGCGCTGACCACGCTTGTCGATCTTTACAGCGAGGACTTGACCCGCTTTATTTCCCGCATTGTCGGCAACCACCACGATGCTGAGGAACTGATGATTGACGCTTTTACCCAACTTGTACGCAACAAGGACAAAATCAAAAATCATAATGCTCTTAGAACATACCTGTTTACTACCGGGAAAAACCTTTCACTCAATTTTCTTAAAAAGAATAAGCGCAACCCCATTATATATGAATACCTTGACAACGTATTGGAGGAAGCCGGCGCGGACAGTAAGCCCGACACTGAACTGTTCCGTCAGGAGCAAAAGCGTCAATTGCACGGAGCAATGGCGAGGCTAAAACAATCGCACAGGGAAGCGCTGAGGCTTATTTACTTTGAAAATAATAGCTACGAAGATGCGGGTAAGCTCATGAATAAGACAGTAAAACAAATTGATAATCTTCTATATAACGCAAAAGCGGCGCTTAAAAAGATACTGGAAAGCGAGGAATTTCTATATGAAACGGAGTAGCATCGATATCGCGGACGAGGTTTTTCGCAGGGTTGAACTATTAGATAAACAGGACGAAAAACGAAAAAATCGGATATACACCGCTTTGTCTTTTGGCATCTGTCTCGCTTTTATGATTGGGCTGTCCATGTCCGTACCTCTTTTAATTTCCGATGAAACGTTGCAGCTAACTGCAGGGTATCAAACCGCAACGCTTTTCGCTAGCGGAGCGGTCGGCGGTTATGTTTTGGTGGGTGTGATGGCGTTTGTGTTCGGTGCGGCGGCTATGCTTTTTTGCGTGAAAAAGTTTGGAAAGAAATGATGTGGAGCTTTGGAAACGGTTTTTGATATTATTAGCTGCATTATTCAGCTCATTGTATTGGGAGCTCTTGTAGCATGGGCGCTGCGGCAGAAAAAAGAGCCGTGGCTGTTTCAAATTCTCGCGGGCGCGTTCGGGTGCTATTTTCTCGGCAATTTGTTTTGGACACTGCACGTTTTTATTACAGATGACTGGCCGCGCGGATTTTCGGCGGCTGACCTTGCGTTTATCGGTCATTACTGCTTTTTCCTTATGGCGGCAATGTGGCTGAAATCTATGTGGACAGACAGGGAACGCGCACGAGCTAAACACGGCAGGATTATCGCTCTTTTCGCTCCTGTCGTTGTTATTGCGTTTCATGCCGTCTATGTTCTGCTGGCGGGAGGACTGATTAATAATATTCTGTTCTGTATACCCTTGTCGTTTTTGTTCTATCACTTGTTAATCGGCTATATCGCTGGAGGTGCATATCGCGGCTACCACGCTGCCGTTCTGACCGTATTCACGCTGGAATTGATAATTTTCCTTGTGTCCTCATTCGGTCAGGACACGCTTTATTATATATTCACATACATGCAAATAGTGGCGTGGTTCTTTGTCGTTTATGCCGCGAAAAAGGGAGCTAGAGAAACCGCATGATTTATTCAGAAAATATATTCGTCGCAATCGCCGCGCCGCTGTTTATCGCGCTGTTTCTCATTCGTGGGGAAACGCGGCGGTTCATTGGGTTTTTTATTTGCGGATTACTTGCCTGTCTGTTAGGTGCGTATATAAATGGTTTTATCACTCTTGCGTCCGGCATGACCGTTACAGAAGCAGCTGTTAAACTGACCCCTATTAGCGAAGAAATGCTAAAGGCTATTCCGGTTTTGTTCTATATGGCAGCGGCGAAACCAAAACGCGACAGCCTGATAACCGCCGCTCTTGCCGTGGGTTTGGGTTTTGCCACCTTTGAAAATTCCTGCTTATTGGCACAAGTGGGTGCGTCCGAGTTTATGTTCGCGCTACTGCGAGGAATTGTGGTGGGAGTTACTCACGCCGCATGCGCCGCTTTGCTTGGCTATGGTCTTGTGTTTATATCCGATAAAAAATACAGCCATCTGTTGCTTCCCGGCACGTTGGGGTTAATTTGCGCCGCGACGGTATTCCACGCAATCTTCAATTTGCTTGTCACCGCCGACAATGGTTGGCAGGGCGTAGGCTACGCATTGCCGCTCCTCATGACGCTTGCGATCCTATTATGGCGCAAGCGATTTGAAACAAAAACGGAATAGAAAAGCTTTGTGTCTTACAAGCCGGAGCGGTCTTTACCGTTCCGGCTTTTTTTCTGAAATATCTTTCTCAAAAACCAAGGAGTTTGTCTTTTTTTGTTGTCTTATATATGTAGAATAAAGCAAAATTCATAGGGGGGACTACAAAAATGAAAAGACAAACAAAGAGAATATCCCAAAAAGTTTTAGCATCTTTACTGTGCGCGATAATACTTATATCTTTAGTTCCGATGCAGGTTTTCGCGGCATTTACGGAGGCGGCGCCGGGCAGCGCGATACAGTTCACTGTTTCAGACTATGTAGTTATAGACAATGATTACATAGCATGTTATGTGGACAAGCAGACCGGAGGATTCTCGATTTTGCCGTCTACCTTGGCTTTGGATGCGAACAGGCAGGCTTCGTACGCCACGTTCTTGATAGATGGCAAGAGTTATGTCTTCGGGCACGGTTACGCGGATTCGCAGCTTTTCGAGCCTGTTATACAAAACGACGGCGCTCTCATTGAAACAAAATGGACGGTTCTAGGTTATGAGATTACGCAATACCTAACCATCACCGAGGAGCTTTCGCAAGAAAACTCATACGCCGCTTATCTCCACTATAACATATGCTATCTTGGCGAGGGCGAGAGCGGGCTTGGCGCTCGTATTCTGATCGATACGATGTTCGGCGAGGACGATGCCCTGCCGGTAACGGTTTCAAATAACCTGAGCTACATTTCAGTTGAGACGAAAATCACCGATATTCCCGAGGATTTCCGCGTCGGCGAGGAGTTGGATTCGACGGTCAACGCATTTGGAACGCTTTTGGACGACAATGTAACGCTGCCCTCCGCGTTAGTTTTTGCGAAAATGGGCAATATTCAAAACGCCGCGTATGACTATGAGCCTGATGAGGACGAAACCTTTTTAGGCGACAGCGCGGCGGCCCTATATTACGACCCGATTGCCATGGGAATAGACGGGGATTATGACAGCCGCTACACAGCTATATCCGTATTGTATGGATTTTACGGCCTGACGAAAAACGAGTCGATGCGGGATATGCGTATAGCGCCGGTGCAGGCAGCAAACGCAAGCCCTCTTTTTGGAATTATGTCCGCTTATGCGAATCTCCCCTCTAATATGAGTTTAAGTTTCGTGGACACGAACGGCGTCCCGTGTCCTGAATACGAGGATTATTTCGAATGTGTGGGTTACTACGACTCGGGTCTGCAAAGGTCGCTGCTTGAGATTTTTTATAAACCCGAAAATTTGGATATATTCTCAAACAGGCCCTTATATGAAATTTTGGAAGTGGAAAATACGCAACCCTTAACAGGGTTTTCTGATATAAAAGTAATCCATCCTATGAAAGCGGATGACCCGGAAACAGAACTCTCTCGCCGAAGAGTTTCGGCAACAGGAACTGATTTTAACTATGTGATCACCGTCGCGCCCGCTTACAAGGTGGAGCTTGAACTCGCGACGGGCTACGCGAGTCCGATGGAAACATTCCTGTTTTGGGGGCTTGGCGTCATACATGGTGATGACCTTGACACAAAAGACATGGGCAGCGGGTTTTTTGCCGCTGCGGGCAGTACGATTCAGCTTGTGTATGTGGACGATGTTGGCTCTATGGGGGCGGAGCTTCCCGCAGGGGGTTATGTCAGTCTGATAACGGGCAGCGGCAGCCAGAACATTCCTTTCACGCCCTTTGACAGCTTCACTTTATCAGGCAACTGGTATGAATTTACGGTGCCCGCTGAAGATGTGAAGTTATCCGCGACATCCGATGTGGATAACGAGTACAGCCTGTGGGGCAAAGCCCCCGCCGGTGTGACTGTGGCCTTTTCCAGAGGCGGCAGCGCGGTAACGAAGGCAAAAGTGGGCGAAACGATAACGGCGACGGTGACGGGCAGCCCCGGCGTATTCCCCGGCTCGGCTTCCGCGAGCGGCAAAAACAACCTTGTGGTTGACATGGTAAACAATACATCGGACAGAAACACGCACATTTACGAATTTACTATGCCCAATTCCTATGTCACACTGGACGTTATCCCCGCCGAGCTAGACAGCTCAAAAATATCCGTCGATTTTGAGATCGTCAATCAAACAGATGTACCGGTATTTACCCCGGGCGTATATTGTGAAATAAGCGGCAATTTTGTGAGGGACGCCGTGTTTTATGGAGGGAACGCCACGGTTTATGCCGATTCGGGCTATATTGAAGATTTTCCTGTCGATGTCCTGCCTTCTATAGAGGTCTTTGAGATCAGCGCACAAGGGTCACTGACTCTAATCAGCGGCTTAAACCCCACAAAAAAAACAGCCGCGACCTTCGGGTTCACCTGCCCAAGCCTTACAGCCCTCAGAGGCGACACCGTTTTACTGCTCGTGAGGGTGACATATCAGTATATGGACCGGCACACCGTAACGCTGACGGATAAAAACGGCAATGTTTACTGGCTCAGGGGCCAAAAAATGTACGGGCTGTCATTCAGCCGAAACACGGACGGCAAAAGCTATACCGCCGTGTTTTTCGGCACGGACGAAGAACTCAGCTTTACCATGCAGCTCGACAAAATGATTTGCGCGATTGATACGGTTACCGGCGTTTCCCCAAATACCGTGAGTTTAATGAAGGATTCCGACATTTGGTGGACGGTCAGCGGCATTAAACCGTCCGGGGATGTGAATATCGTTTTTGACATAACTCCCGATTATTCAAAATATATGCCGGAAATCAGCACTATAGTCCCTAACTCCACATTATATGAAAATTTCACAACGGTAAATGTAAGGGGCAAATACTTAGACTTCCCCTATCCGGGCTACACGGGCAAGGTAATCATCGAAAACGACAAGGGCAACAAAGGCGAAATGACCTTTGGCGGCGCACTCCCGTCGGGGGTAAAAGACGCGGACGCCGCTTTATACAAGGTTTACTCCGAGGACGGAAACGTATCTTTCTACACGGAATTTGAAATTTTCCAAACCGCCGTCCCCAGCGGGTTTTCCTATCACGCTATCGTTTCGGACTCTGCCAACAACCATTCGGTCGTAAAAGCCGCAACCTTGGCAGAGCTGAACGCGAATATTGCGGGCAAAACGGAATTGTTCCGCATTTTGGGCGATTCCACGTTTTTTGGAGACACTTACACATTCAGCGCTGACCGCAACAGAAGTGTTCTGATCGGCCCGGGCTTGAGCGCCTCTATAAAGATGTTAGGAGAAATCAGGTTGATTGCGAGCGGGGGGACAGTCCGCATCGAGTCCGAGGGCGTGAAGCTGGCCGTGCCTAATCTGACATTCTATGAATCCGAGGGCGTAAGCACGGTAGATTTGGGCGGCGGCGTCATTTCTTTCGATCCGCCAACCCCAAACAGCGGCTTTGCCATGCAACTTACCACGGGTATAAACTACGCGAGCTCCGGAAACCGCCCGCGTTTAACATGGGGAAGTTTGGGCAACATTCTGGGCAAACTGCTTGCGGTGACTGAGCTTCTGGGCGTTACCGAGTACAACGGCGTCACCTTGGATGGGAACGACTTGATATTCAACGGCAAGCTGCAGATATTGATTCCGGTGATCGACCTTAAATTGGCGGGGCTGGACATAGACCGGCTCGTATTTACGCATGGCGAAGGCGGGATGAAATTCAAAGGCGTCGACGCCTCGGGGGAAATCCGGGTCAACGAGTTCTTGGGTGTGATACCGGAATCGTATATTACAGGCACGGTAAATACCCTCGACGGCATTTACGCCTTCGACGTGCTTGTGGATGTAAAGGTTATTAAAATAGGCGGCAAGCTGACCCTTGTACAGATGTGGGACGGGGCGCTGTTCCCGGACGATATTGAGTTTTTCTTTGGCGGCGATCTTCTAAAGCTCATACCGGGCTTTGAAGTAGTGACGATAGACAAGGTGGGCGGCGGCGTGTATGGGCTTGCGTCACTGTACGGGGACGGCAATCCGCGCGGTTATCAGGCGCCGGTCGTCACGGCAAAATTATTCGGCGATTTATCGATCTTTGAGCTTATTAAAGCCAATGACATATCGGTCTCCGCCAATAAAAACGGGTTTTCCCTCCGGGGGCCTAGCCTGAGCCTTGCCCTGAGAAGCGGCGACACCGATTTTGCTGAAATCAAGATGCTTGACGGCATAGGCGCGGACGTATACTACTCATCGCAGAGCATCGGCGTTCATATTAGGGGTTCGTTCAACTTGTCGATGCTGCCCGGATTTATAGTTGGCAGCGCAAGCCTGTGGGCGGACTATGATATGACCCGCAATTCCTTCTCTTTCGCGGGGGAAGTGTCCGCGACCGTACAAATCCCGCAGTTCAAAATCGCGTGTTTGAGTTTCGGCCCGTATGAGCTGTTCAAAATGACCGCTTACGTCTCGAACGTCGAGGCATACGTGAGTTTTCGTGTTATCGGGAAATGGAATGTACGCGCGGGTTATGTTTACGGTAAGCAGTTTTATATCGATGCGTTCAGCGCGGCAAGTTTGGGTTTCGGCGGCAGCTTGGACTCTTATGAGCGCGCCTATGATGAAAACGGCAGGCAAGTCGGCACATACAAATTGACGCACAATCTACGGCTGATATCAAGCAGCGATAATCCCGGCGGCGGTTTCGGCGGGATCATGCCGCTTGGATTTTCCCTGCTGAGCAGCAGCCCAATACTGAACAAAGTTGATGATTATACGTGGACCGTGGATATGCCGCTACAAGACGATTACAGCGATTATATGATTTTTGTCAATACCGAAAAAGACGGTTTAGAAGTCACAAAACCGGGCGGCGGCGATTATGCGCTCAAATTCGCGCCGAACGGCGGGGTGGGTCAAGACGACCCCTTAGCTACTACCTACAACGCTTTTGAGGCGGACGGCGGCATTGTGCTGATACTGGACGAGGACGGTGTTTGGACCATCACAAATACTAAAAACAAGCTGAGCATTTCCATCGGCGAGATTATTCCCCTGCCCGAAATCGAGATAACCGGCCTGTCCGGAGATACGGTAAGCTATGAGGTTTCAAATCTCGAATCGTCTAAAAACTATGAAGTCGTGTTCTTCGCGTCGAAAGCGGACGAGGACGCGCAGCCGGCAACCGCTCTGATCGGCAGCAGCGGCACATTGCCCGGTACGAGCAGCGGTACACAGACGTTCACTATTTCGCCGGACGGCTTCCCCGACGACCTTGAAGCAGGGGACTATATAATCAAGGCATACCTATACTCCATAGACCGCTTACCCGGAGCGCTTGACATTGACGATTTAGGCGAAAAAACAATGCTTCACTCGGCGGTGTCCACCGGTGTCTACAACTACTCCAACCCCTACGCCCCCGCGGCGGACACGACATTCGCGCTGTCTTACGGCGGCAACGGGGAAATCAGGGCGATGTGGGCTTTGGATTCAAGCGTGACCGGCGGGTATTTGATCAAGGCATACGACGCGCAGGGTGAACCGGTATTGCAAAAAACTGCCCTCGGCGACGAAAACGCGTATCAACAGCATATCGTGTACGATATCCCTGTAAGCAAAGCCGAAAGCGGCGCGTTTGATGTAAGGCTAGCAGGACTTGAGCCGGGTAACACATACACCCTTGAGCTCGTCCCGTATAACACAGTAGAGGAAGTGGATATTGTAGACGGGGAGGACTCGTATAGCTATCGTTACTATTACGGAATGGGGAACCAAAAAAGCATTTTTCTGCCAATGCCCGGTTATCCCAATCTCTCCTATACCCTGGACGGAGCGATGGAGGTCAATGAAGACGGCGGACAGGCTATATATACCAGAAGGGATTTTTCCGTCAATATTGAAACGGACGTCCTTGCCAATGTAACCGTGACGAAAAATGACGGCGACGATACGATTGAAACATTCCCGAACACTACATCGGCGATATATGAGTTTGAAACGGGTGAGTCGGGCTCTTACGTCCTGACGATAAAAGCCGAAACCGCCGCCGGAGACTATGTTGAAAAGACAATCCTCGTGATAATTAACGACACCCCGCCGAGCCTTTTTGTAGATTCGACAAACGGCGTAGTTAGCGCGAGCTCGTCCGGTGTCTACACGATTCGAGGTTACGCTCCAGCGGGCATGACGGTTTACTGCTCAAACGGCGATATAGAAACAAGCGCAACTGCTAGCGCGAATGGCAGTTTCAGCTTGACGGGCAGCTTGGGAAGCGGCGTCGATGAAAGTGTTTTGTCGTTGTCGGTGTCGGATATGACAGGAAACAGTACGAGTGTTCTAGTGACAGTGCAAGCAGGACCTCCAGCGCCCCCTCCAATACCGCCCGACCCCCCGCCTGACGATAGCGGAAAAACCACAGAATTGCCGGGCGGCTCCGTAGTAAAAACGCCCGAAGGCCAAGACCCAATAATAAACGACGATGGCTCTATGACACTTCCGGGCGGCGCAACGATTGAAACCCCCGGTACAACCCCCGGCCCTGACGGGCCACCCCCTTCCGGGGAAGGGGGCGTGACGATAGCTGTACCGCCGGGGACGGTCATAGACAGCGATGGGAAAATCAGCTTCCCTGAAGGAAGCGGTGGCGCGACGATTATCCACGGCAATGGCAATACATTTAATGTGCCGGAGAATGCAATAATCATACCGGATGCCGACGCTCCGTTAGGCTATTACGTATCTATTTCAAACCCGTTTGTTGACTTTGAGGAAAGCGAATGGTTCTCCGATGCCGTTATGTTCGCATATTCCCACGGTCTGATGAACGGCACAGCCCCGGACGCGTTTAGCCCGGATACTCCAATCACTCGGGCAATGATAGTGACCATCCTTCACCGTCTCGCAGGCGAGCCGAATTCGGAATTCGGAATTCGGAATTCGGAATTGACGGGGGACAGAACACAGTGGTCAGTGGTCAGTGGTCAGTGGTCAGTAGCCGGAGTTAACGGTATAACTCCTCGCTCCTCACTTCCCACCCCTAGCTTTGCCGATGTGTTGGAGGGCGCTTATTACTACGACGCGGTGCTGTGGGCCGCTGAGAACGGAATAGTTAATGGATACGGAGACGGCAAATTCGGCCCGGACGACCCAATTACCCGCCAAGACTTAGCGGTAATCCTAATGCGTTACACCGATTACGCCGGACTATCGCTCCCCGTCCTCAATTCTCAATTCTCCTCTCAGGGTTCTCAATTTACTGATGGCTCGGACATCGCAAACTACGCAAAAGACGCAGTTGAACGACTTTACAAGGCAGAAATAATCAACGGCTACCCTGACGGCAGCTTCAAACCACTAGCGACCGCGAGCCGTGCCGAATTCGCGGTGATGATGAAAAGGTATGTTGAAGCGGTGGTGTGAACGGAGACCCCTGACAGGGAGCGGTGACAATGTCGCCGCTCCTTTTTTGGGGTGTTGATGATATGTTTACGATTTGAATAATAGGTGACGAACAGGATACACACGAATAGGAAATGTTTCTTGAAAATCTGAATTATTTATGTTAGAATACACACAAAATCACTCGTGAATTTGGGGTGAAAGCGATGGCGATTGATCTAGACAGGGCAATAGTATCCGGCAGACAGTTTGCCTCCATTGTGAGGTCAAATATAGACAGCGATGCTCTTGTCTTGCTTTTTGGTTCTTGCGCTAAAGGTACGGTACATGATAGAAGTGATATTGATATCGCTGTTGTTTCAAAAGCCTTTGGGAACAACTTGCCTGAAAACTATGCAAAACTAACACTCATAGCTTATGGCATCAATACCGCAATAGAGCCACATCCTTTTTCTCTTGAAAACTGGAATTATTCAACTCCATTTATTTCTGAGATTATGAAAACAGGAGTTTCATTGTGAGTTTAACAGCGAAAGGACAAGTTGATTATTGGGTAAAGCTTTCAACTGAGAGTTTACTTGATATGAGATCTGCACTCAGGAGTGGGCGTCGAACGAATGCCTTATTCTGTGGGCATCTTGCGATTGAAAAAATGCTGAAAGCATTGTGCGCTTCAAGGTGTGTACCCGGAAATCAGATTTGGGGGCATAACTTGGTGCAGCTTTCACAAAAAGCCAATTATTCATTGTCAGATACCCAAGTCATGGAACTAGGGACAATAACAGGCTTTAATCTATCAGCAAGATACGATGATTACAAACGACAATTCGCTCAACTATGTACGAAACAGTATGCTCAGCATTGGGCTTTGGTTGTTGAAACATGGTACACGAATCTCAAACAGATTGTTTTTCAAGACAGAGCATTATTACCAAATAGAATTCCTGCAATCTAAAATACGTGAACATAGGGACACGATTCTCGATTCACCGACGTATTGGAGGGAGCTTGAACACGGGGATGACCACGTGGACGGTTTGTTCTACTGAAAAAGTCTCTACTCTAAATTTGCAAACTGATTTTTCGACGTACAGCGACCTCCCTTTCATTCATCCTCAAAATCCGATTTTTGATAGCTGCCTGATATTTGAAGCCCTTTACCGCGAAGCAAGCGCATCTGAGCGTTTGTTGTCGTAAAAACATTATCCATGCAGCTTTCCCCATAAACTAACCCCGGGCCCGTAGGTCACCGGGGTATGATTCAATAATTCGTCTTCCATCAACACTAGTATATTAGATTAGACGTATCTGTCAATAGAAAAAAACACAAAATAATTGTAAAAATAAGTTGAAAATATTCGCGGCCTATGATAGTATTTTCACCAGTGAGGCCATAATAAGGGCCGCAGCGACCGTGAGGTGTACCACCACCATCACGGCGAATGTAGGGTATCGTGTTAAACCAACTGCCTACAAATACTGAAAA
>Ga0099364_10012101_pt1 | contig 11687 bp, 9 predicted proteins | sample TergutTh196P3_FD_73070 | JGI IMG/M metagenome (GOLD analysis project Ga0099364, IMG submission 73070) | Microcerotermes parvus P3 segment gut microbial communities from Pointe-Noire, Republic of the Congo - Th196 P3 | ecosystem: Host-associated > Arthropoda: Insects > Digestive system > Gut ...
GCCAATGAGATAACAATAGCCGAGGCAAAATTGGGCGTTTTTTTCTCCCTGTTCAGCGGATTTTCGCCACCAGGAAACAGCCACCCTTTCGTCCTTGTTGGTTCCCCATCCATTGCCAAAACAATTACCGAGGGCTAACTGCGCCTCCGCATGTCCCTGTTCCACGGCTTTGTGGAGCCACGAGACCGCTTCCTTTGCATCCCTGTCAATGCCTGAACCGTTGAGATAGCACCTTGCAAGATGATATTGTGCGTCAGCATCTCCTTGTTCGGCCGCTTCCCGATAGCGTTTGGCTTGCTCTTCGGCATTTTCACGTCCAAGATCGTTAAGGTGACGGAGGGTTTCCTGGGCCTCCTCAAGTCCCAGTTCGGCGGATTGACGCAACAAAATCAAAGCCTCGGTTCTGTTTTCGCTGAGAAAGTACAAGCGGCTCAAATGGTATATGGCTTCCGCATGATTCTGCGCGGCAGCTTGGCGAAACCATTTGACCGCTTCCGTCTGATCGATATCCACGCCATGGCCTTCGAGATAGGCAATACCGAGGATAAATTGCGCTTCGCAGAATCCCTGTTCGGCGGCCTTGCGAAACCAATGGGTCGCTTGCCGGTCGTCTTTGTCGACGAAATCTCCGGCTGCGTAGAACATGCCGAGTCGGTACTGTGCCAATTCGTATCCTCCCGCAGCGGCCTTATGAAAGAATTTGACGCCTTCGTCTTCGTTCACGTCGACACCTTGGCCGTTTATGTAACAAATACCAAGGCTGTAAAACGCTTCCGGTAAATTCTGTTTGGCAGCGACGCGGAACCACCGGACCGCTTGGGCATCGTCCCTTTCGACGCCGAATGCATTGATGTAACAATTACCAAGGTTTCGGGCCGCCAGGGCGTTACCGAGTGTCGCTGCCTTTCGATACCACTTGACAGTTTGCTTGTGATCTTCTTCGACGCCTTCGCCGACAAGATAGCAGACGCCGAGATTGTACATTGCCACCGGATGAAATTGTGCGGCGGCTTTGCGAAACCATTTGACCGCTTCTTCGTTGTCAACGTTGACGCTGATGCCTTGTCTGTAGTACAGACCAAGCTCGCACTGGGATTCCGCGTCACCTCGCTCAGCTGCCTCTCGAAGTCGTGCGATGCTCGCAACGTTCCCCGCCTCGTTTTCTTGTTCCAAAATGTCGTGAGATGTGTTTCGATTGATAGTTGTCATGGATGGTTATGTATTGGAAAAAGGTAAAAGTTGCACAAACAGTGACGTTTGCGAGTGTTTTGACACAAATTTTCGCTTATATGCCAAGCTTTGGAACGATCTCTTTTGAAAAGGGAAAAATCATACTCTCCGCAAAAACTTCGGTAAACTTCGGAAACGACGCCAATTCGAGATGCCGCACCGGACAATCCAGCGTTTGCCGCTCAAGGAGAAAACGCCGCGCACCGGCCAACGACGTGTTGCCGCAAAATTTGATCCGCTCCAAGGGAACCTCCGGCGGAAGAAGTCCGAGCCGCCGGGCGTGCTTCGGATCAATATAGTTACCAAAACCACCGGCAACGTAAATCGTGTTGAGGGCGTCGAACGATAAACCAGCGTGTTCAAGCAACAACCGCGTCCCGGCACGGATCGCACCGCTCGCCAACTGGACCTGCTGTACATCGCGCTGCGTCAAGTAGACGGCGTTCCCCTCTCCCCCTGGGAGAGGGTTAGGGGGAGGGGTTAATTGGTTTGCCCCCCACCCTAACCCTCCCCCGGAGGGGGAGGGGACAAGCAAAGAATCTCCCCCCAAAGGGGAGGGGACAAGCATAAACGCCGGTTTGCCGTTTGCTGTCGTCCAATGTTGTGACGGAATCGCCGTATCGAACCGTCCGTTCGGCTTCATCAATTGACGGTACAGTAATTCGGAAACGGCGTCGATCAATCCGCTGCCGCAGATTCCAACGGCAGGACGATTGCCGATGGTCCGAACGGTTGCGTTACAAAAATCGTCGATGACGACCCGTTCGATGGCACCGGGAACCGCAAGCGTTCCGTGTTCGATTCTTGCTCCCTCGAACGCCGGTCCCGCCGCCGTTGCTGCCGCTAAAATCTCTTTGCCGGTCCACAAAACGAGTTCGCCGTTCGTTCCGATGTCGATCAGCAACACCGGTTCGTTTTCCTCCGTGATATTCAGTGCAAAAATCCCTGCTGTCAGATCGCCGCCGACGAATCCGCCGAGAATCGGAAGCGTTCGCACCGTTCCTCGCGGATTCATTGCAAGACCGAGTTCGTCGGCACGGCGATCCGGAAATACTGTAACAGGCGGCGTGAACGGCACGAATCCCAGCGGCGTCGGATCAATGCCGTGAAACAGATGTTCCATTACGGTATTCCCCGCAACGCAAAGTTCGTCGATCTCCGCCGTTGTAATTCCCGCCGCCGTTGCAAGTTCACGGAGCATTTCGTCGGCTGCCGAACGAATCGCTTCGCTCATCGTTTGCAGGGCGGCGGAATCTTCAATGACTTTTTGGATGCGGGAAATAATATCGTCACCGAAAACCCGTTGCGGATTTGCCCGGCCGACGACCGCAACGACGCCGTTGCGGTCAATGAGTTCCATCGCCAACGTTGTCGTTCCGATGTCGAATGCCGCCGCGTAGCCGCTTACCGTTCCCATCGGACTTTGCATCGTCGAACCGAGTTGAACGACGACATCCCGCTTGGCAAGCGACGCATCGGGAATCGTAACATCGAGATCGGCGTCGACGAAGGTTCGGCAGGCGAGTTGTTCGACCGTTTGGCCATCGGCACGGCGGAGGATTACCGTACATTTTCCGCAGACGCCGCTTGCGCCGCAGTCGGTACGGATGGTCAAACCGGCGTGAGACGCGGCGTCGCTCAACCGTGTTCCGGGAGCAACAGCGACGGTTCGTCCGGCGGGATGAAATTTTACGGAAAACATCGGTTTATTGTTTCAATTTCTTAATGATGCCGTTGACTCTTAATTTGACGGTCTCAATGCTTTCGAGTCCGCCGTTGTCAATGACTTTCACGGCAGCCGCAGGCACACAGGATTCGGTAAAGAACTTTGCGGAGGCGTTATTTCTTACCGGCTCGATAAGCGTACATCGCTTCGGTGAACCACACACCGAGAGGGTTACAGAGCAACAGCAGCACAATTTTGTACCGTAACGACGGAATGCAGACGACCCGATGCCGGCGCCTTCGCAGAGACTTCAGCGAACACCGGACGACGTACTCCGTGCTTAACCAAGCGATACCGGGCGTCTTTTCATCGACGTTGCTCTTCATCGTTTCGGTGCTGTGAAAGCCGGTGCGAGTCAGACCGGGACAAAGGGCCTGTACCCGAACGCCGTGCCGGGCAACGTCGCAGTTCACTGACTTCGTGAAGGAAAGAACGTATGCCTTCGTTGCCATGTACTGGGCACAGTTCGTACCATGCAGGAACGATGCGACCGATGCAAGGTTAATCAAAAAACCTTTCTTTCGGCGGCACATCGGAACCAACGCGGCTCGGGTTAATCGAACCAAGGCAACGACGTGAACTTGGATCATTTCGACTTCCTGATCGGGATCGACATCGGGATAGGTTCCTTCCCGTCCGAACCCGGCGTTGTTGACCATAAACTCCAGATTCTCAATCCGTTCGATGCGTTCTTCAAGTTCTCGAACCTGTTGCGGATCGGCGAGGTCGCAGACGACGGTTTCGACAGCAACGCCGTGCTTCGTTTCGATCTCGGCTTTGAGGTCCGCCAAAAGATGTTCACGTCGGGCAACGAGGAGCAAGTCGTATCCTTCCGTTGCGAGTTGCCTCGCAAACTCTTCGCCGATGCCGCTGGTTGCGCCTGTAATGACTGCCGTTGCTTTCATATCGTCAACTGCCGGGTGAATTTTCTTTCCGTCAGTTTAACCGTTTTCGCTTCTCCGGACAATGGTATGGCACGTTTTCGCCAAGCCCTACTCGGACTTGCGATCAATGGGATGTTCGGGTAGAATCAGGGGGTATGACTGATTCGCCGATAACCTTTCATCATCCATGATTCATCATTCTCTGTTCCGCGATCACGTTTTGTTGCTCCTGCTCTGTGGGTTGCTCTTTTTCCCGTTCCTCGGCAACAGTGTGCTGTGGGACTTCGATGAAGGATACTTTGCTTCCATCGCCAAGGAAATGTACGAGAAAGGCGAGTGGATCGTGCCGACGTTCAGCGAATGCGAACTCGGCGACAAACCGATTCTGATCTTTTGGGGGATGCTTCTCTCCTTTTCGCTCTTCGGCGTCCATGAATTTGCCGTGCGGTTTCCAACGGCATTGTATGGAACGGCGACCGTTTTCCTCATATACCATCTTGCTCGGCGGGTGTTTCGTGATAACACCATCGGCTTGCGTTCAGCATTTATTTTGGCAACGATGCTCCTGTTCGGCGTCGAAACACGGGGAACGACCTGCGACGGAGCAATGATCTGTTGGCTCGTTGCCGCTCTTACCGTTTACGTTTACGGTTGCAAAGGGTTCCAAAGCGATTTCATCGAAACGACGTCCGAATCTCTCAAAGAACGCATCGCTCCGTGGTTTCCCCATTGCTGGGGGATCGTCGTCCTCATCAACGTTTGCCTCGGAATGGCCGTCCTTGCCAAGGGACCTGCAATGGCCCTGAAGGGAGCCGCCGTGATCGGACTTTTCCTGCTCGTTAAGGCGTTTCCGGGACGTATCGACCGTAATCCGCTGCGCTGGGCGACCGCTTTCCTTCAAGTCTGTTGGATGATGCGACCTTTGACCGCCGTACTCACCGTTTTGGCAGTCGCCGGACCGTGGTTCTTCGCCGTCGGGTGGAAGACCCATTGGGAATGGATGGATATGTTCTTTGTCGAACATCATTTTCAGCGAACCATCGAGCCGACTCGCGGACACACCGGCTTCGGATTGGGGCCGCTCTTTTATCCGATCATCTCGCTGTTCGGGACCTTTCCGTGGTCGATCTTTCTCCTTCCGTGGCTGATCGACCTGTATCGGCGGTTGCGACACGGACACGAACCGAAGAACGCCTACTGTTTTACCGTCTGTTGGATCGCATTGTACTTCGGATTTTACACACTGGTCAGCACGAAGCAGCCGCACTACGTTGCTCCGGCATATCCGGCCATCGCCATCACGCTGGGAGCGTATCTGGCTCATTGGCGGCGTGGGACGGACCTTGCCGAAAAATTCTGGTCGCCGATCGTGTTAGGAGCATTGATCGTCGTCGGAGCCGGGATCGTAACAACGATGTACCTTGTCCTTCCGGGTTACTTTCCTGCCGAACAGACAACGGGCGCCGCTCTCGGACTGGTGCCGTTGCTCTTCGGAATCGTCGGAATCGTCGCGTATCGAAAGGGGGGGCGAAAAGCCTTGGACGTCGTCTACGTTTTGCTTGCCCTGGCGTTTTTTCCGTTACTGTTCCACTGGGCCGCCGGACAGGTTGCGAGACACGCCTCTCACGACGACGAGTTTTTCCATAACCTTACACCCGATGAACACGGTGTACCGTTGATCGTCTGCGTCGGAATGGACGAACCGAGTTGGGTCTTTTACAGCGGTTACCCGATGCGACAGATCGATGCCAAAACAATGGCAGAGTGCCGCAACGAGTCGGAGTTGCGCAACGAATTGATCGAACGCGACAAGCAGCGCCCGAAATACCTTGAACGGTTCCCATTGCCGACGGGACCGCTGTACCTTATCGTCAGCGAACAGGATTACGAAGAGGTCATCCGGCCACACTTCAGCGAACCCTTGGAAGAAGTCAATCGGATGCGCCGATTTATGCGGAAGTACGACCAATTACTCTTGCGCCGGGAATGACGGTGAACGGGGAGCGAGGTTCATTATGATTGCGATGTCGCTCTAATTCCCCAACGATTGAAGCGGTGCCGGGATGCGACCGCCGAAATGAACAAAAGCGTCGCTTGCTCCGATGTTGCGAACTTCCAAGACCGGTGAGGCACCGAACAGACCGCCGAAATTGACACGGTCGCCCGCCTTTGCACCGGGAACGGGAACCAATCGCGTCGCCGTCGTCTTGTTATTGATGACGCCGATTGCCATTTCATCGGCAATGATCGCCGCAATCGTTTCCGGCGGCGTGTCTCCGGGAATCAGTACCATATCGAGGCCGACACTGCACACGCTCGTCATCGCTTCGAGTTTTTCGAGACTCAAATGTCCCTGTGCCACGGCGTCGGCAAGCGTCGAATCCTCCGAAACCGGGATGAACGCTCCGCTCAGACCGCCGACGGAACTCGACGCAAAGAGTCCGCCTTTTTTCACGGCATCGTTCAGTAAAGCGACCGCCGCCGTCGAACCGGGAGCACCGATCTGTGCAATGCCGAGCAGTTTCAGTATCTCGCCGATGCTGTCGCCGACCGTCGGTGTCGGAGCCAGCGAAAGGTCAACGATACCGAACTCCGTTTTCAGCCGCTCGGCAACTTCGCGGCCAATCAGTTCACCGACCCGCGTAACACGGAAACTCGTTATCTTGATTTCCTCGGCCAAGTCGCCGAGGGTTAATTTCTTGCCGGATTTTTCGGCGGCCTCGATCCGTCTTGCCAAGGCCGATCTCACAACGCCCGGACCGCTGACGCCGATGTTGATCGCCGCCTCCGGTTCGCCGGCGCCCATATAGGCACCGGCCATGAAAGGATTGTCCTCCGGAATGTTCGCAAAGATCACGAGTTTCGCCGCTCCGAATCCTCGCTGCTCCCGCGTTGCCTCCGCAATTTCGATCAGCCGATGTCCGAGTTGATGCACGGCGTCCATATTGATTCCGGCCTTCCGGGACGCAACGTTGATCGACGCGCAGACTCGCTTCGTCGACGCCAGAACGTCCGGGAGCGTGTCCATCACGAGTTGAGCGCCGGTCGAGATTCCCTTTTGGACCAAGGCGGAGAAGCCGCCGACGAAATCGACGCGACATTCTTCCGCCGCTTTGTCGAGCGTTGCGGCAAGTTGAACAGCGGTCGAACGTCCGTGTCCGGAAAGGACTGTCGCTGCCGGAGAAATCGCAATGCGCTTGTTCGTAACGGGAATTCCGTACTTTTCACCGACGCTGTTACACACGGCGACAAGTTCCCTTGCCCGGTCCATGATTTTGTTATAGACCTTGCGGCAAAGTTGATCGGCACTCGCCGACGCACAATCATTGAGGTTCAGCGCCAAGGTTACGGCGCGAACGTCAAGATGCTCGTCGTGGAGCATCCGAACCGTAGAGAGGATTTCGTCGGTGTTCAGCATGCGAGGCTCGGGGTTCGAGGTTCGGGACTCGAAAAACGGGGCCGTATCGTTTGTGTCGAATCCCGGTCATCAAGTCCCGAGCCCCGAATTCTAGACTCCTCCACGGAATTCTTCATCGAAGACCATATCGACAGGACTGCTATGGCGTTCTTGTACGTTGCCGTCCATGTCGAGGTAAATTTTGTCTTGTAGAATTTCCTGGATGACAATGTTGAGTTTGTCTTTCTTGTTTTCGGCGCTTTCAATAAACGACCGGGCTCCCTTGTTCAGGTAGACGAGCCGTTTTTGAATAAGTGCCGACAACTTGAATCGGCCACCGACCTTGCTGATCAACTGTTCGTCTTTGAGTTCTTCGATCATAGTTTTCAGTTTTCAGTTTTCAGTTTCTGTCCTCTGGAAACAGACAACTGAATCTTGTCAATAAACTCCTTCACGGCAACATCGAGATCGTCGTTGACGATTCGATGTTGAAATTCGTTTGCGTGTTCCAGCTCTTCGAGGGCGGTTGCCAGTCGGCGTTTCATCGCTTCATCGGTTTCCGTACCGCGTCCCCGGAGTCGCTCCTTGAGAACATCAACGTTTTTCGGTTCGACGAAAATCGTCACGGCATTCGGATAAACCTTCTTGACGGCTTGCGCTCCCTTGACGTCGATTTCGAGTACCATCCAGTTTCCGTTACGGAGGCCGTCCTCGACGTCTTTTCGTAAGGTTCCGTACCAACAACTCGTACCGAAAACCTCGAAACATTCGAGGAATTCGTCGTTTTGTCGTCTGGCTTCAAAATCTTCCGGACCCAGGAACCGATAATGCACACCGTCAATCTCGCCCGGTCTCGGCAGTCGCGTCGTCACCGACACGCACAACACCAAGGGCAGCCCACTCTCGGCGAACACCCGCCTCAGCAGTGTTCCCTTTCCAACGCCTGAGGGACCGGAGACGACGATGAGCATTGTAGTTGTCAGCTTTCAGTTTTCGGTTGTCAGTTTCTGATAACTGAAAACTATTCCACGTTTTGCACCATTTCCCGGATTCGTTCGATGACGGTTTTCATCTCGACGACGTGTTTGGTAATTTCGGCATCGTTTGCCTTCGATCCGATGGTGTTTGTTTCCCGAAACAGCTCCTGCGTCAGGAAATCGAGTTTGCGTCCGCAACTTTCCCTTGACTTCAGGGCCTCGCCAAATTGAGCAAGGTGTGAGCGGAACCGGACGATCTCCTCCGAAACATCGCAACGGTCGGCGTAAACGGCGACTTCTCGTACCAAATCGACGGGATTCACTACCGCTCCATGCTCCGCCAAAATTTTCCCGACCCGTTCTTCCAATCGCTTCCGGTATTGCTCCGCAACGCTAGGAACCAACATTTCGACGTTCCCAATCAAGACTTTGAGTTGTTCGACATTGGCGGCAAGGTCCGTCGCCATGGACTCGCCTTCGGCTTTCCGCATTACTTGGAGACATCTCAAGGCGTCGCCCAGTACCTGTTTGACGACGTCCCATACGGCTTCGAGTTCGCCGTCGGACTGTTCGGCGTCGGTTTCAACGACGCCGGGTAACGTCAGCAGTTTGTCCAAGGATGCCCCCGTCTCGTTCCATCCCAAATCGACCAACTGCTTGGAATACGACTGGAGCACCCCTGTGACGATTCGGTACTCCGCCTTGCGTTTTTTCCTTATCCTCAGCGATATACTAACGGTCCCACGGGTAATCGACTCACGGATCAGCGTTTCGATCCGAGGTTCCAAGACGGCATAACCGTCGGACGTCCGGAGCGATAGCTTAAAATATCGGTTGTTGACCGTTTTGATTTCCGCGGTCGCGGAAGTTTCGTCATCCGCGAGGGCAGCGACTCCGAAGCCGGTCATACTGAGGAGCATCGTCGCAGTGGGTTGAACGGTGGAATTCGTCGTCGACGAGCGCTTGAATGTTATTGGTCGGTTGAAGCGGCCGATGGAGTCGAGGGCGCGTCGGGAACCGTCATCGGCACACCGGATTCCACGCCTTGGTCGCTCATCGAACCGGACGACGTTGCGGTGGGCCGTCCTTCGCCGACACTGAGCCCGCCCTCGCCGTCACGAAGATTCGTCAAAGCAAAAATACAGAGGCCGAACCATAATATGGCCGTAACGACAGTAATTTTCGTAAAAGTGTCGCCCGCTTTCGTTCCAAAAGCACTTTGTCCTCCCATTCCGCCGAACGCGCCTGCCAAGCCGCCTCCCTTGCCTCGTTGAATGAGGACCAAAAGGATCATAAAAATCGAAACACAGGTAAGGGCGAGGAGGAAAATCGCGTGCATAAGTTTTGGCGGGTAGTTCGTGTTTTCATGGAGCGGAACCACAGGTCCCGGATTGATCTAATGTCCACCGTTGATGATTCCCATGAACGAGGCGATTTTGAGCGATGCGCCGCCGACCAAGGCTCCGTCGACGTTCGGTTTGGCGAGGATTTCCCTGGCATTTTGGTCGTTGACGCTTCCGCCGTATTGGATGCGAACGGTTTCAGCGGCATCCTTGCTGTATCGTTTGGTCATCATTTTGCGGATGGCGGCGTGGACTTCCTCGGCTTGGTCCGGTGTGGCGACTTTACCGGTTCCAATGGCCCAAACGGGTTCGTAAGCGATCACGCATTTTTTCATGTCGGCGTCGGAAACACCGGAAAACGAGCCATCGAATTGACGCTGGACGACGAGTTCGGTCATTCCAGCTTCGCGCTCCTTGAGCAGTTCGCCGACGCAAACGATCGGCGTCAGCCCGATCGCCAAAGCAGCAAGGACCTTGACGTTGACATCCTCACTGGACTCGTGAAGAATGTGACGCCGCTCACTGTGTCCGAGAATCACGTATTGACAACCGACGTCTTTGAGCATTCCCATGCTGATCTCGCCGGTATAGGCCCCTTCCTTCTCAAAATAAGCGTTCTGGGCACCGACGCCGATGCAGGTTCCTTTTAGCGCGGCGGCGACCGGTTGAACGTAAACGCTTGGCGGACAAACGGCAACATCGAGTTTCGTGACGCTTCCGGCTTCTTTTTTGACGGCCTCTGCCAACTCCAGTGCGGTGGCGAGGTTTAGATTCATTTTCCAGTTTCCGGCAATCAACAGGCGACGTGTCATCGTAGCGCGAGGACAATGTGTGAAATGGAACGGTCCCCCCACTGGGGACAGCCCCCTAATTCTGCCGCATTTTGCCTGATTGACAAGGGGCGGCAACGATTTTTTTGCCGGAGCTATCTTACCTTGCTGCGAATTTTGCCGAGCCGTTTGTCGAGGCCTTCCGATTGTCGGGCAATTCGGTCGACACGGTCCCGGATGGAATCCAGTTCGTCACGAAAATTCATGACATCGACCGTTTCCGCTTCCAATCGGGCGAACAACTGCTCCAAGGCGGGAAGCCGTGCCCAACTGTGCGAACTTCCGGCAATTTCGTGATCCAAACCCCTTCGTAACGTGATCGTGAACCATCCGAGGAGAAACGCCGCCCAGGCGAGCAGCCAAAAAAGCGTAACGAGATAAAAGTCCGCTCCGTAGAGTTGGGCGTCCCTGTAAAACAAGGTGTCGAAAAAGAAGTTCTTCGCCGGGCGAACAAGCAGGAAGGCCAACATCCCACCGAACAGGGCTTCGTAGGTCCACCGCGTCCACCAGCGGTTGTTTTTGGCAACCAGCCGATCACAACACGTTTCCAATTCCCGAGCGATTTCCGTGAGAAACATTTCTCCTGCCGCTTGTGCTTCCGCCAATACCGTTTCCGGTGTAACCTTATCCGTCGGCAGTTTGGCGTCGCTGGCGAAGCCCGTGAGGATCAATGCCGATTCCCGAAGTCGGCTCTCTTCCCAACTGGAGACGAGTTCCGCCGCCAGTCCGCCATCGGTTTTTTTTGCCTCTCCCCGCTTTTTCACCGAGCGCCAGCCCTCGAAGGCCCCCCAGATTGCCAGTTGCGGCACCGAGCGGACCCGGGACAGCAGCGCTCCCGAAAGGATTACCCCGGAACTCTGATAGATACGCAGGACAACGGAAAATGGACTGTACCCCCACTGGGACGCCACTCGACCGACCAGCCGGGCCTCCCATAATCGGCGGTCCCGGATCAGTTCTTCCCGCATTTTTTCGGCAAATCGGGTTCCAAAGCGACGGCGTTCTTCCGTAATTCGCTCACGAAGTTTCCGCACCGGCGTCCAGTGCCGCACGATTTCTTCCCGACACTCCACGAGGGCCTCCTCCGTCAGGCCAAAGTAGTTCGCCTGTCGAATCCGAACGGCGGACTCGGCGTTCAGTTCTTCCATTAACAGCCGTCGCAATGCAGCGAATTCCGGCGAACCGTTGTTCGCTGTCAGCGAATCAAGGAAAAACATCTGTCCCGTTTCGTAGCCGTTCGACAACAATGTCGCCCAGTCCTCCCGAATATCGATATCCTTGTCGGCGTGGGTTTGCACGA
>Ga0099364_10012102_pt1 | contig 11686 bp, 11 predicted proteins | sample TergutTh196P3_FD_73070 | JGI IMG/M metagenome (GOLD analysis project Ga0099364, IMG submission 73070) | Microcerotermes parvus P3 segment gut microbial communities from Pointe-Noire, Republic of the Congo - Th196 P3 | ecosystem: Host-associated > Arthropoda: Insects > Digestive system > Gut ...
ATGCTTATTTCGGCCAACTGTTCGACCACAGGTTTTTCAATTTTGCTCATTACTTTGCTCCTTATTTTTTATTTTAATGTATCTGCTCTTAAACCGGTGAGTAGGGCAATTTCTGTTCACGCAAAGCGTAACCAAGGACGGTGGAGCGTTCGCGAGTTGGCGCAAAGATGCGCCACAGAGCGATTGCGTGAACAGAAATAGCCGTCCGAGCGCAAGGTTGGAGAGCAGTTACATTTTAATATGCAATGATCAAAGGCTCAGGTTGCCGCCGTTCATAAGAATGTTCTGCGCAGCGATATAGTCTCCTCCCGGCGCCAGAAGGAATGAGACTGTCGCTGTGATATCGTCAACAGTGCCGTTTCGCCCGAGAGGCACATTGAGGTTGGTAGCATTTGTCCCCCGGGATATGCTGTCTTTCTCAATCATCTCATCCAGAGACATTCCCTTTTTTGCCGCTTCCTCTGATGCTGTCATATCCCTGAAGTTTGTTTCAAAGGTAAGTGGGCTAATTGCATTCACGCTTATGCCTGCCGGCGCTACTTCACGGGCGAGGGATTTCATGAGGCCTAGCAGTCCGTGCTTTGCTACGCTGTAAGCGCACATCCCGGGCACGCCCTCTACTCCGGCCTGTGAGGCGATGAGGATGATTTTCTTTCCCTTTGGGTCGTCTTTTTTCATGGCTTTTACTACATATCTGGAAAGATAGAAAGCGCCGTTGAGGTTAACGTCCAGCACTAACTTCCACTGATCGTCGGTCAGATCCTCGGTCAGCAGACCCGAGGGACCTCTAAGACCGACAGAGTTCACAAAAAAGTCAAGGCGGCCGAAAACATTCATGGTTTCTTCCACCAACGCTTCGCAGGCTGCGGAATCGGCAATGTCGCAAACTACGGCATGACCCTTCGAGCCGGCTTTCTCAATATCTCTGACAATCTCCTCAAGCCCGCCCCAATCCTTGTTCGAGTCTCTGACTGTAGGCGGGATCATATACTTATCCGAAACGACGACATTTGCGCCCTGTCGTGCGAGATCCATTGCTATAGCGCGTCCCATGCTCTGCTTGCTCCCGGCTCCCGAAATAAGCGCTGTTTTCCCTTTGAAGTCATAGAAATGCATGTTTTCTCCTCCTGCCTAATATTTGTATTCTTGTTCAAGTTCATTCCATTTTTCAATGCCCATGATTTTAAACATGTCGATGGCGCTTGCACCGCCATCGATGATGTTTGCATCGGTTCCCAGATCCATTAGCCGATCTGCGAGCTTCCTGAGATAGATGCATGCGCCGTAGGGAAGCAAAGACGGGAAAATCACTATTTTGTATCCCATTTGCTCAAGTTCTTTAGCTGTCAGAGAAGGTGTCCTGCCGCCGAAAACCTGATTGCTCAAAAGCGGTATCTGCTTTCCAAATAATCCGCCGACTTTTTCCACTTCGTCGCGAGATTGAGGTGCTTCAAAAAACAGGACGTCGGCGCCGGCGTCGATAAACCTTTTGCTGCGTTCAACCGCCGCTTCAAATCCCTCAACTGCTCTGGCATCGGTCCTCGCTATGATAACTGTGCTGTCATAATATTTTTCCGTTGCAGCAGCGCGTATTTTCTGTGCGAATTCTTCTGCTGAAACCAATACCTTGCCGCCAAGATGCCCGCAACGTTTGGGCGCTTGTTGATCTTCAAGCTGAATTGCCGCTACTCCCGCCATTTCGTACTCATGAACGGTACGTATTGCGTTCAGCGGGTTGCCGTATCCCGTATCGGCGTCGCATATTAGAGGAATGTCCAGCGTTAGCGCAATATTTTTCGCGGTTGTGACCATCTCGGTCATGGTAGTAAGGCCGATATCAGCATGACCTATTACGCTTGCGGAAACGCCTGCCCCGGTCATATATGCCGCTTTAAACCCCGCTTGCTCAATAGCTGCGGCTGATATTCCGTCATAAGCGCCCGGCGCTATTATAATTCCAGGCGCATTAAGCATGTCCCTGAGAACAGTTCCCGGGTTTTTTATCATATCCTTGCCTCCATATATCCTTCTTTAATTAATAACTCCTCAAGTCCGCCGGCATTTACGATGTCCACCACTGCCTGTGAGAGCGGGCTGCCGTAAATCTTTTCGCCGGCGCGGTCATTAAGTACGCTGCCTTCGAGCAAGTCTATAATCGCTTTATCACCTTCTTCAAACATAGCGGTGACACCGGGGCACCGGAGTGCAGTGAAACCGTACCCAAAGCAGTTTCTGAAAAACAGACCGTTAAAGCTCTCAGCTACGACGCAGGAAAGCCCGAGCCGCCGCAACAGCAGCGCACCGGGCCTTGAGGAACCGGTTCCGAAATTGTTGCCTGCAATGAGCACGTCGCCGGGTGAAACAAGATCAACCCAACCGGGGCGGTTGTCGCTGAAAACGTATTTGACCTGTTCTTCAACAGGCACGCGAAAAGCCGTGTGAGGAAACATAAGATCGGTATTTATTTCGTCGCCGAATATCCAAACTTTGCCCTTAATAGTCATGAGCTGATTTCTCCTTTATAGGCGCCGGGATCGGTAATAATGCCCGATATTGCCGATGCGGCTGCTGTAGCCGGAGAGCATAGCATTACTTCGCTGTCTGCTGATCCCATGCGCCCTTTGAAATTTCTGGTAGTCGTTGATAAGCAGCGCTCACCGGGGCCAATAAGCGCCATGTGGCCGCCGTAGCAGGCGCCGCACGTAGCATTAGTAACGACAGCGCCGGATTCGACCAGAGTTTCGATATATCCGAGTCTGAGCGCTTCGAGATAGACGCGCTGTGAAGCGGGTGTTATGATAAGCCTTGTGCCTTGCGCAACGCGTTTTCCTTTGAGTATCAAGGCGGCTTCCGCCAAATCCTCCGTCCGTCCGTTGGCGCAGGAGCCGATAAGCACTTGATCGACTTTTAAGCCCTCGCACTCAGTGACCGGTACGCAGTTTTCAACAATATAATGCGGTTTTGCTATATACGGGACGATATCGTCCATTATGATCTCCCTAACGTCGGCATATTCAGCGTCGGGGTCAGGCTCCACGGCGCCAATTTCCGAATCGCCGCGCGCTTTTAGCCATTCAATAGGAACTTCATCACACGGAAAAATGGCAAATTCCGCATTTATCTCGGCGCACATGGTGGATATGCACTGGCGCTGAGATATACTTAGGCTGCTCAAGCCTTCGCCGCAAAACTCTACATTATGCCCGGTTGCATCTCCGTATATGCCGGCTATATACAAAAACAAATCCCTGCCGCTCACATAAGCCGGCAATTTGCCTTTTAAGACATATTTTATTGTGGGGCTGACTTGATACCATGTTTCACCTTTGCACCAGATATATGTCATTTCTGCCGGGCCGAAACCTCTGGCGGCACAATTAAAAGCTCCGGCGGCACATGTATGAGAGTCACCGCATGCGATCAGTTTTCCGGGCGCTGAAAATCCGCGTTCAGCTAATAGCTGGTGGATTACGGCGTGGTCGCCCACATCAAAGAAGTTCTTGATACCGTGTTTTTTAGCGAATGCCCGCGCTTTTACTCCGCCGGCTGCATCGTTTGTAGTAGGCGCCGGTACGGCGTGATCTAAGAGTATTATACATCTGTCCGGGTAGTCGATTTTTAATATACTATCATAGTCGGTTTGGCCGCTGATGGTGAAGTATAGGTCGTGGTTTGCCGCCCAGTCGACGCTGCAAGTCAAAATGTCGCCCGGTTTTGCCGATTGCACGCCCGCATGGCGGGCAATGATTTTTTCAGACATCGTCATTCCCAATTTGCGAACCCCTCTTTCCACTTTATAGATTAACTATGTGTATCTTCCGATAGTGCGGGATATTTCATAGGCGGAGCTTGTGGCATTTGTTATATTTGATGGCGTTACACAATCGCCAAGGACGTAAAACTCGGGGGCGGCGGCGTGGAGGCCCATTGCTTCATTTTGCAGTGGGATTTGTCCTGTAGCAAAGACAATTGTGTCAGCTTCGAACAGTTGCTTTCCGTCTTTGGTTTCAGCGAGGACGCCGTTTTCTGTGATTTCGAGAGCTTTTGTGCCTAAGTGTATGTCGATTCCATGTCTTTTGATCTCTACGGCAAGTCCTTTTGCGTGCAGGTGGTTTCCGCCATCGTCCAGCTTATCCTGCATTTCAAGGATTGTGACTTTCCTGCCTATTTGTGCGAGATAAATGCCAAGCTCGACGCCGACGAGACCGCCGCCGAGGAGTATTACCGCACTGCCTGTTTCCTCGGGATTCATATAAGCGTACACAGCCGGCATAACAGCGGAGTTTTCTGCTGTGACTCCTTTTATTGGAGGTACTGAGGCACGCGCGCCCGTGGCTGCGATTATCACATCTGCGCCAATCTGAGCAGCGGTTTCCGGGGTAAGCTCAGTATTTAATCTGAGCGTAATCAATGGATGAGCTGTAATAGCTTTTTCCTGACCGTCAAGATAACGGGACAGATTACGCTTGAAAGGGACGTTTTCCTCGCAACGAAGCACTCCGCCGAGCCGGGACTCCTTTTCATATAAAATGACTTCGTGGCCGCGTTCAGCGCAGCTAAGAGCTGCCTGCATTCCTCCAACGCCGCCACCGGCAATAAGCACTTTTTTCTTTTGGGCGGTCGGGAGGTCGAATTTTTCAGAATACTCTTTGCCGCTTTTCGGATTAAGGGCGCAATAGAATTTTCCATTATTCTGTACGTTAGAAAAGCAACTAAGGCAGCGCATGCATTTTATCATTTCGCTCTCCCGGCCCGCCCGTATCTTATTAGGTAAATCAGGGTCTACGATTAATGAGCGCGCCATCGCGATAAAGTCCGCTTTGCCGGAGGCTATGATATCATCCATCAGTTCCGGATCTGAAAACGCGCCGACGGTAACAACTTTGGATTGAGAGACGTTTTTCTTGATCTCCGCTGCGAAAACAGAATTGCATCCCTCATCAAGGAACATGCTAGGATGCGTAATTGTAAAGACGTCGTCTATCTCATGACTGCCGGCTGATACATGGATCAAATCTGCATAGCCGTCAAGCTGCTTCGCCAATGCGACTCCTTCTTCTATACCGTATCCGCCGTCATAGCATTCCGAACCACTGATGCGGATTTCAATCGGGAAACCGGGGCCGGTTTTCTGTCTTATTGCCTTGCATATCTCCAGAGGCAGGCGCGCGCGGTTTTCTATGGGGGCGCCTCCCCATTTGTCATTTCTTGTGTTGAGTTTAGGGCTCAGGAACTGTGAAATAAGCCAGCCGTGCGCTCCATGTATAGTGATCATCCCAAATCCGCACCTTTTTGCAAAAACAGCGGCGTCGGCAAACTTTTCTATGATTGCCAGGATATAGCTGTCGCTCATTTCATAGACCTGCCTGCCCATGTCCTCCATAGCGACAGGACCGTATGAAGGTTCACCGGTTTTTCTGTTTGAGTATAAGCCGCAATGTATTACTTCCGCTGAAGCCACAGCGCCGTAACGGGTGATGGATTGTGCAATATCATACAGCGAAAAAAGCGAGTACTGATCGTCAAGGAAGACATGGCGGTCTCCGAAATCACCGAATTCTTTATCAATATAGCAGCTGCCTACAGTTACCATACCGGATCCTCCGGCTGCTCTGCGCTCGTAAAAAGCAGCTGCTTCGGATTTATGCGTATAACCGCTGTCACGGTTTCCAAGCACGTCGAGATAGCCCATTGATGATGTAATAATCCTGTTTTTGAACAGCGTCCCGGATATTATAATCGGCTCAAATAAGTGTTTGTATTTTAAGTTGTTCATCGCAGCACCTTTATTTCAATTGCACTCAGTAAAGTACATTATCATCTCTTCCTGTAAATTCTACCCTTTCAAACAGTGTTCCGTTACCAGATAATATCATATGAAGCAGCGCGTCGCAACACTATTTTAGTTTTTAGTAATTGACAATTTTGTTAAAACATGCTAGTTTTTATCGGTAAAGTTTACAGAATCGAGGGATTAGAAACATGAAAAGAATCGTGACAATTGAAACGCGGGATCTTACATACAGCCTTGAAAATGGCGGTTGCGGCGAATGCCAGACATCCTGCCAGTCGGCATGCAAAACGTCCTGCGGGGTTGCTAACCAGCAGTGTGAGAACCCGGAAACTGACGGTTAACATTCGCAAACAGTAAAGATGCCGGGAGCTTGGGGGTTTATCCCAAGCTCTTGGGTTGTTGACCCTTTATTAAGGAGCAGTAAATGTTTCATGCATATAAACTTGCCGGTTTCAATATCGTAGTCGATGCTGCGAGCGCTTCGATACATAGTGTCGATGAGGTTGCTTATGATGCGATTTGCTTTTATGGCAATGAAGGCAGGGAAGCTGCTTTGGAGCGTATAGCAGAGAAATACAGGGAGCTGGAGGAAAGCGAGATTATTGAGCTTGTCGCCGACATTGAGGGGTTGGAGCGGCAAGGGAAGCTGTTTTCAACCGATACTTTCGCCGGAATCGCGAATGCCGCATCTGCCGCTCCTTTGAAAGCTCTATGCATGAATGTATCGCATCTATGCAATATGTCTTGTTCATATTGCTTTGCCGGCTGTGGGGGGTACGGCGGTGACGGGGCGCTGATGCCAATTGAAACGGGAGTACGCGCAATAGATTACCTTATAGAGAACTCAGGCAGCCGAAAGAATATTGACGTCGATTTCTTTGGAGGGGAACCGCTTCTAAACTGGGGCGTGGTCAAAGGCATTGTTGATTATGCGCGAAAAGAAGAGCAGGGGAGCGGCAAACAGTTCCGTTTCACGCTCACGACAAACGGCTTGCTGATAGACGACGACGTCATTGATTTTACGAACAGGGAAATGCATAATGTAGTACTGAGCCTCGACGGGCGTCCTGAAGTAAATGACGCTGCACGTAAGCTCAATGACGGGGGCGGTAGCTACGCGGCAGTTGTTCCTAAGATCAAAAAAATCGTGGAAGCGCGCAACGGAAAAGATTATTATATCAGGGGTACCTACACACGCGCAAATCTTGATTTTCTGAAAGATATACTACATATCGCCGATATTGGGTTTACGGAGCTTTCGATGGAACCAGCTGTTGCGAAACGCTGCGTACCGCATGGGCTGACGATGAATGACCTTCCGGAGCTGTTTAAGCAGTATGAGAAGCTAGCCATGGAAATGCTCAGGCGAAACAAGGAAAGGCGCGGGTTTACATTTTATCATTTCAAGCTTGATCTGACAGGCGGGCCTTGCGTGCACAAGCGTCTGTCAGGTTGCGGCGTTGGGACGGAGTATCTTGCGGTTACGCCGGCCGGCGAGCTCTACCCATGCCACCAGTTTATCGGGGACAGGGAATTTCTAATGGGGGATGTATGGCGTGGGCTAACCGATAATCATCTAGCCGGTGAATTCTGCAAACGTGGCATTTACTCCAGGTTTGAATGCAGGGAATGTTGGGCGCGGTTGTATTGCAGCGGAGGATGCGCCGCAAACGCATATAATGACACGGGATCGCTTAACTCCGTGCATGCGATGGGCTGTGAGTTGTTTAAAAAACGTCTGGAATGCGCGATTATGATCAAAGTAGCCGAAGCGGTGACGTAATACGCCGCTTTTAAGGCGGGTGTAAACAGTAACGACATAATCACTTTTAGTGTTTTGGGGCGATAACTATCGGTTGCCATTTGTAGTTTTTGATGATAGAATGTTTGCATATTGCAGGGCTAGCCATATGCCGCATCACCGGAAGATAAAAGGAGGCCGCAATGATTAGAAAGAAAGGCAAGCACAGGCAAAGCAAGCGCATTACCTTAATGCTGCTTCCGGACTCAAGCGCGAAAATCAGAAGTATGCGCATGCCGTACTGGAGCTTGAGCGTTTTGGCAGTACCGCTGCTATGCTTTATACTTGTCGTCTCGCTTCTGCAACTTCAGGTTATAAACCTGGAAGGCATGCTCAGCAGCTCATCAGTGCTACTCAGCGAGGCAATCGACGAGAACAGCAGGCTCACTTCGATGATTGACGCTGCGGAAAACTACATTGAAGACTCTAACGACAATACCGCAGTGACCGCAGTGCAAAACATTGACGATAATACGCAGCTTGAAGAACTGGAACTCCGGCTCGCCGAGCTGATGGCAAAGAGCGATACTATTGATGAGATGAAGCAAGGAATTGTCGGCGTGTTCAATAGATTGGCCGCTTTCGGGCTACCGTTTGCATTTGACGAAAACACAATGAGCAGCAGCCCTATAGCAGTAGGCGGCGCTTATACAGGAGGGTTGGAGGGGATACTTTACGAACTGAACGTTGTTTTGTCAAGAGATGTAATCGATATGGAAGCTCTGGAGATTTTTGCGGATGGTGTAGAATCCTTTTTCAGGGCGCGCCCAATAGGCTGGCCGGTCGATGCGCGGTTTATATCATCCGAGTTCGGATATCGGACAAATCCGTTTATCGGTTCCGATCTCGAAAGGCATGACGGCATTGACATAGAGACCCCCCACGGCGCAGAGGTTTACGCCACGGCGGACGGAATCGTATCGTTCTCCGGGTGGGACAACGAGGGGTATGGAAACCTGATTGCAATAGAGCACGGATATGGTTACACTACGTATTACGCACACAACTCTTTCCTGATGCTCTCTGTGGGCGACATAGTGGAGCGCGGACAGGTCATCGCGCTCACAGGCAGTTCAGGACGCAGCATGGGGACGCATTGCCACTATGAAGTCAGGCTTGACAATGTTCCGCAAAACCCTCTCAAGTATTTAAATTAACAGGAGTGTACATAATGAATCCAATGAAGCAATTTGGGGTGAAGACTGATAAAAACTCAAACACAGTGATTGGCGCCGGAATCGTATTAGAAGCAGCAATGCTCAAGGGCAGCGGCATCGTCCGCATTGATGGGAATTACACCGGTACTATCGATATCGAAGGGCATCTTGTTTTAGGCGAATCAGGCATCCTTGATGGGGAAGTACGTGCCGACAGCGCATTGTTTGCCGGGGCGTATCAAGGGGTACTGCATATTGATGATACCCTGCACATAACATCAACCGCCGTTCTCAGCGGGCGGATCGAAGCAGGGACGCTAATCGTAGACGACGGCGCGGTCTTTAAAGGTGACTGCACAGTGACGACAATAGGCACCCAACAAGATTCAACGGAAACGGAAGCTGCAAAGGGTGCCGTAAACGTAAAACATGATAAACACGACAAGGTTGCTGAGGGCGGAAAGGCTGCCAATGGCGACAAGTACGAAAAAGAAGATGAGGCTGCCAAAGGTGAAAATGGTGAAAAGAACGCAAAGGGTGGGAAGGGAGAAAAAAGGAATGCGTCCTAGCGCAAAAGTCCGAGCAGATGCAAATGATACATAATATGTGAAATACATCATTGGGGGCGTTTGCAACGCCCCTTAACATATATGGGGCAGACTCACAGGCCTGCCCCATATAATTTTCATTTAGCCGAAATAGATTGCCCACTAATGCTGCAATGCATAGCCTCCGTCTGCTGTGAATACAGCCCCGGTTACTATATCTGCCGCATCGCTTGCCAGATAAGCCGCGAGTACCCCTATTTCTATCGCATCGGCAAAACGCCCTATCGGTATATTCTCGCACAATGCCTTTATTGCTTCAGGAGGAGCGTTTTTTGAAAAGTTTGAATGGGTAAAACCGGGCGCAATGGCATTGACTCTGATTTTATATGGAGCTAGTTCCGCTGCAAGGCATTTAGTGAAATGGTTAAAGCCTGCTTTTGCTGAAGCGTATGCCGTGAGAAAAGGAGCGTTGACTATCTCGCCCGCATTTGATGTTATGTTGATGACACGTCCGCCTTTGCCGGCATCGCGCATGTGTTTGCAGACCAGATAGCACATCCTCACGCCTCCGTGCAGGTCGACATTAATACATTCAAACCATGACGACATGTCCTCGTCCATGGATAAAAGGCCGCCCATAGTGCCGATCCCGGCGTTGTTGACAAGTACGTCGGCCGTTCCATAGTCCTTTATGAAGCTGCTTACCGCTTCCCTGCAGCTATCCATGCTCGCTATATCTGCGGCATAAAATGAGAACTGTCCGTCGAACCTGCTTTTTAAATCATTGACGACGTCTTTGGCCGCTGCTTCATCACGGGCAAAAATAGCAACATTTGCCCCCTGCTGGGCAAAAGCCTCTGTTATGCCAAGTCCGATCCCTTTAGCACCCCCGGTGACGATCGTGTTTTTTCCTTTCAGCGACAATGCTTCACTAACTGATTTAGTCATTTTTACCCCTCCGTTATTAATTTTCAGATGATAGTTAGTATATATTCTGTCAGAACAAGCGTCAAGCTCAAGTTCGCTACGCGAGCATGTGGTGATGATCTATAGAGACAACATCTGCCCCGTTTATTTCTGCCTTCACGAGCTTACCGGAGCAAACGCGCAGGATAAGCGCCATTAGCTCGTCCGCTGATTGGGCCAATGTCTTCTCGCCGCTGAGCGTACCTGCGGTCTCGAAGTCGAGCATATCGTGCAGCATCCTATATGTTTCCATATTGCCTGTAATTTTGATGACAGGAGCTACTGCGCTGCCTATGGGATTCCCCATGCCGGTTGTAAAAACAATAGCCTGACACCCGCCTGCGATTTTTGCCGTGACAGATGCGGCATCAAATGCAGTCGTGTCCATAAACACAACGCCGCGGGCACACACCGGGTCGCCATAACCTACAAGTGCAGTAAATGGTCTGGTTCCGCTTTTGTTTATGCATCCAAGCGATTTTTCCTCAAGCGTCGTGATGCCCGCCCTGATATTGCCGGGCGACGGATTGCTGTCACGGATGTTCTCGCCCAAAGCCGCAAAAGCAGCATCCTTTTCCCGTACACAGTCATAGATAGCTCGGCCGATTTCCGGCGTGGCGCCGCGCTCCTGCAATATATGCTCTGCCCCAATAGCCTCCACGGTCTCGCTTAAAACAGTGGTTCCGCCCATGTCAACAATACGGTCGGAAACCTCTCCAAGCACAGCGTTGGCAGAAATGCCAGACGTTGGATCTGAGCCGCCGCACTCAAGGCCAAGTATCAGTTCGGAAACGCCGCAATCGACTCGTAAGCACCGGGCAGCACTATCAATCAAATCGCGCGCTTTGATTACACCCTTATCCACTGCCCCTGTTATTGAGCCGTCCGTCTGTATGCATACATAGCTGATTGCCTTTCCCGGAGACTTTTTCTCTACAGCGGCCCGATAACGTTCTTCGCTGAGAAACTCGCAGCCAAGCCCTACTATGAGCGCTCCGAATACATTTGGATTTGCTAGCAGCCCTGACAGTATATGCAGCGTCCGCTCCGTATCCTTGCTTGTCTGTCCGCATCCATATGGGTTATGCAAATATACCGCTCCTGTTGCGGCAGCAATTCTCCGCGCTGCAACATCAGCGCATATGACTCCGGGCATGACAACGACATGGTTTCTAACGCCAACTCTGCCGTCATGCCTCCTATATCCAAGAAATCTCATATTCATACCCGCATCATCCAATCACGCAAGAGCGCAGGTTGTGTACATGCACATGGTCTCCGGCTTCGATGTTATCGAGGGCTATGCCAATGACGTTTCCGTATTTGCAAATATCGCCGCCCTTTTTCACAGGCCTTATTGCCATCTTATGCCAAATAGGTATGCTCCCCCGAGCGATAATGGTTCTATCAGTATCGCCCT
>Ga0099364_10012103_pt1 | contig 11686 bp, 9 predicted proteins | sample TergutTh196P3_FD_73070 | JGI IMG/M metagenome (GOLD analysis project Ga0099364, IMG submission 73070) | Microcerotermes parvus P3 segment gut microbial communities from Pointe-Noire, Republic of the Congo - Th196 P3 | ecosystem: Host-associated > Arthropoda: Insects > Digestive system > Gut ...
GCTTGCCATCGTTGTTTTCGCTTTTAAACTCCCTCAAAGAGAAAACTTTGTAGGTTTTCAGTATTTCGGGAGTAACGCCATATTGTTGCCAAAATAATTGCTCATTTACCGAAAATACTTGTTGCGCAATGGAATAGGGTTTTACTTTTTTCGGGTTTTCGGTTTTCGGGTTATCAGGTTTTGAATTTCCGTTTGTTCCATTTGGGTTTTCAGATTTCGGATTTTCGCGTTGTTTCGCGCTTTCTACCCATTTCCCCGACCTTTGCGGCACAAACGAATAATCGCCGCCCTCGTCCAATCCAAGCCTCAAATCGCAATTTATAGTCTGCAAAATCTCTACAAAATCCTTCGGGTTACTGCAATTTAGTCCGCAAATCATACCAACAATAGCGAAGCAATCGCCCGAATATTCATCGTTTCCGAAATCTTTTAGGCGGTAACTGCCATTTTTGCGGTCGAAAAAGATGTTACATGACGCTTTTCTGTCCTCATATAGCGGATTTAGGAAGTTGCGCCCTACCCGCCACTGCCCCCGAACATAATGCTTAAAAACGTCCAAACCGTTGCTTGTTCTATCTAATATCGCGCCTTTGGTCAACATGCAATTTGTGGTTTTTGATTAAATCCTGCAATTTATCTTCGCTGCAGCGGATAATATTATCGCTCATCAAACGCTGAATTTCGCTGATACGGTAATAGGCTTTCCCTCGTATCAACGAATAGTTGATTATGTGCGACGACCTCAACCGCTGCAATGTACGGTTACTGATTTTCAGAAACGTACACACTTCGTAACCATCTACCCAGCCGTCTGTTACGACATTGTTTTGGTCATCTAACCTTGCTTGCTGTGCGGCAACAAATTTGGCAATCATATTGATTTTCGTGGTCAATTCCTTGAATGCCTCCGTGTCTATTGTTATAACTTCCATAAACTTAAAAATTAAAAATTAAAATTCGCCGCAAAGGTCGGAAGTCTGAAAACCGAAAACCTTTAATATTTTTTCATCATAGGAAAAAAACATGATTTTTGCCCAAATTGCCGAAACCAAAATCATGTATATTGCTTAATAACAACCAAATAAAAAAACGAAAAAAAATAAAAAAAGTTCAAAATCGCCCAAAAACCTTTGATATTTTTTCAAAATACAGTGATAGCAGCACTTTCAGAAGACGTTGAAAAACTCCAAAAGTATAAAATGCTTATATTTATGCTTTTATGAGAATTTAGGGCAAATATTTTAGTGTAAGGTCTAAAAATTTACAGTGCAAGGTGCATGTATATTTATATATAAATACATGCACCTTGCACTAAAGATTAAAACACTGATAATCAAATGCAATTTTTTTTCATTTTTTTTTGTTTTTATGAAAAAAACACTTTATCTTTGCGCCCAAGTTTTATGCAGACAAATTGAAGCCATCAGCAGTCAATTTACGACGGAGTTTGCGCTCTAAATCGTACCCCTGCACGGTTGCAATACGCTTTAAAACGTTGATATTAAACGGTTTGTAAAAGAATGTTCGTCATTCTCTCTCTCTCTCTCTCTCTCTGCAAATATCGTGCCAAAGTTAGTCTGAACCATGATTATATTAAGATTTTCTTGATTTACAAGATTTTTGCATCTTGGCAATCCTAAAAATCTTGTTGCAAATCTTGGTTCAAGACTGATGGGCGATATGTGAGATATATTATACATTATAGTGAAAACTAAATTCTGAAAACTGAAATATTAAATCAACGGGACAAAAATATAAGCAATAATTCACATAATAGTTATTGATTTTGGCATTGATTTTCCGGAAAATTACAAAAAAATGCTAGAAATAACTCGCTGCAAAGATATAAATTTACAAAATCATCTGCAATTTTTTTTGAAAAAAATGGGTGCATTTCATAAAAAGCAGTATTGCCGAGATACCCTAACGAACTGCAAATTACAGAAGACGACGCAAAAAACGCTATCCGTTTTGCAGAAGAAATAAAAGAATTTTGCCAACAATCTTAAAGACGAAAATACCGGAAAATCAGAAGCGATTATTAACGCCGTACTCATTTGCTTCGCTAATGCTGATTAAAACTTAAACAGCAAGGGAAGCACAAATACCATTATTATACCGTAAAATAGTTGCAGAGGTAATCCTACTTTTACGTAATCCATAAACGTATATCTTCCTGCCGACATCACTAACGCATTCGGCGGGGTTGAAAACGGGCTTGCAAAACACATGCTTGCGGCTACTGTTACTGCAAACAGGAACGGAACAGGACTTACGCCGAGCGCAATAGCCGAATTTAGCGCAATAGGAGCAAACAGTACTGCCGTTGCCGTATTGCTTATGAAAAGCGTAAACAGCGAGGTAGCAAAATAAATTCCCGCCATAACTGCATACGGACCGTAACTGCCTAATCCTTCCGCCAATTCTTTGGAAATTGCAGATGCAGTACCGGTATTCTGGAGGGCTATTGACATCGGCATCATAGCGCCAATCAGCACTATGCTTTGCCAATTTATTGTTTTATAGGCTTCTTCGGCGTTGTGGAAACAACCTGTAAACACCATTGCCAACGCTGCTAACATAACTGCGGCAACGCCCGGCATAACGTCAAAAGCCATTAGCGCCACCATACCCGCCATGATCAACGCCGCTATGGGCGCTTTATGGTCAATAGGAACTTTTGAGGCTTCGACTAACGGTTGCCCGATAACTACCAATTCAGACGATTCCTCGGTAAGTCGCGCTATATTATTCCATTCGCCCTGAACTAAAAGCACGTCGCCAGAGTGCATTATCTCGTCTTTCAGTTCTTGAAGAATATAATTTTTCTGACGTTGGATACCCAATATGTTTACCCTGTATTTTTCCCTGAAACCCGATTCTTTTACCGGATGCCCTATTAATCGCGAGTCCGACAGAAGTACAACCTCGGCGATACCTATTTCGCTGAATTTTAGTTCTTCCGAAGAGGCGTTTGGTTTTGCGTCAGTATTATGCGCATCAATCATTTCGGTTTTATTTTCGAGCGAAAACAACAGAACATTTTCAGGATCGCCCGAAATATACAATACATCGTTTTCTTCAATAACAGTACCCGGTCCGGCTACCTTTTGACTTGTGGTTTTTAGAAATGATTTCTGTTGATTACTGCGGCGGCGTATTTCTAATACATTAATATTGTATCGTCGCGGTATTTCCAAATCCTGTAATTTTTTTCCCGTCAGCAACGATTTTGAAAGCGCCCGAACGCGATACAGATTATGCGAAAGCTGGTATTCGTTGGCTAAATCTTTCAGGGTTTTTATTTTTTTGGAATTGCCTGTATCCTTGTCTTTTATGAGAAATATTTTGCTTAAAGGACCGAGCGTTATTATTCCTATTGTTACGCAAATCAAGCCTACCGGCAAAAACGTAAAAAATTTCAATCCTTCGTAGCCAGCGTCTCTTAATGTACTGTCAATAATCAGGTTAGGCGGGGTTCCGATAAGGGTCATCATTCCGCCCATGCTGCTTGCATAAGCCAATGGCATCAGTAAACGGCTTGGACTTGTGTTGGCGCCCATAGCCATACTAACCACTATCGGAAGCATAAGCGCTACTGTGCCGGTGTTGCTCAAAAAGCCGCCAATAAACGCGGTAGAAAGCATAACAAGCAAAAAAAGTTTTGTTTCGCTGTTTCCCGCAAGATTCAGTATTTTCCGACTTATAAGGTTTGCCAATCCTGTTCGGAAAATACCGCCGCCCACCACAAACAACCCTATCATCATTATAATGACGGAACTCGAAAAACCTGAAAGGGCTTCGGCAGGGGTCAATATGTTAAACAACATTAGAAGTGTGAGCGCACACAGCGCAACAAGGTCGGCGCGAATTTTTCCGCTCACAAACGAGGCGGTCGCTGCAACCAATATGCCCAGCGTGACGTACATTCCATATTTGCTGCCAAAATCTGCTAATACGTCCATTCATCAAAAGTTTAAAAAAACACACAGATAAAGATGAAAATAGTAAAGTTTGTGAGGACAGTACCTGTGTGTTTATAAAAAATCGTCTTTACATATACTATTATGTAAAATTAAGTTCTTGGCGATACTCCGGGAAGTTTTATTTCTTCCGAAATATTTGGAACGGGCCCAAATTCATAGACGTCCGGTCCCAACTTTTGCGTTGATGACAACATTTCATCATAAGGTATAAACCTGCCCGTATAGCCTGCTTCGCGCCCCATGATACCCAAAACCGTAGAAAGCGTTTGAGTTTCTACGTCGTTAATAGGTCTGTTGTTACGAATTGCATTTATCAAAAGTATATGTTCCTGAATAAGACCATTGTGCATTACGTTCCATTCTGGGGTACGATTTTCACGATCTGGTCTTGGATATACAAACATGTCGCTACCGTCTAAATTTTTAATCCAGTTGCGGCAATCGGTATAACCCTTTGTTCCGTAAACCAATACTTCATTCCTGTTGTCGCAACCGTTTATTTGCCGCGAAGTGCAATGTGCGCGAAAACCGCTTTCATACTCGTATTCAACGCTAAAGTGGTCATATACATCGCCCGTTATGCGTCTTGCACGACCGCCTGTAGCCATGGCTCTCAACGGCGGCACGTCTCCGGTAAACATCTGCATCAGGTCAATTTCGTGAATGAACTGCTCGCAAAGCAAATCGCCGCAAACCCATGTGAAATTTATCCAGTTGCGCATCATGTATTCCATATCGTTCCAGCCACTTTCGCGAAAGCGTTCCCATCCAGAACCGCCAAAGCGAATTACATGCGCCGAAACAGGCTGTCCTATTGCGCCGTCGGCAACCATTTTGCAAAGATCAATACAGTTCTTTTCCGAACGACGAATAGTTCCGCTAATAACCGACAAATTTTGCTGTGCCGCTTGTCTTCCTAACACGCGCATCTGCCTTGCTCCAACGGGATCAACCGCTACCGGTTTTTCTATAAAGCAGTGTTTGCCTGCATTTATAGCATACTCAAAATGCGAAGGTCTGAACACAGGCGGCGCACACAACAGCGCCACGTCTATACCGGCGTCAATAACCTTTTGATAGGCGTCGAAGCCATAGAAACAGTTTTCGTCCGGGATATTCTGTCCTTCTTCTCTCAAAGAAGCCACCGCTATATCCAACCTGTCTTTGAACAGGTCGCCAACTGCTACTATCTCTAAACCATCGCCTGCTTCTAAAAAGTTTAATGCAGCTCCGGTTCCGCGATCGCCGCTTCCTACGAGACCGGCTCTAAGCGGTCTGCCGTCTACTGCCTTTCCTCTGAGTTCAGGAACAACAAAATCCCAAATTTTCTCCTGTCCTGAAGATTTAGAGGAGGTGCAACCACCTATAAATGCAGGAATTGCAACAGTTCCCAATGCTCCGGCTGCTGACTTTTTGAAAAAAGACCTACGACTTGAAACAAATTTTTCCATCTTAAATTATATTTTATTTACTATATTTTTGTTTTGTTTTTGAAATCGCAAAAATAAATATTTTAAATAAAAAAACAAAAAATATTGAATAATTATTTTTTTTTTGTATTTTTGCGCACAATTTAAACAGTCTTAATAAAATTTAAGTAAAAACATTAATATCAAGTAAATAGCAATTTATGGATAACAAAAACGATTGGAAGCGGGTAGCCAGACCGGGCGCTCCTTCCCGTCCGGGAAAATACGGAAATGAGCGTCAAGAAAACCGTGATGGAAACAAAGGCTCGCGTGGGCAATACTCAAAAAACTACAACGCAACAGGAAACCGCGGATATAACGCCGACAATTACGGCAATCGCATGGAAGACAACCATTATTACGGCGATAGAGGTGAAGATTCCGGATATATTGATTTAGGCAGCGCCGTGGATTCAATACCCGGTAAGAGAAAACGAAAACGTATCGCAAAAGAAGCCCCCGAGTTGATCCCTGAAAGCAAACCGTACAAAAAAATAGATGTACAAAAGAAAGTTGTTAAAAAATCGCCGCCTCAACCCAAGCCGCCCACGGAAAGAAAGAAGAAGCTGGAAGCCCCAATCTATCCGGATATAGTGTTTGATAAGCCGATTCGCCTGAACAGGTACATCGCCAATACAGGTCTATGCTCTCGCCGCGAAGCCGATACGCATATAAAAGCCGGATTGATCAAAGTCAATGGCGAACTGATTAACGAAGTTGGCGTAAAGATAGACCCCGCAGCCGAAGTACGTTTCAAGGACGAAATATTGACACACCAGCGAAAAATATATCTCCTGCTTAACAAACCAAAAGGTTTTGTAACATCGTTAGACGAGCCTGAAGGAAAAAAATTAGTGGTAGATCTTGTGCGTGGCGCATGTAAAGAACGAATATATCCGGTTGGACGTTTGGACAAAATGACCACAGGCGTATTGCTGTTTACTAACGATGGCGACTTGTCGCTAAAACTAACGCATCCGTCAAACCGAATGAGAAAAGTTTATCAGGCTTCAATAGACAAGCCGCTTGCAGAAGAAGATTTGGAAAAGTTGGCTGCTGGCGTAGAACTCGAAGATGGCTCAATGGCTTTCGATTCAATTACATACGCCGACACTGAAACGAAAACTTTGATAGGCGTAGAAATTCATTCGGGTAAGAACCGAATTGTACGCCGAATGTTTGAAGCCGTAGGATACAAAGTTTTAAAATTAGACCGCGTTTATTTTGCAGGCTTAACCCGCAAAGGACTGAAACGTGGCAAATGGCGCTTCCTGTCGCCCGAAGAAGTGGCATTCCTGAAAATGATGCCGACTTGCGGACATGAAGAGCAGTCAATTTCTATAGAAAACTAAATTATTCGTATCTTAACCAAACACAACAAAAAAATAAAAAAGATGCAATAATTTCATTTTTTGTATTACCTTTGTAAAAAATTTCAATAAAAAATAATTTAATACATAATAATATTTAATATGGTTTCATACAAAGATTTAGGATTGGTGAATTCAAAAGAAATTTTCGCCAAGGCATTTCAGGGCAAATATGCAGTCCCTGCGTTTAATTTTAACAATTTGGAGCAGTTACAGGCTATCATTTCGGCTTGCGTTGAAAAGAAATCGCCTGTTATACTGCAAGTTTCGAGCGGCGCTCGAAAATATGCCAATCAGACCCTGCTTCGCTACATGGCGCAAGGCGCGGTTGATTACGCAAAGGAATTGGGTTACGCCATTCCTATTGTGCTTCACCTTGATCACGGCGACACGTTTGACCTCTGCAAATCGTGCATTGATTTTGGTTTTTCTTCGGTTATGATTGACGGCTCGCACCATCCATACGAAAAAAATGTCGAATTGACGGCTAAGGTTGTGGAATACGCCCACAAATACGATGTTTCGGTTGAAGGCGAACTTGGCGTTTTGGCTGGCATTGAAGACGATGTTCAAGCCGAACACCACACATATACCGAGCCTAACGAAGTTGAAGATTTCGTAAAGAAAACAGGCGTTGATTCATTGGCTATTTCTATCGGCACTTCGCATGGCGCCAACAAATTTAAGCCCGAACAGTGTACCCGCAACGCAGAAGGCATACTCGTTCCGCCGCCGTTGCGCTTCGATATTCTTGAAGAAATAGAAAAACGCATACCCGGTTTTCCAATAGTATTGCATGGAGCATCGTCAGTTCCGCCCGATATGGTTGCTACTATTAATAAGTTTGGAGGCGCGTTGAAGGACGCTATCGGTATTCCCGAAACGGAACTGCGCAGAGCAACAGCGTCGGCAGTGTGCAAAATTAATATTGACAGCGATGGCAGATTAGCAATGACTGCCGCCGTTCGCGAAGTATTTGCCAATAGCCCAGCCGAATTCGATCCTCGCAAATATTTGGGTCCTGCTCGCGAAGCATTGAAACAACTGTATATGCACAAACTTACAGAAGTATTGGGCAGCGCAGGGAAAGCATAAAACTTGATTTTAATTTCGATTATCAAATGAAAATAGTTAGAGGGATCATTTTCACTGCATTAGCATTAGCCTTTGTTGGAGTCATTCTGTATAAAGTATTGTGGTCAGAACCTGCACAGGCGGCGGTTGGCGGCGGATTAGCGCGTGTTGCCCTGCCCGTAAACTTAATGGTTGCCAAATATGAAAATTTCATAGAAACAATTCCTGTGATAGGCTCTATAGAGGCAAACGAGCAGGTTATGTTGAAAACTGAAATATCGGGAAAAATAACCGGTATTTTCTTTGAAGAAGGTCAGCGTGTTGAACAGGGTGATCTTTTGATAAAAGTTTACGATGACGACCTTCAAGCGCAGTTATCCAAGGCTCAGGCAAATCTCAGCCTTGCCGAGAACGTTGAAGAACGTCAGCGACAACTGTTGGAAACCGACGCCGTAAGCCGTCAGGAGTACGACGTTGCTTATGCCAATTTGCAGGCGGCGCAGGCAGACATCGCAATTCTAAGATCGAACATATCCAAAACCGAGATAAGAGCGCCTTTCGATGGAAGGCTTGGTTTCCGCAGAGTATCGCCCGGCGAATATATTACTCCCGGCGTTGATATTGCCTTGTTAGTGAGGGACGACCCCGCCAGAATACAGTTTACCGTGCCTGAGAGGTATGCGCAAGTGCTTGGCGTCAATACCGTAATAACATATCGCCTTGAGGGACAGCCCAATGAGCGAAGAGCAACTGTTTACGCAGTTGCGCCAAATATTGACCCCAGCACCAGAACATTAGAGTTGAAAGCCTTTGCTCCCAACCCCAATGGCGCTTTGATACCGGGCGCATTTGCCAGAATAGAAGTAAGGATGCAGTCAAAACCCAATGTGATAATGATACCTGCCGAGGCTATACTGACAGAAACAGTCGGGCAAAGGGTATATATTTATCGAAATGGCGCCGTAGAAACGGTTACAGTTGAAACAGGCACCCGAACCAACGACCGAGTAGAAATAATCAGAGGGATTGCGCGTGGCGATTCCGTTATTACTACCGGTATTATGCAAATTACGCCGAGAACCGAAGTTACGCCGGCTATGGTTCTTTAAGTTTGAAGTTTCAGGTTTGAAGTTTAAAGTTTAAAGTTTAAAGTTTTTAATTGATAACCTGAAACTTCAAACCTGAACGGCGCAGCCCTCAACGGAGTTAAACCTGAAACCCGAAAAATAAGGATTATGTGGAAATATTATGCTATTTTGTCAGCCGTTTTTGCTGCTTTGACTGCAATTTTAGCAAAAGTTGGTCTGAAAGGTATAAGTGGAAATACCGCTACTGCAATACGTACTGTTGTGATATTGTTCATAGCGTGGGGGATTGTTCTGTTTAGCGGACAATTAAAGGAAGTACGCGAATTGTCGTCAAGGAATCTGCTGTTTTTGATTTTGTCGGGAATTGCAACGGGGCTTTCGTGGATATGCTATTTCAAGGCGTTAGAAATAGGCGATGTGTCAAAGGTAGCGCCTGTGGACAAGTTAAGTATAGTCATAGCAATGTTTCTCGCGTTTGTTCTGCTCAAAGAACCCGCCGAGCCGAAAGTGATTTTAGGCGGAGTATTGATAACTATCGGGGCAATAGTAATTATTTGGTAATGAAGCCTTTGCCTTTATGTTAAAAAGTTTTTGAAAAAAGTTGCATTTATAAAATTTTTATTCGTACCTTTGTGGCGCATCATTAAAGTTATGCACCAAAGTTTTATTATCAATTTTTAAAAATTTATTGATTATGGATAAAGGTTGTAAGGTAGTAACGATTAAAGAAATCACCCCGTTGTTCAAGGGTGAGGAACAGGCTAATGCCATTGAACTTGTTTCTTTGGAAGAAATAGGTAATCAAATCGTAGCGCAAAAAGGATTGTATATTCCGGGTGAAAAGGCGCTGTTTATTCAGCCTGATTTCTGTTTGTCGGATATTCCTCTTTTTCAGGAATATATTTGTCCGTTTGGCGACCCGAAAAAATGTAGACTTGGTAGCAAATACAGGGTACGGGCTATTAAGTTTAATTTGCACACGGGGAACAATAATCCCGTGTATTCGTATGGCGTTTTGGCGCAAAGTTCCGATGTTCAGAAACATACGAATATGGCATTGAGCGATGATACTGATTATGACAAATTGCTTGGCATTGTCAAATGGGAAGAGCCTGAATCGTTTCAAAGCGGCGGCAAGGTTGTTTCGTGTCCGTTTCCAAGCGCGATGTATCATACCGATGAAGATAACATCAACAATGTTATCAATGACATTAAGTTTCCCGTCTATCTTATCGGAACGGAGAAATGCGATGGCTCTTCCATAACGATATGGTACAAAGGCGGAAAATCAGGAATTGCATCAAGAAAACTTGGCAGACCCTTGACTTACCAAAAGGTTGTCGGTCACAAAAAACCGTGCATATTTATTAGATTTCTAAAATTATTCGGCTACAAATATGACGGTAAAATTATTGAAACGGTAGAATCCGACGATCAGTTTGTAGTTTCCGGAAAGCCGTATTTGGAAACATTGATAAAGTACTGTGAGCAAAACGGCTGCAATCTTGCCTTGCGTGGCGAATTGGTAGGGAAAGGAAGCAAAGGTTCCGGAAATCCAAACAATCCGAAAGCAAAGGAAGAAAAGCATGTTGAATTTTTCGGTATTGACGACTATACCGCCAATACTGTTAGATTTGAATATGAAAAAATGCGTAACGTAGCAGGTGAGATGGGTTTACAGGTTGTAAAGGAATATTTTCAAAAAACTTTCGAGAGTAAAGAAGAAATCTTCGATACTTGTCAGGAGTTTTTTGACAAAGAGCAGGAAGAAGGACGAATAATTGAAGGCATCGTTTTAAGAAATCCGGCAGGGTCGTTTTCTGTAAAATTGATGAACATGTTATACGATTCCAAAAAATGATTCGTCAAAATCTTCGATATTATGGGCGCTATTACTTGTTGATAGCGTTGGCGGTAGCGTTGGCAAATACCATAATTACCGGCAGCCTGTTTGTTGGCGATTCCGTAAGGCATACGTTGGTTAGCCGTGTGGGTGAACGATTGGGGAATACTCAAACGTTGATATCATCGGGTAGCGGTTTCATGGACGAGGCGTTTGCAGAAACGATTGGCTCGGCTGCAACAGTATTTTTTACCAACGGATTTGTGTCTCTCGGCTCGATATTGCAGCCCGTTTCGGTGTGGGGCGTTGATAGCAGCCTTAATAATATTGCCGCGCCCGACTTTGTGTTCCCAAACTTTGGCGAGGTAGTCATAAATAGCAAAATAGCGAACGAACTTTCGCTGAATATTGGCGACGATATTGTAATTCGGCTGCCCAGCACGAGCATGATACCTTCCGGCTCGCTGTTTGTAACCGACAATTATACTACCAGCCTGCGCCTGCGGGTGAAGGCGATTATTAACAGCAGGCAGTCGGGCAACCTGAACCTGCGGAATGAGCAATCGCTGCCGTTTAATCTGTTTATAAACAGGGAAAGGTTGGGTTACGAGTTGGATATGGTAGAAAAATGCAATATTATAATGCTTAATCGCCAACTTTCCGAAGCCGAACTGTCGGATTTATGGACGCCTGACGTTTCGGGATTAAGCGTTGAGCGATGGGACGGTTTTCAAGAAATTATTTCCGAAAGCGTTTTCCTTGACGAAGACCTGATTGCACGTATAGAAGAGCGCTTCCCGCAGGCAAACCGCCTCTTTTCATACTTGGTAAATGATATTTCAAACCTCAAACCTGA
>Ga0099364_10012104_pt1 | contig 11685 bp, 12 predicted proteins | sample TergutTh196P3_FD_73070 | JGI IMG/M metagenome (GOLD analysis project Ga0099364, IMG submission 73070) | Microcerotermes parvus P3 segment gut microbial communities from Pointe-Noire, Republic of the Congo - Th196 P3 | ecosystem: Host-associated > Arthropoda: Insects > Digestive system > Gut ...
CATCCGATGGCTGCCTGGGACAGACGCGAACTGAAGACCGGATTTCAACATAATGCCTCATATGGACATGCAACAAAAGTCCGGAAGTACCAAAGCTCGCTGGGCTTTGCAACTGCTGTTGCAACCGGATTGTGAAAAAACAGAGATTTCGCATCATTTCTGTCAAAATTTGATAACTCACGCTAAAATAGGACCTGAATACCTGACGGACATCCGCTCCCGGATCAAAACCGGAAAACATTTTCGAATACAAGGCCAAAGCCAAGGGGTTCGCTGTTATGTACGTCAGTCCGGCTTATGCCAGCCAGACATGCACCAGCGAAAAGACTGGCAAGCGGGCAAACATCTTTTTTTGAGAAGGTTTTATGAAAAAGACACTTGAATTCCTCAAATCAGCAGGCGTATTCTACCTTGCAACAGTCGACGAAGACCAGCCACGCGTGCGGCCATTTGGCGTAGTAACCGAATTTGAAGGCAAGCTCTATATCTGCACAGCCAATACAAAAGCCTGTTTCAGGCAGATGATAAACAATCCCAAGGTTGAGATATGTGCGTTCAAAGGCAATGAATGGATCAGACTCGCAGGCGAAGTAGAAGCGGATGTCAGAGAAGTCGCACGGATGGCAGTACTTGAAGACAATCCACATCTGAAAAGCCTGTATGCAGCTGATGACGGTTTTTTTGAAGTATTCTGCTTCACCTCTGGAACCGCTACATTCGCATCGTTTACTGATGAATCTACAGTTGAAGAGTTCTAGATGCCAACCTACTTCTGGGTCATACTCGCTATCCTGATTGGACTCTACTTCTATGCAAGACAAAAACGCAAGGAAAAAAGAGCCTATTATCACCGCGTGATGGATTCACTTCAGGAAAAAGGCGTCCCCTCCGGCAAGCTGATGGACAAACTGGATCCATTCGAGTCCGGACGCATGCTCTCCGGCTTTTACAGAAAAAAAATCCCCGCCGAAGAAGCAGCTGATCTTCTTGTCGAAAAATACCATCAGTCAACCAAATCACGCTGATGTTTTCGGGAATCGAAAATGACACTCTGACCGCTTTCTTTTTATCTGACCCCTAAAAAGCATCAAACCTGAAGGAAAACCTGAATTATGACTCTCCTGTACACCGGAAAAACCAAGGATGTTTACTCTCATGGTCCAAACACGTATGAAATAAAATTCACCGACAGAGTGACCCTAAACGATGCCGGAGAGATCGATCCGGGCGGGAACAATACCTCGAACCTGCTTCTGGAAGGACAGGGTTTTGCCTGCCTGTCAATGACGGCAGCCATTTTTGATTATCTCGCCAGAAATGGCATCCCTACCCATATGGTTTCATATGACCTCAGTAAACTTTCCATGATTGTGCGTCAGGCCAGCACTTTCAGGCCAGGACTTGAGTGGGTGTGCCGCTGGAAGGCTACAGGCAGCTATGTTCGCCGCTATAACAGCGTGCCTGGCATGGAAGACGGCATGAAACTGCCTTTTCCCGTTCACGAAATTACTCTCAAGGACGATGCCAAAGGAGACCCCATGATCGTGCCCGACTCTATCGTTGCTCTGAACATGATCTCCAAAGACCAGCTCGATGAACTAATCGACCTGAACGCCAGGACCATGGACCTGTTACATGTTTTTTTCAGGCAAAAAGGACTCGACCTTTGGGACATAAAAATCGAATGGGGTCAAGACGCAGAAACGGGCCAACTGCTGCTGATTGACGAGGTCAGTGCCAACGGCTGCCGCGCCTTTGACAGCAGTGGCGAAAGAGTAACAGGCCATGCGCTTTCAGCCTGCTTTCAAAGCTGATTCCTGCAAAAAACTTTTCTTTTTTGCCCGGGATATTTAAAACCTAATTTTCCATTAGCCTGGTAAAACCGCGTCTGGCAACGCTTGGCCTTGGCAGACGCTGCTCTTTTCTTGCCTCATCCGCTTTTTTCCGCCAGAAGTGGGATAACTTGGCGTTTCTCTCCTGCCCCAACTGGCCGAATGCATAAATTTCTGACAGACGCTCCATTGCTAAAATGTTGCCGTTCTCGGCAGCCAGCGTATACCAGTTAAACGCGTTTTCCGGATTGGCGGACTCTTCCCCACTCCTGTAATAATAACGTGCGAGCTCACGCTGTGCGCCCGGATAACCCATTTCAGCAGCTTCTCTCACAAGAAGAATTGCCCGCGCCGAATCAGCAGCAACTCCCTTGCCCGTAGCGTAAATATCTGCCAGATAAGTCATGGAACAGGCGTTTTTCTGTCTCACGCCCTCCTCCAGCAACAGGCGCGCCTTTTCAAAATTTCTTTTTACGCCAGTTCCCCTCAAGTAGAAAGTGCCGAGCAGACAAAGCGCACCAGGCTCTTTAAGGTCTGCCGCTTTTGCAAACCAGCGTGCTGCTGCCCTGTTATCTCTTGCCACACCGCTTCCACTCATGTACAAGCGGCCAATCTCGGTATAACCAGCAGAAAAACCATGCCTTGCAGCACTCTCATACCAGTAAAAAGCCTGGCGGGCACTTCTTCTCACACAACGCCCATCACGAAAAAGGTTGCCCAGCGCAAACGCAGCCTCTGCATTGGCCTGGGCACCCGATTTGCGATACCAGGCCAGTGCCTGGGCGCAATCCCTGTCAACACCCAGACTTTCCAGATGCATATCGCCGAGCATCTTTTGAGCGACAGAATTTTCCTGAACCTCCGGCTTTAAAAAATATTCCAGTGCCTGCCTGTACTCACCCTTGTTGAAGTGCCCCATTCCCAGCGCAAAATCATCAGCAAAGGACAGACCTGCTACAAATGTCAGTACAAAAAACAAAATTATTCTCATTTTCATTTTCATAAAAATTTCTGCCTGACGCTGTTCAAAAAACGGGCAAATTCTTTCTGACACGAAGTCAGTCGTAACTGAAAACCTTCGGCAACCCGCTCCGAATGCACCATTTTTGACCATTTTTGCTTCTTTGACAAGAGAGGCCGCACTAACAGAGAGGCGGCACTGCCCAAAATACAGATTCTCTTTTAGCTGGCTGTCGATTGCGTTCATGATGGCACTGAAAAAAAACCCGTGGCAGAAAACAGCCAGGGAAGTACCACTTTATCATCTGCCGGAAATCGCTCCGGCAACCATATCTTCCGGCTGTCACAAGAATACCAGAAACCGCCCTTTTCGAGGCAACACCCTTCAATCCATTATGTGGGTTCACAATGGAAACTGACCAAGGTAAAAAAAAGGGGAGTTGCAGGGATGGAGAGAATATCTGAAGTAGCCAGGCTGTCGCAGATACCTGCTCCACCTGTCTGTGCATAGAGTCAGATTTCTGACTGGACAGCGTCAGAAGCTCAGGTCTATGGAACCGGTACCGGTTTTCGGCACAAAAAAGTACTGGCAGCTGGCAACTGTTGACGATTACGCTTTGGCACTGACCAGTCTTCCTGCAAGATTGTTCATTGTCTTTGCCATCTCAAGTGCCGTTTCAGACGGGATCTGCCTGATCACTTCCTGGGTCTGACGGTTTATCATCTTTACAACCAGTCTGTCAGAGTCACTGTCGACTTCAAAGTGTAAATCCGACTGAATATCAGTAAGCACTTCGCCAATCCTTCTTACGGCCTCACTGACGTCTTCGAAATTTGGAAATGTCTGATGAAGAGGACGAGGCTGCTGTACGTCAGCTGAAGAACGCAAGGTCTGGAGAGCTGCTTCCGGAGCCTTTTTTTGAGGTGCAATGGGTGCTCTGGCCATTGATCCCATCATCATCTGCGCACTGCCTTTTGTCAAAATCTCCATCAAAGTTCTCCTTTCAGTCCCTGAAAATGCGTATTGGTTAAAATCCAAGCACTGACAATGTCAGTGCCTCTCACTTTCATACAAAGCGGGTTTGCACCTGTTAAAGCGCGAATCCCGCGTCTGTATCCTCGTGATATTCAGAGAAATAGATAACTGTCATTCCAATCGGAATGACCGAAAGTACCGGTAAAAGAAGGGAAAAGAAATCGAGCCACATAACCACCTCCTTAATCTTTCAATCCAGGCAAATATTGCAAAAGTAATGCTTTACACATAAGTTAACACTTTCTGCGACTTTCAGATCGAAAGAAAAAAGGGGAAAAGAGCCTTCAATTCATGGCTTTAGGCTTCATGCTTCCTTTTGCAGACTCCTGGATATGGGACATATTTCCGAAATTGCAGAAAAAAAAACCACTATGAACGCTTCCGCAGAGAAGACTTCATGATGGCAATGCTCCGTTTTTTCTGCTACCATTTTTGAAAGAAATTCAACATCGTCAATTTTCGGAGTTACGCATGCCATACAGATACAAAGTTTTCTATTATCCGGATGATGAATATTATGATTCACCATTTCGTGCGGGCTTAAAATTTGAAGAAGTTTACTTTAACAGCCTGGACAACACCCGGCTCTGGGGCTGGTTCATTCCGGCAAAAGACATCGAAGATCAAAAACAGGTCAAAGGAACGGTCATTCATATGCATGGCAATGCACAGAACATGACCGCACACTGGCAGTTTGCCGAATGGCTGCCACTGCGGGGATACAACCTGTTTGTGTTTGACTATCGCGGCTACGGGCAGTCTGAAGGAACGCCAGAACCAAAAGGTGTTTTTGAAGACTGTATCGCAGCACTTGACTATCTGCGCTCCAGAACAGACATAGATACCGGCAAACTGCTTGTTTTTGGTCAAAGCATGGGAGGCATGCTCGCTATTGCATCTTCTGCAGCCAGTCCCGCAGGAATACGTGCCGTCCTCGCAGAAGCGCCTGTACATTCCTATTCCATGTCGATGAGATACAGAATGCCCGGGATGCAGCTCGATCTTGACGACAGCTATTGCGCTGGTCCCTGGGTCTCAAAGATCGCTCCGATTCCGCTTATGCTGATACACGGTACAGCTGACGGCGTCGTCCACTATGACCACTCTCTTGCCCTGTATGCTGATGCAGGCGATCCAAAGCAGCTGGTGACAATTGAAGGCGGAGAACATATTGATGCCATGACACCACGCTATGGCTCCCGCTACAAGGACCTGATGGTCGAATTTTTTGAAAAAGCGGTACTATAGGGCGCATCTGGCACAGGATAAAACGGTGTGACCTCTGTATTTTGTATCAGACAGTCACCTGGCAAACATTCTGAGGCTCCTCCCCCCCCCGGGTTTAAACCCACTGGGGGAGAATCCGCTCAAACCCTTTTTGCAATGCCAAGCCGGAGAAGTGCTGCTTCAAAGGCGTCCTCCCAGCTTCCCGACTCAGCATCAAAATGATCGAGCTTTCTCACAAAAGCATGCGAACGCGTATTTCGCAGACCTGACTGGTCAGCAGAAACATTAAACCCTCGCCTGAGTTCGAACGGCAGCTGCGCGCGCCTGTCGTAAACATAGGCCGGATTGTGATTTTCTCCAAACTCCACAATGACATAACTGCCAATGATAAAAATGCAGGCATTGTTACCCGGTGAACCTGCGTTACTCAATCCAAGCAAATGACCTTCCATCACTTTTCGGAGTTCAATGAAGTCATGCGAAAAACTGGTCTTGACGCTGCTGCCCAAAGCGAAATAAAGCGCATCAATCTGATCCTGATACTGCGACCAGAACCGGGCACGACGCTGATCAAATGGTGTCCCCCTGGCAAGTAACAGAAAAAACTGGCTGACAAGATGCTCTTTAACCCAGGAAGTGACCATTCTCCTTGCATCCGTTCGAACAGGTTTCCAGCCCATTGCCTGGTCTGACAACCAGGGATTTCTCCATTGCGCAACCGAAAAATCCCGCAATCGCGTATTGGCCTCCGTATTTTCATTTTCAGCATAACGGTTGAGAATTTTTGCCAGCCCTTTGTCAACAGACCACCTGTTTCGATTAAAAAGGCTAATTGACGTACTGATGTGCCTGCGAAACTCGGCATCAGGCTTTTCAATGATTTTATCGACCTGCTCATAAACGAGCCCACGGGCAAACCACGATGTCCTGCCGATTTGCAGACGCTCCAGCACATCATTAAAGGCGGTAAAATCATCCTGAAGCGCAGCACTGACGTAGGGAAGACACGGTTTTTCCGAAAACACTTCCGGGTGCTCCAGAATCGCACTGACCCAGTCCGGATGAAAATCCGGCATATGAATAACAGACTGGCGCTCCACCAGGAACTGGCGCAGTTTTTTTCTGTTTTCCCAGCCAGTCTCCCGATTGTGAAAAGGTCCGGCACCAGGATCGGGAACACCTGGTTCATAGGTAAAATAGGCACGCATCAGGCCTGTAAACGCACGCCGGAAAAGCCAGGGACGATGCTGAAAACGGTCGACATAATCAAGCAGCAAAGGAAAAGCCCTCGCATCCTCTATCAGGTAGGGCGCACTTCGATCATACAGCACCGTGCAGCCATGACATAAAAAACGCGCATGCATTGCACTGTATATCTGCCTGCTTTCATGAAACCGGCGCAATGCAGCCATAACCCGGCCCGCTGGAGGCGGTGTCAGGCCCGTAACAAGCAAAATCCAGTCCATGAGCCTGTTACGCCCGGCAACCATTGCCTGGCTGCTTCCAGGAGAAATACCGGCAAATGACTGGTTTTTCTCCTGCAGACTGGCTCTTAGCGATTCAACAATGCTCATCAGACGCTCAAAAAGAAAATCCCCGTTTTACCAGGGGTTTGAATCTGTGCGCGACCCAGGGCAAAGCACCCGGGGCTGTCCACCCGTCCTGCTCTATATCCTGCAGACACCGAAGTTGCCGCGCCGGTCATCTTCATTACTGATCCGGGGTTCATCAAGTTCATAGTATTCGAGTCGCAATTCAATACGGCGACTTTCCTCGAGTGAAGCTTTGGCAGAATTGAAGGAATACCCTCCCACCAGAAACAGGTCGCGAATTTTTTCCCTGTCTGCTTCACTTAACGGATTCTCGTGCTCGGGCACATTCTCCAGCAATACACACAGAACGCGCTGACTGCGCTGCAGACTGAGGTTAAGATTCATCAGGTAGTCACCCCGTTGGTCAGCAAAACCTTCAACAACGATACGCTTTAGCCATCTGTCACCAGGATTGGTCTCTGCCAGCTTAAGCACCTGTGGCAAAAAAGTGCGCAGATATCTTGCACGTTCTGGAGAAAGGCGCGAACTGCCCGTTTCAAACCTTGCATGATCACCAAAATCAATCACGTTTTTTTCGCGACTGATGGTAACGCCCGGATATTCTGTGGCAACCTGTTCGAGCTGCGTGAGCAATTCCGAGATTTCCTCCTGTCTTGCCGTTTTTCGGTGCTCGGCTTCAGAAACTGTTCTGGTCACAGCAAGAATAGCAACGCTCATGGCAAGCAAAAACAGAACCATGAGTGCTGACATCAAATCGGCAAAAGAAATCCAGAAAGGCTTCTCAGCTTCATCTTTTGTTTTTTTACCAATGGGAAACAGCCTGCCCAGCACGAGTCGTACCTATTTCTTTATCAGGGGAACACCCTCCGAAGAGGATAAACGGGCACTCCCAAATTCTTCGAGTGTTGCTGCAAGATCCTGAATACCTATCTGTAACAGTGCTATCGAATCGGACAATGCCCTGTGAAAATCGGAATTGGCAATGTCTACAGAACGAACCATACCCGAAGTAAACGCATGGTGAGATTCCCTGATCACATCTGCAATCCGGTGCAAAAACCCGTCTGCCTCCTTTTGCGCGTCAACAAGCCTGCTCGTTGCTTCTTCAATCAGAACCAGCACTTCATCTGTAACCCGCGACTCACGACTGATTTGCTCAACACCTGTGCGCAAAGATTCAAAAAAAGTCGTCATGACTTCACGGCTGGTCTGATAATCAGCCATAAATCTGCCCAGCTCACCTGAAACACCTGAAATGGTTTCAGTCGTTTTGTCAAACTGGCCGACAAGTGCTGCAGCCTTTCCAAGTACTTCAGTCATTTCCCGCCCTGACTCGGCAAAAGAGACCGATGCTCTATAAAGCCTGTCTGCTCCTGCATTCATCTGCGACAGACTCTCACCTGTAGAATAGCGCAACGCATTCACAGTTGACTTCATTTCTTCAGTTGCATTGAGTACGCCGTCAACAAGCAAATCTACCTGCCCGCCAATGCCGCCAATTGCTTCGACACTCCTGTTCATCATTTCAGACTGAATCTGCCTTCCACTTTCTGATGCTGCCACAATCTGCGTGCTCATGCTCTGGATAACTGCACCCATCCGGTTTGCAATGTCATCAAGAGCATACTGCAGTCTCGCCTGCTGCGCCTCCTGCGAGGTGGACACTGATTGCGTTAACAGTTCAACAAAGGCATCCATTTTTTCATTCATGATCTGCTGGCGTGCCTGAGCTGCTTCCATGGCCAGAGCAAGCTGGTTTGCCATAGCCAAAGCACCACGCTCTCCAACTGATTCGATATGCTCGCCCATGCTTTCCAGGCGTGATTCAGCTTCCCGAAACGAAGTAAATGCTGCCTGTTGCGCTGTATTTATCTGCACGGTCTGTTCACTGAGCAGATGGCGCAAATTTGTATTGAATTCGTCCAGCGTCTGCCTGCCGCTCTCGGACGCAGCCTGGATGGCAGTGCTCATCCCCAGGATGACAGAACCCATCCGGTTTGCAATGTCATCAAAGGCATACTTTAATCTTGCCTGCTGTGCATCCTGTGAAGTAAAAACCGATTGCGTCAGCTGCTCAACAAAAGAATCCATTTTTTCGTTCATGTTCTGCTGGCGAATCTCGGCACCTGACAGGACAGATGCAAGCTGGTTTGCCATTGCCGCAGCACCACGCTCGCCGGCTGACTCGATATTGCCAGCCATATTGTTCAGCCGCGAGACAGTCTCATTGAGTGAATCAAGCGTTGCCTGTTGCGCTACACTGACGTGAGCGATCTGCTCACCCAGCAGTTCACGCAGACTTTTATTGAATTCTTCCAGCGTATGTCTGTTACTCTCTGAAGCAGCCTGAATCCGGGCACCCATATCAAGGATGGCCACGCCCATCCGGCTGACAATGTCGTCAAGGGCATGCTTTAATTCTGCTTGCTGGGCATCCTGCGCGGCGACGACTGACTGCGTCAGCTGCCCAACAAAGGAATCCATTTTTTCATTCATGTTCTGCTGGCGCAACTCGGCACCCGACATGGCAGATGCGAGCTGGCTTGCCATCGCCATAGCACTGCGCTCGCCAGCAGATTCGATGCTGAGGACCATACTGTCCAGGCGTGAAATGGTCTCGCTGAGCGAATTAAGAGCCGTCTCCTGCGCTGTGTTGATATGCGCTATCTGGTCACCAAGCAAATCACGCAAATTTTTATTAAACCCGGACAAAAGTTCATGCATCATGGTATGCACTGCGCCACTTTGGTCGGCTGCAACATTTTTGACAGCATCAGTCATCTCGCCCAGAGGCGCCTTCAAAGAATTCTCAACGCTGCCACTGATCAGGTTGCCGAGCATATTGATGGCAAAAACCTGTTTTTCTGTCTGCTCTGCCATGATCTGCCTGAGTTCGCCAACAAGCGCGCTCTGCATTGAAGCGGCCTGATCTGCTGTTGACTCGGATACCCTGACAAGGCGTGCGAGATATTCTTCTCCCACGCCGGCAACAAAGGCATCGTCGAGTCGCTGTACAAGTGCTTCCACTTTTGCGTAAAGGCTGTTTAGTATCAGCTTTTCTATAAAGGTTACAACCATTGCAAGCGTGATAGCTGCTGCTGAAACAATAAATGCCATGGATACGCCCTGCAGGAGACTGGCCAGGCTGTACCGGACAATGCTGGGGTCGTCAGAAATCTGAAAGGCGTGCAGGCCATCAAGCAGGCCTGTAAAGGTTCCGATAATTCCAACACCGGTAAATATCCCCGGCAGATGCCGGAAAAAATCAGCGCGCAAGGGAATATCGACAATGATGTCCGGCCTGAAAAAAACGCTTGCCGGCACTGTTGAGCGACGACGCAGTTTTTCTTCTTTTGATATCGGGTCGATTTCGATCTGTTCATGCAGACTGTCTGCATATTCGCGCCAGAGTGGCTTCATGATGCGCGTATTGGCAAATATGGCACCGATTTCGTTTGCCTGATTGGCACCAGGTTCCTCAAGCTGTAAAAGTACCTGGTGAAGCTCTCTGCGTACGCGGATTGCCGACAGCACAAACCGGATGAAAAAGTCCAGCGCAAGCAGGCCTAATATGGCAATAAAAAAGTAAAGGTAGACGGGCATGCTTTCTATCATGGGCTTTCAGGCGTAATCAGTCGGATATCAGAGTCCGGACCTGCTGGCAACTCTCTATCGGTGTGCCCCCCATTTTAACGAATTTCGCAAAAGTCTGCTTTAAAATCGCGCACGAAGGCATACGATCCAGTGGGAAAGGACCAGGAATAGCTCATCAGACTGGCCTGGCCAGAATCTGGCTGGGTCGTATGCCTTCAATTAGAATGCAGTTTTAGCGGGCAATCCCTGGCTTTCTCCGGTGACATAAAGATGTCCGTATCTGCATGCGGAAAATTTGCATGCAGAGCCCCAGGCAGGACAAAATCAGGCTGCCCGGACAAAAGGACTCACCCGCCCATTCATGAAAAAGATTTGCCTGATTTTTTATGGTGCACCCACCAGATTGAATGAATGAGATTTGTGTCCTCCGACTCCCACATATTCTCGGTTGGAGTGCCGTTTACACGTCTTTCCGGCCTCTCGTGGCTGCGCCCGAATTTGTTTTCTTCCTCAAGGGTACCCTTTTGGCTCCCGACGGGTACCAGCCTGGTTGCTGCTTCATGCCGGGAAGCTTCGGCAACTGCACCTGGCAGGCTGCCGTCAAGATGCAGGCTCTGACCCGCATCCAGAGTCACAAACCCGCCAGTTTTAAAATCAATGTGAATGCTGGAACCAGCACCGGTCCGGATTGTATCTCCCAAAAAAACAAAATCACCCAGCATCAGGATGCGGGCGACTCCAGTCGAACTTCTCACAGTTACTACGCCATCAACTCCACAGACGACTCCAGCTACACTGCTCGCTACAATATTTTGAGTTGTCATTTACTACCTCTTTACTGCTTAAGTGATATTGACTGTACGCAATATCAGACTACTGTTTACCACCCTGGCTTTATGTTCAAAGCCAGACTACTGCACTTGATTCTTTGTCTGGTCCGTATGTTTTTTCCCCTCCTTCTTTTAACCTGTTCTCTGCTGCTGGTTTTCAGGACCTGTTTCAGATGTCTTGAAGGCCCGGATTTTCCCTGGCAAATTTCAGGATTTTGCAAAAAAAAATACCCTGCTGGCACTTTTCTGTCATTTCGGTATGCACCGATCTGAAAATCATCAATTATATATCAAACCTGGCTCTGCCTGTTATTTTTTTGATCCGTTTAACGCTTCATTTGACGTCCTCCCCTCCCTAAAGGAAGGGGATTCCTACGGCGTTCCAGGCACCGACTTCATGCCTGGCCGCTTCGGTGGGTTCCTGTTGCTGACGGCCTTACTGCACCATTCACTTGACAGGCTCTTGAGGCGCGTCCCGCCTTGCAGGTCGAAAAGTTCCCGACCGGTTCTCAATATGTTTATCGCAGCAACCACATCCGCATCGTTCGCATAACCACAGGATATGCAGACAAAGCTCTCAAGCTGGCGATTTTGCCGGTCCACACAATGACACTCTGGACAGGTCTGACTGGTATAGTGCGGAGGGACCTTTA
>Ga0099364_10012105_pt1 | contig 11683 bp, 8 predicted proteins | sample TergutTh196P3_FD_73070 | JGI IMG/M metagenome (GOLD analysis project Ga0099364, IMG submission 73070) | Microcerotermes parvus P3 segment gut microbial communities from Pointe-Noire, Republic of the Congo - Th196 P3 | ecosystem: Host-associated > Arthropoda: Insects > Digestive system > Gut ...
GTTATGCTCCCTTTGCTGCTGTTGCCAGCGCGTTCAAATAGTTTTGGCAAAAATGCAAAAACAGATGGCGTGTAGCCTTTTGTTGCAGGAGGCTCGCCAACCGCCAAGCCTATTTCCCGCTGAGCCATTGCCAAACGCGTTGTGGAATCCATCAAAAAAAACACATCTTCGCCAGCATCTCTAAAATATTCCGCAATGCTCATTGCCAAAAAACTCGCCTTCAAGCGAACAAGAGCAGGCTGGTCGCTGGTTGCTACTATAACCACAGAACGCTTCAACCCTTCTGGTCCCAAATCCTTTTCTATAAATTCCCGAACTTCCCTGCCGCGCTCGCCAATTAAAGCTATAACATTAACTTTTGCCAAGCAATTTCTCGCTATCATGCCCATAGTAACGCTTTTGCCCACGCCCGAGCCTGCAAAAATTCCCATTCTCTGCCCGCGCCCAATGGTCAAAAAGCCATCTATGGCGCGAATTCCTGTGAGCATGGGTTCTTTTATGCGGGTTCTCTGCATTGCAACAGGAGGCTCCGCATAAATTGAGCGGTGCGTTTCGCACTTAACTTCACCCAGCTCATCCATCGGTTTTCCCATGCCATCTAAAATTCTGCCCAAAAGCTGATAGCCAACGGGAGCGGTTAAGGTTTCGCCTTTTGCCGCAACGCTCATTCCGGGCCTAATGCCTTCTAGCGTGCCGAGCGGCATAACAAGAGTTCTGGTTTCTCTGAAACCCACAACTTCTGCATGGCAAACTATTTTCCCGTTCTGCTCAATAACGCAAAGCTCGCCAATGCCGGCGCTTGGTCCCTCGCATTCAACAACCAGACCTATGATTTTCACCACGCGCCCACGCACATCCGCAAGGCGAATGCGAGAAATCCTTTCCAGTTTACTCATACATCTCGTTTATTTCTTTTTCGAACATCCTTTCAACAGCTTTGCGGCGAAGTTTCAACGTTGGGGTTAAAAGCCCGCTCTCCGTTGATAGCTCGGCAAAAACCACTTTCCATTTTTTAATTTTTTCCCATTCGTTCAAACGCTTGTTCACAGAATCCACATGTTTCTGCGCTTCTGTATTTATTCTGCGAGATTGCAAAGCTTTTTCCAAGTCAAATTCTCTTTCGTTTCTTCTTAGCTTGCCCCTAACTATTTCTTGATTCAAAAACAGAATTGCAGATGTGAATTTTCTCCCTTCTGCAAAAACTTGAGCGGCTTCCACAAAAGCTCGCTGGCTAAGAGCCTGCTCTATTGGAATTGGGCTTACATATTTGCCAGTGCTTGTTTTGAACATTTCTTTTAAGCGGCCTGTTATCCAAACATAGCCGTCTTCGTCTATGCGACCTTTGTCGCCTGTGCAAAAAAATCCGTCTTCCGTGAAAGCTTCTTTATTTAAATCCGGGCGGTTAAAATATCCGCTGAACACGCTTGGTCCTTTAGCCTGAATTTCACCTTCAGAAGATATCCTTACTTCCAGATTATGCAAGTATTTGCCAACCGAACCCATCCTTGAATTTCCTGGGCATTCCGCAGAAATAACCGGCGAAGTTTCCGTTAATCCATAGCCTTCATAGAGCGGCAAACCAATGTTTCTTAAAAACCTGTTGACATGAATGTTCAAAGCAGAGCTTCCAGATACCATTAGATAAAAGTTATCTCCGAGCGCGGCGCGCATTTTTGAATAAACAAGTTTATCCCAAATAGTTCCTCGCAAACTCACTTTGCCAGGGTCTGTATTTCTAGCCTTGTTTATGGCGTATTTCACAAGCCATCTTATTGGTATCGGCTTTTTGTTTGCCCCGTCTATAAGTTTTTCGTAAAGTTTTTCCAAAATTCTTGGCACAACGGTCATGATAGTCGGGCGAATTTCCGGCAGATATTTTCCAACGTTGTTTGGGGTATCCACAAAATAAACAGACAGACCGCTGCCTAAAAAATAATAAACCACCATTCGCTCAAATATATGCGCAATAGGCAAAATGCTCATGCACAAATCTTTGTTTGTATCAACTGGGAAAAACTTTGATATTGCCTGCAGCTGCGTAGCCATGTTTCTTTGTATTAACGACACGCCCTTTGGAGTTCCTGTTGAGCCGCTGGTGTAAATAATGGAAAATATTTCGTTGCTTTCTATGCTTTTTATTCGTTCTTCAAATTTTTGCCGTTCTTGCTCCGAATCCAGTTTTTTGCCTTTTTCTATAAAATCATCCCAAACGGAAGATTTATTCTTATCAATGCCGCTTGGAAGATCCGAGAAGAAAATTAAAGAGTCCATAGAGTTTACAAGCGAGTGAATTTGCGGAGAAATAGTTTCCCAAGAATCTATTGCCAAAGCTTTTACCTGAGCGTCTTTAACCTGATATTCAAAATGCCCGGAAGATATGTTTGGAAACAAAGGAACGGTGTAACCGCCGCAAACTTGCGTTGCAAGGTCAACCAAAAGCCACTTGGGAGAACTTGGCGCCATTATCCCAACTCCAATTCCCTTGCCCACGCCTATTTCTCGCAGAGCAAGGCTTAAAAAATAAACGCTGTTCTGCAGTTTTTCAGAGTCATAGCATTGCCACTCATCGCCAACCCTGTGAAAAAGACCCTTAAAATCCGGTTGTCTAAAAACCCGCAATATTATCGCAGGCAATGAATCTGTTTCTCTAAACATTTTGAGTTCCCCCTTAATTGCGAACATCGTCCATAGCATACCTTTTGATTGTTTCCACTATAGTCTTTAAACCAAATGCCGTTGAGCCATGCTCAGTGTATTTATGACCGTTTGAAGCAAAATCAACGCCTGCTATATCCAAGTGCGCCCACTGCAAACCTTCTTTCACAAACTCCTTCAAGAACAAGGCTGCAATGATGGCTCCAGGACCATCATCGGATATATTGCGAATATCAGCTACTTTGTCTTTTAAGCCATCGGCATATTCTTCGTCTAGCGGCAGTCTCCACCATTTTTCGCCATTCTCTGCGCCAGATTCCGTTATGGTCATGGCAAATCCATCGCTATTGCAGAAAAGCCCGCCAATGGAATTTCCAAGAGCGCGGCGTATGGCTCCTGTTAAAGTCGCTATGTCTATAATATGAGTTGCGCCCAGTTCCGCCGCTTCTGCAAGCCCGTCTATCAATACAAGGCGGCCTTCGGCATCGGTATTCTCTACCATAACGGTTTTGCCGTTTTTGGCTTTGAAAATATCTCCGGGCAGTATTGCGTTTTCTCCAGGGCGGTTTTCTGCCAAACATAGAATTGCATCAACTCTTATCGGGAGTTTAAGTTCTGCTATAACCTGAATGGCCGCCAAAATTATTGCAGCGCCAGACATATCGCATTTCATTTCGTGCATTTTATCCGATGGCTTCAAGCTTATTCCGCCAGTATCAAAAGTTATGCCCTTGCCCACAAGACCTATATGAACAGGGTTAAAACGTTTGGGCTTATAGCTAAGAGTTACCATTGCAGGCTCATTTTTGCTACCTCGCCCAACGCTCAAAATTCCATTGTAGCCATCTTTCAGCAAATCTTTGCTATAGCGAATTTTAACGCCAAGCCCGTATTTGCGGGCTATATTCTGAGCTATGTCTGCCATAATCGCAGGGGTAAGAGAACCGCCCGGCTCATTTGTCAAGTTTTTAGCCAAGTCAATTCCAGAGAACAGGATTTGGAGCGAATTTCCGTCTATTTCCATGTCGTCTGCAAACAGGTATTCAATGTCTATTTTTTTCTTTTTTTTGCTTTTATACTTGTCAAAGGCGTAGCTTGCATGGCAAAGTCCCTGCAAAATCGCGCTTCTCTTTTTTTCTGAATCTTCCTTCAGCGAGGGAATAAACAAGGTTTTAACCGAATTGTTTTCTGCCCATTTAGCCAAGCGATAACCTGCCATGCGCAGATGGTCCAAAAAGTCCAAGCCTCTTTCTTTCCCTGTATCAACAAAAAGAACGGGGTGCGAATATTCATTGTCAATCCTTATTATGCGCAGAGCCTCGGATTCGTGCAAAACGGATTCCGAGTCTTCTATAAACCGCAGAATTTCTTTGGCGTCGCTGCTGGTTATGGCTTCTTTTTTGCTTTTATTGTATAAAAATACGAATACAGGGCCATCGCCCCACCAGCCATTTTCCCGTTCTTTGCCAGGATTTTGCTTTTGGGAGTCAGCATTGCGCTTTGTGTTGGAAGGTTTCTTTTTCATGCAAAATAATTTAGAAAAATTACCCACTCTTTCTCTCGCGAAAGCTCTTGTAAGTAGCAATGATTACGCATGTGAATGGAATTGCTAGCACCAAACCCAAAAATCCCAGCAATTTTCCCCAAACAGCAAGCGATAGCAGAATCAAAATAGGCGGAAGGCCAAGCGTGCCGCCCATTATTTTTGGAACTATCACAGAATCTTGCAAAACTTGAATGCCGACATAAATTGCGGTTATTATTAAAATCACCTGCCAAAAAGCAATTCCCGTTTCCAGCGAGTAGATTAATCCTAAAAATACCGCTATGGGAATGCTTGCCACCTGCAAATACGGCACCATATTCAATGCGCCTATAAAAAGCCCAAAAGAAAGCCCCATAGGCAGCTTCATTATGCTAAACGATATTGAAAAAAGCACTCCAACCATTGCGGCAATGGATGTTTGCGCTCTGAAATACTTGCCCATTATGCTATCAAACGAACGGAAAAAATGCAAAATTTCTTTGGAGCGCTTTTGCGGAATTTGCGCAGACAATGTAGATTTCATCTTTTCAAAATCTATCAGCATAAATACCAAGCACAGAGTTATCATAAAAATGCCGAAAATCCATGCGAACATTTTGCCAACTCCAGAAAACACGCCAACTGCGCCCGGCACAATTTTCCCTAAAATATTTTGCGCAATTTGCATCAAATCAAAATTTTGAAGCGCAAGCCAAACAGGCATAAAATTCTTTTCTTCCCATATATCCGCCCATACATACTGTATTTTTTCCCAAACGCCTTTTGGAAGATACTCAATAAGGGTTTCTCTCCATGTGCCATCGCTTGCGTATTTTTGCAATAAACGCCCCAGCTGCACAATCTGTTCAACCATCATGGGAATAAGCAATAAAGCGGCTCCAACAAGAATAATTGCCAAAGCAAGAAGCACCAAAAGAGACGCAAGCCACCTGTACTTAACTTTTTTTTGCAAAAGATTTACAAGAGGATTTAAAATATATGCAAGCAAAAATGCTATGACAAATGGAATAAGAACATCAGATAAATAATAAAGCAATGCGAAAAAAATCGCCAAACCGGAAACCACGAACAAAAGCCGCATTTTCCGGTCGGCATCCCAATAGATTTCTTGATTTGAATCTTTGGGCATATTTGATTTATTTTATTTTCCCCTGATACGCAGCTTTTTTGCCGAGCTGCTCTTCTATGCGAAGGAGCTGGTTGTATTTGCAAATGCGGTCAGTGCGGGAAAGCGAACCGGTTTTGATTTGGCCAGCGCTTGTGCCAACAGCAAGGTCTGCGATAAAGGAATCTTCGGTTTCGCCGCTGCGGTGAGAAGAGATTGCGCCATAGCCAGCTTTCTGAGCCATTTTAATCGCTTCAAGAGTTTCGGTTACTGTGCCGATTTGATTTACTTTAATGAGAATTGCATTGGCTGCCTTCATTTTGATGCCTTTTGCCAAGAAAGCCGGATTGGTCACAAAGAAATCATCACCAACAAGCTGAGTTTTTTTGCCAAGTTCTTTGGTAATGGCAACGTAGCCGTCCCAATCGTTTTGATCCAAAGCGTCTTCAATGGAGATGATAGGGTATTTTTTTACCCAAGAGGCGTATTTTGCAATCATATCTTTGGCTGTGTAAAGTTTGCCAGGTTCAGATTTCCAGAACTTGTAGCCTTTGCGGTCGCCTTCGTCAAAAAGCTCGGAAGATGCGCAGTCAAGAGCTATCGCAATTTGCGAGCCTGGTTTGTAGCCAGCGGCTTTAATGGCTTTCATTATGTATTCAAGAGCTTCGTCATTGGTGAGGTTCGGGGCAAAGCCGCCTTCGTCGCCAACGGATGTAGCATGTTTGTCTTTTTTGAGCAAACTTTTGAGAACATGGAAAATTTCGGTTATCCAGCACAAGCCCTCAGAGAAGGTTTTTGCGCCAACGGGCATTATCATAAATTCTTGGAAATCAATTTTGTTGTCTGCGTGCTTGCCGCCATTGATGATGTTTGCCATTGGCGTTGGCAGCACAAATTTTTTGGTGCCATGCAATTTGCCAATGTATTTCCAAACAGGAATTTTGCTTGCGTGGGCGCCAGCAACTGTTATAGCCATGGAAGCGCCCAGAATTGCATTTGCTCCCAGCTTGCTTTTGTTCTTTGTGCCGTCCAGCTTTATCATAGCCATATCAAGGTCTTTCTGTTTCAAAGGGTCTTTCCCTTTGAGCAGCTTTGCAATGGGACCATTTACGCTAGCTACTGCTTTAAGCACGCCTTTGCCAAGATATTTTTTGCCGCCGTCGCGCAATTCGCAAGCTTCGTGCTCGCCAGTGCTGGCTCCGCTTGGAACAGCAGCGCGGGCTACAAAGCCATTGTCAAGCGTTACTTCTACTTCAACGGTCGGGTTGCCGCGCGAATCTAAAATTTGACGGCCTGCTACATTTTTGATTTTTGCCATTTTAATGACTCCTTTAGGGTTTTACAGAGGTAATATAGAAAAATGTGTTTAAAAATTCGGAAACAATGCTGTTCTTGTTTCCAATGAATCTTGTTTCACCGGCAAACCGCCTACCCTGTCCACTTTAATATTTTCCGGCATATTCGGCAAAGGAACTTCGCGCTGGGATATGGTGTTTATGTAGTCTATTGGCTCGCCAAAAACTTTTTCGCTCTTGTTTGCAGCAAGAGCCGCTTCTGCAAAACTTGCCCATTGAGGCAATGCGGCAGAGGAACCTGCCAAGTTGCGAGACCTTCCCTGAAGCCTGATGTTATCGTCAAAACCTACGTAGCTGCATATTGAAAGCAATGTGTCAAGAGGCAGGACGCCGCAAAAAGCGGCGGTGCGGTTTTCGTTTGTGGTTCCGGTTTTTCCCATGGCTGGAAAAGGATATTTTGCGCCGGAATATGTTATGGAAAGCTTGGAATATGCGCTGGCTGCAGTTCCGTATTTAAAAACCGCTCTCAACATGGCGCGCATAGGCAAAACCGCTTCTATTGGCAAAACCTCGCTTGAATAAACTTCGTTTCTGAAAATCAAACGATTGTTCCTGTCCCAAAGCTCCTTTATTATGCAAGGCTCCGTTGATTTTTTGTCTTTGCATCTGTAATGCCTGCCGCTCAAAATGCTTTGATACGCAACCGCCATTTCTGCAACCGTTGCCTCATTCACGCCAAGAGGCATGCTCATAACCTCTTGCAAATTGCGATCCACGCCCATGAGCTTCACAAAACTCGCAAACTCGCTTATGGCTATTTTCTTGCGAAGGTCGGGCCATAAAAATATATCATCGGGCTGCAGCGATCTCGCCCTGTTTTGCTCTGTCAAAGCTTGAACCTGCCTAAAATCCGAGAGAGTAAAATTTGGAAACAATTCCATTTCTTCTTCAATACCAGAAGCAGAAGCATAATACTCATAGCTATGCTGCAAAAGTTTAATTCTATCAGGAAATCTTCTTTGCTTTTCTTCTTCTTTTTTATGGTAATAATATTTGAGAGCCTGCAAAGCGCGCACCGCTTCAAAACGCCCATCCAAAAGCCAATCGGTTGTCAAAGCAATTTTTGCTTTTTCAAGCGCAATTTCATTTTTTGCGCTTGCTGTAATGTTTGTGTCAACTTGATTTTTTTCTGCCAAGGTTCTTATTTCTTCTATTGAAAGTTTGTCTAGCAAATGCTCCAAAAGCCAAATGGTTGCTATGTTTTCTGAGCGAACCGCTGCCCAAGCCATGCTGGTTTGCGGAGTTTTGTCTAAATGGTCCGGGCGCGGAAAATAAATTGTTCCGCCGTAAGTGAACAGATTATATTCGTTTTCCAAATAATCCAAAGGTTCCCAGCCTAATTTAAGAGCAAGCGAAAATAAAAGAGGTTTCCATGCAGAGCCTAACTGCCTCTCTGCAATAAATACCCTGTCATAGCCAACATTGCTTTGCCCGGATTGAGCCGCAACTACCATTCCGTTTTTCAAAACCACAAGCGCGCCCTGCAATGGGTTTGCTGTGTCTGCGCCTATTTTATTTTGCAAGCTGAGCAAATTTTCTTTAACCGCCATTTCTGCGCTTGCCTGCAAATCCGCATCAAGAGTCGTGACTATTTTTATCTGCGCGCGCCGCCAATCTTCTATGCCAAAATTCTCAAAAATCTCGGTATAAAAATCATCATTCAATTCCCTGTCCACCTTATCTAAAAGAGAAGATGCCCTAAACCTGAATTCGCCGTAATTCAATTCCGGCACTTTCGCAGAGTCATGAGTTTCTTGGCTTATATAGCCATTTTCAAGCATTCTGCGCAAAACATATTTGGTTCTGACCTGCCCCTTTTCCAGCGCCTGTTTTGCGCGCTCCGGCGTTCTTTGCACGCGAGGGTCATAGTTGTAGGGACCTTTAACGGAGGCTGCTATAAAAGCGCATTCCTCAAGGGTAAGCTGTGAAATTGGTTTGTTGAAAAAGTATATGGCGGCTATTGCTGCTCCCCTGCCGGAGCCATAGACCTGAAATTGATTTAAATAAAATTCCAAAATCTCCTGCTTGCTGAATCGCTCTTCCAGTTTCACAGCATCCACAAACTCTCCCCACTTAATCTTTATGCTTTTTTCTTCTCGCCCAAAAACATTTTTTACCGTTTGCTGAGTGATTGTGCTGCCGCCTTGTCTAAAACTTTTGTTTTTTATATTGTTAAACATCGCTCGCGCAATTCCGCTAAGGTCAAATCCCCTGTGTTCCCAAAACCTAGCATCTTCGGAAGAAACTATTGCATCTACAAGAGATTGCGGAATTGAATCGTAGGGAACGTACAAGCGGTGATTGGTATCAAAAAAAGAACCTATTACCGTGGTTCCATCTGAATAGAAAACCCGGCTTTCGCCATCTAGATTTCGTAAAATATTTTCTCTGGTAAATTTGCCTTCAGGATCTTTGGTTGGAAAGATTAAAAGCAGAGAAGCAAAAAACGCAGACAGCATAAGCACCAACGCAGCTACAATTACGAGCAATATGCCAAGAGCTTTCTGTCGTTTATTTAGACCGCTCCACATATTCTCCTGTGCGGGTGTCAACTTTTATGCGCATCCCTTGCTCAATAAAAAGCGGAATTTGCACTTCCGCGCCAGTCTCCAAAATTGCCGCTCGCATAACGTTGCCGCTTGTGTTGCCTTGAACTCCCGGCGGCGAATCCACTATCAGCAGGTCTACGAATATAGGCGGAACAACTTCTATCGCTTTTCCATCCCACCAAGTTACCTGCACAGTTGCTCCATCTAGCAGCCAAAGCTCGGCTCCGTTTAGAGCGTCTTTGGGTATTTCCACCATTTCACCGGTCGGGTCTAAGAAGTACCAGTTAATGCCATCGTTGTAAGAGTATGTAACATCATTGTAGATTACATCTGCTTCTTCCACGGTATCGCCGCTTTTCCAGGTGCGTTCCAAAACGCGCCCTGTTATAAGATTTTTAACTTTAACTCTGTTGAAGGCCTGGCCCTTGCCTGGCTTTACAAACTGATTCTCAATAATCATATATGGCTGCCCATCCATCATTATTTTGAGCCTTTTGCGAAATTCATTTGTGCTAACTATTCCCATAGATTTATAATATAGTAAGTGCTGATTAAGTTGTTTTGGGTTTGGGGTATGGGGTATAGGGTATGGGGAATTTTACAATTGAGGTCAAAATTATTGATAATTCAACTCTCGCCGAACTTCCTTCCAATACGGAAAATGCCTTGCTAGAACCGCATAAAACCTCTTGGAATGATCCGCCACAATCAAGTGCGCAAGCTCGTGCGCAACCACATACTCTATGCAGCGGAGCGGCTTTCTTATCAACCCAGTGCTAAACGTTATTTTTCCTGTTCTGGTGTCGCAAGTTCCCCAGCGGCTTTTCATTTTTCGCAGCTTCCATTCCTTTGCCTGAACTCCAAGCCTAAATTCCCACAGCGGAACCATGTTTGATATTAGTTTTTTCAATTCCTCAATTTCTTCTTTTGCAATCTCGGATAAATTTTGCAAAACAGGCGGATTTGTTTTTATTTTTTCCAGATTTTTCTTTAGCCATTTAATTTTGCCACTCACAAATTCAAGGGCATATTTTTCGGTGGCAAAAAATGGAACCGTCAAATGAACTTGCAAATCTTTTGGCGAAATATAAAGCCGCAGATTTTTAACGCGCTTGCGTTGCGCAAATATTTGCAGTCCCTCTATCTCAAATGTTTTTTTTAAGAGCAAGGCAGCACCTTTTTTATTATTCTGTAATGATCGCCACCAAATTGCGAGCGCATTTTATCCAAATCTTCTAGCGGAACCCACAACGCCTCCGAAGCATCATCGGCAGCTTTCAGCTTTGGAAGCTCTGGCAGCTGCAAATCAAAAAAGAAAGTGTGAGAAATCATTCTGCCGCGAGGCTCCCGATTAGGGTCGTCAAAAACTTGATAATCTTTTATGCTTTTGTCCAGTTCCTTGTAGCTAAGCTCAATGCCGGTTTCTTCTATAAGCTCTCTTATTGCGCAATGCCTGAGCGATTCGTTGGAGTCTAAAAAACCACCTGCCATAGCAAGCATGCCTTTGCCCGGAAAGGCTCCTCTTCTTATTAGCAGAATATGCCCTTTGCAAACAACCAAAGCATCGCCAGCCACAAAAACAGGCGGATAAGGCGTGGAAGACCATTCCTTTTTGTATTCCTCAACCAGTTTGTATTCTTCTTTTTGAATTTTTGCCCACTCCTCGCTATCTTTGTTTTTTAAATAGCTGTAAATAGCCTGCGGAATTTTGTCTTGCTCGGTTAAAGTTCCGCCTAGCCATTTGTTGCGAATTTCTGTGGAAGAAAGCCCGTTTTCCAAAAGCGGCATTTCTACAAATCCCCACTCAGGAAATAAATCCAAATAATAAGAAGTATTGTCTTTTTTATGCCCGATTACCGCAATGCTATTCTCATGTCCCAAAACTTTCGCTTTCACCTCTCTCACCCATTCTTGGTGGTTGTAGTTGGAGTCGTGAATTGGAATAAAGGTTATTTTTTCCAGTTCGCTTGGAGTCAAGGATATTTTCAGCATTTCCAGCCGTTCTTCCGTTGTGAATGGATTGCGCAGGCTGCGGCAGGTTTCGTGCGAGCCAATGAAAATCAAAAGCCGCTCGGTTTGCGCCAGAGCTTTGCGGATTGTGGCAAAATGCCCGTTATGCGGGGGTTCAAAGCGACCTATGTAAATTAGAGTAGAGAACATACTTTCCTTTTGTCTGAATCAGAATTTGTAGAATTTACAAAATTTTCGGAATATATACAGACAGCAGGGCCAACGCATCTAAATTTTAATCTAAATTGTGATTTTACCGCAGGTAAACGGTATTGCTGTGGATATTTGGATATTGGCGGTATATTGGGCGAAAGATTTTTCGCCCCTACACGGTGTGCCATTTGGTATTTTTCGTGTCGGTATTTGTCATATTCGGGATAAACGCAATAATAATCCGTCCACAATCAACGCTGTAGGGGCGAAAAATCTTTCGCCCATTCGCAACGAATTGCAACATCGCAAT
>Ga0099364_10012106_pt1 | contig 11683 bp, 10 predicted proteins | sample TergutTh196P3_FD_73070 | JGI IMG/M metagenome (GOLD analysis project Ga0099364, IMG submission 73070) | Microcerotermes parvus P3 segment gut microbial communities from Pointe-Noire, Republic of the Congo - Th196 P3 | ecosystem: Host-associated > Arthropoda: Insects > Digestive system > Gut ...
TATCAAACTTGGTACTTTACATTTATTTTTCAAAAGCAAATACATAAAACCCAGTTCTTTTTCAAAACAATCATTGTTTGTATACAATTTTAGGATGTATTTTGATTCGCCAACACATATTTTAATGAGGCGATTAGACGATATTTCAAGGCAAAAAGGGATCGATGAATATTCTGAGGTTTCAACAATATCAGCAATATCTACTTCAAAGGGGTTAGACAACATAACTCTTTTTTTTATAACTCTATTCAATATGGCAAAGATTGTAACGACCAATCGCAATTTCGTAGCCAGACGGCGAGGGACACAACCATTGATAAATACAGTCGGAACAAGGCTTTTGGTCTCGAATACAAAGCCAGGATTTTCCATTAACAAGCTCATCATAAATTAATTCACGAATATCGTCATTGATATTTCCTATAGCCTCATGATTGACGTTTGCGTAAATTTTACCATCCGGCATTACCGTAATTTTTCCAAATTCGGCAGTATTTATACTTTGGTTGGCAAAAATTTGACGACGGTTCAATTGTAACAAGTTAATGTCCTCTAAAGTCGTGAAAATGTTTTCAGAAAAGAAATCATAGTTACTTCCATTATAAAATGGCGTTATTTTTAATTTTTGTATTTCGAACTTTTTAGTTAGTTCGTCCGCTTGAAAATATTCCACTTCCGATGAAACGATAAATGTCCAAAAAACGTTTAAGCCTCCAATATCCACCAAATTGTATGCCTGCTCAAATTTTTGTACTTCAAGAGGAAAAGTGACAACGATTTGTAAAGTTGCATTGTTTGATTTTATCAGACAAATATGTTCACTAATGGTTAGATAGTGAGAATAATAGTTTTTGGTATAGCCAAACCGATTCAATGCATTGACATATTCCAATAAAAATGTGTTTGAAAACAAATCGCCTCCTAAAATATTGATACATCTCACACTACTATTAACTACGTTTTGCAGTAACTTTTCAATTTGCATAGGTTGTATAATTTTGCTACCCTTTTTTGTACAACAAACAGTTTGTTTGTAGTAATCATTGCAAAAGGTACAATCGTTTAAGCATTTTCCGCCAACATATATGCTTATCTCAAAAAGATGATGCAATATCTTCTCCCCATACTGCTTGTTTGAATAACTTCTTTTCAGATTTTCCACTCGCTTACGCTCCATCTGAAAATTTAAAAAAGGTTTCAATGAAATTGGATGCCGTAGCTCCGACGTAAGTTCTACAATATCCCCTGTAAATGTTTCCCGTACCTGGGAGATAAGAGACTGTACTGATTTTTTTTCCATGTCAGACTCGGTTAATTCTGCGCCAAACATGTTATCGGCATCATCCCATGAATTCACGATGGACTTTGTATCTGAATCCAACTCAAAAGAAACATGCCTACCCGACAATGTGTTATATAATAGCACTTTTTCTTTTTTTTTCCAAAGAAAAGTATAAGGCTCAAGATAAAACCAATATTTTTTCATGTCAATGTATTTTTTTATTCTTCCAAAATTACCTCGGTCATTATTTTTTTGTACAGCCTATTGTTTTTTCTCAAAAAGGCGACATTTTCCGACAAATATTTTTTAAACTTTGATTCGTTGAAATATCCTTTACAAGCAGGTTGAGAATCAATTTCGTCAATATAAAAAATGCATTGTAAGCAATGTTTAAGTCGATAACAGGTGGTGCATTGTTTTTTTATATTGTCGTAATATTGATTGTACTTGCTTGCAATTTCATGGAAGTCGAGATTAACACCGGTTTTATCAACATAGCCTAAGGCATATTGATGTCCGATGCGTTCGCACGGAAGAATTATACCAGTGGCAGTCAGGAAAATTTTTTTGCCAAATGGAACACAAGTTCCTGTCGGTAACCATCTAACAGATTCTTTATCAACAAAAAAACTCTTATAATTTTTGATGTAATTACCCGAATAAGCATTGAAATAGTGCATTAGAGATTTTGTATCCGGTTCATTGATAAACATGTCCTCCTTTATTCTGTCGTAATCTTCCGCCTGATTTAAACTCTCAATTATGTTTTGATACATCGCATAGAACTGCTCCTTTTTTTCTGATTTGATGCCAATTGGACTTACTTCGGAAATCGCTGTATCCTTATCAAATTGTTTACGAAAAAAACTATTAATCTCGTTAACAGAATTTCTGTTATGTAGAACTGACGCAAACATAACTTTTTCTTTAAAATATTCTGGAAAGCGTTCTTTTAAAAGCATAACATTTGATACGACTTCGTAGAAGGAGCCTCCCCCTGATTTGGTTAATCTGTAGCTATTATTGTGCTCGTTTCCGTCAAGACTAATTAATAGCTGCACGTCATTTTCTACTAGAAAATCCATATATTTATCAAGCAATGTTCCATTAGTGGTCATACTGTATACAAACTGTAAGCTATTTGTGCTTTTTCCTTTCATAAGAAGAACAATCTGTTTAATTAAATCCATTTTCAATAAAGGCTCGCCTCCATAAAAACTTATAGCGATGGATTTATTAACGGAAGCATATCGATGCGACACCCAATATTTATTCAAATATTCTATCAAGCTACAAATGTACTCCCAAGGTAAATCTTTATTTTGACGAGGCAAATAGTCTTCATATAATTTGCCATAGCCACAATATTCACAGTTAAGATTACATCGCTCTGTCAACTCAAATACAATTTGCTTTGTATTTGCCAGCGTGTTTTCAACCATTTCGGATGATAAACGTCCTGAGTAATTTTCCTCAATGGTCCTCATATCTGTTAATTTTTCAATGAGAAACTTTGCTTTACGTTCGTAATAAGTTGAATTATTGCTAACTGTGGTATTTGGCTCATTCAGATATTTCTCAATTTGCTTGAACAGTTCGTCTGGAAGATGCAACAAAAAATTGTTGGTAACATCCTGAAAATAACGGTTGCCATCGCTTTCAAATAAAACTTTTGTTTTCATCGTTTTTTATGACACAAAATAATTAATTGATTGGTATTTTCGGTAACTGTTGAAAGTTGTTTTTGGAATGCGAGTATTGGAGAAAAATTGCCGAGTTCAATATCCTCCAATAAATCGACACCCTCATAGACAGAAATAATATATTTTTCAGTACTCCAAAGAGGCTTAATATGAGGACCGCCTAAAATATTATCAGTTATACCGAGACCTTTTTCGTCTTTGATAATGAACCCTATTCCATTTTTTTTGTTGAATGCCAGAAAATTATTTTCGTAAAGCCTTCTGTTCTGGGTCATGAAGAAAAAATAGTCGTCAGTCTCAAAAAATAATGGGATTCCCAAAAAGTTTTCGCCGTGCTGTATGTAAGCTTGTGTACCGGGCATATATTCGAGAGGCAATTTGTATCGCCCCATATTGATATGCGCATGTGGTTTCGCATTACTCCCCGAAAGCTTCCAAATCGTATCATTATCTTCAAAACCCTTAAAAAACGCGCTACCATTGTAAAAATAAAATGAAGTCAATAAAAAAGACATTATGGTCAAGTAACCACCGCTCACTCTGGCTTTTCCAAAAGCTTCATTTCTGATATATGACACTGTATCCCTATTCAAAGTAAATGCGATTGCCTGATATTCATGCCAAACCGTTGGGCTGTAAGCAACCCATATCAATGAATCAGAGATTGCAAATTCTCCGGTTGGAAAAATTTCACTTCGCAAAAAAATACCATCCATTGTGTAAAACAACAATTGAGATATCCCCCCAATAACAATCTCATTATTAGGACTGTTTATTACAACTTTCGTTGGTGTAACGTATTCTCCAGGTCCTCTTCCTTGTGACCCTATTTGCCTTACGAATTGCCCATTCCTAAGGAATTGATAAACATAACCACGTGCAAGTACAAATAAATATTCTTTAAAAGGCACTACCTGCCGAATCCCGGAAATAATAATATCTCGCGGAGTTTCAAGGATAATATACTCAACACTATCCGCAATATCAGATACCAATAACGCCTGTTCACGCTTTAAGGATTGTTCGAGATGTATTGTATAAAATTCATCAACACCAGCATTTTGTTTCTGATAATCTTTGCAGCTAACAATCAATACTACAATTACTACGAAAATATATTTCATATCACAAAAAAGGGTTTCAGTACTCTGCGAAAAGACTCTGATACCCTTTAATCTTACCTTGTTACCCAATACGTGCTTTTTGTACAATGTCATTTGTTCAATTATACAAACGCGTTAAAACCTCAACAGTCACAACTTACCCTAAGATTTCCCACGCTCTCCATCCTGTATTGGATGAGGCATACGGGTCTTCGCAGCAACATTCGCATACCCCGCCTCCACCTGACATGTAATGTCCAGCTTCGTTGTTAAAATGGCTATTCCAATACGTAGAAGATGGACCGCCACAAGCACAAGCACACGGGCACTCGCCACCCTTAATGATGTTCATCTGTCTGTTTTCCAAATCAGCCTTGCGCATTTGGGCAAGCTTCAATTTGCCGATAACTGTGGCTAAAACAAACACTACTAATTCATTTTTACTATGCATTTTATTAAATTTTTTACAGAAGGACAACTTGTCCCTCTATACATAGAACGGTTGAAATGAAAAAAACGTGAAAAAAAAATGATTTTTTTTTTACTTTTTTTTCATTTTTTCAGTAATTCCAAGCATTTCACGGATTTTTTTTATCCCGATATTTTGTTGCTTACATATTGCGCCTACTGTTACGCCTAAGATTTCAGCAGCTTCCTTATGGCTTTTTTCTTCAAAGTACAATAACTCAATCGTTTTTCGGCATTGCTCGGGCAAAGCAGGCATCGCTTTTTTTATTGCTTCCATTTGTGCCTCCTTCGTAAGTTTATCGTCGAGGTCGTTCACGTCTTGCTCCGGATAATCATCAATTTCAGCCAAGATTTCGTTCAGTTTTTGATTTGCCAAGCCTAAAAAATTAAAACAATTGTTGCGAACTGCCGTCATGAGGTATTGACCCGGCGAATCTGCGATGTCTTTCCATCTTCCTGTTTTGTATAAATTTATGAACAAACTCTGGGCAATATCTTTTGCATCTTCTTCATTCACAAATCGTTGAACATACTTAATCAACTTGAGTCGCCAGGTATTGTACATCAGCGCATAATCTTTGTTCTCCTGCTCTTGTTCTGGTGTTAAATCGGTCATACATTATATAATATATGTTATACATCACTTCCCAAGTTCCAACTGATTCTTTACTAATTCATAATATATTCCGCGCTGTTCAGTCAATTCATTGTGGGTTCCCTGCTCGGCAACCTTACCCTTTTCCAAAACTATAATGTTATCGGCATTACGGACGGTACTCAATCGATGCGCCACCACTACCACCGTTTTGCCTTCATAAAATTTTTCGAGATGCTCCATTATTTCCCGTTCGTTTTTGGCGTCTAATGCGTTTGTGGCTTCGTCGAAGAATATAAACTCCGGATTTTGGTACACGGCGCGGGCTATCAATATGCGTTGCCGTTGCCCCTGACTGACTCCGCTGCCTTCCATACCTATTTTTGTATTATAGCCCAAAGGCAACGAATCGATGAACTCATCTATGTTGGCAATGGTTGTTGCGTCTACTAAACGTTTCTTATCAATTATTTCACCGCCTACGGCAATGTTTTCGGCTATGGTATCCGAAAAAATAAATCCGTCTTGTAGCACAGCTGCCGTCTTAGCGCGCCACACATGCGGATTGATGTTTTGCAGAGACGTTTCGCCAATTTTTATTGCGCCTTTGTTTGGCTGGTAGAATCCGAGCATCAATTTAACTAATGTAGTTTTTCCGCTACCGCTTGCTCCAACTATTGCCGTTACCTTATTGTGCGGTATTACGAGGTTAATACCGTCTAACACGTAATCGCGGTCAGCGCCGTCGTAACTGAAATGCAGATCGTTGATGCGTATCGTTTTATCATTCGGCAATTCGGTCATACTCATTGCGCTTTGCTGGTCTTCGTCTTCCTTCAAATGCACCTCGCCAAGACGCTCCAAACTGATTTTGGCATCCTGCCAGGCACGCGCAAAACCGATGAATTGCTCAATTGGCGCGCTAACCTGCCCTACGATATATGTTAACGCCATCATCATACCCAGTGTCATCTGTCCGTCTACTACCGCCTTGGCGGCAATAAACGAAATAAGAATACCGGTTGTTTGGCTGAAAAACACCGAACCTAATTGCTGATATTGTCCAAGCGCTAAACCCTGAATACTGATTTTGAACTGTTTTACCTGTATTCGTTCCCACTGCCAGCGTTTTTGTTTTTCGCAGTTGTTCAGTTTGATTTCCTGCATTCCTGTAATCAACTGTACGACGTTACTCTGGCTGGCAGACGCCTGTGCAAAGCGTTTGAAATCCAATTTACGCCGCCAGCGCATGAACGACAGTATCCATAGTACGTAGAGCGTGTTGCCAAGCAGAAATATCCCAAGCACCGTAAGATTGTAGTAACCCAGAATAGCGCCAAAAACAGCGAAGTTGAACAATGAAAAAATAACGTTTAACGATGTTCCGGTAAGGAACGATTCGATACGTCCGTGGTCGCCGATGCGTTGCATGATGTCGCCTACCATCTTGGTGTCGAAATAGTTCATCGGCAATCGCATCAATTTTGCCAAAAAATCGGAAATAAGTGCGATATTTATGCGGGCTGTTATATGCAGCATTATCCAACTTCGTATGAAATCTACAGAAAGCCGCCCCACAAACAAGACTAATTGCGCAATGAGTATAAGAGTAATAAAACTAAGGTTGTGGTTGCGAATGCCGCTATCCACTAATGCCTGCGTAAGAAACGGAAAAAGCATCTGTAGAAGGCTTCCGGTAAGCATCCCCAAGGCTAACTGCACAAGTTGCGACTTGTAGGGACGTAAATAACGAAAAAAGTATCCGATGTTTTTCTCTTCGGATTTTTTTTCATCGTCCATGTCGTAGAACTCAGGTCCGGGCTCTAAAGCAAGCAATGTGCCGCAGTCTCTGCCTTCTGATTTTGTGACTGCCCAGCAGCGCATAAATTCTTCTTTGTTGTATTCAACTAATCCGCGCGCAGGGTCGGCAACGTAGATGGTAAAATTTCCGCCTCTGCGTTTTTTGATACGGTAGACTACCACAAAATGGTTTTGATTCCAGTGGGCGATGCAAGGTAGAGGGATGTCGTCGCACAACCGTTCGAAGTCTATTTTTACTCCAATAGTATGAAAACCGATGCTTTCGGCAGCGTCGCTGATACCAAGCATACTAACGCCTTCGCGGGTGATAAAGGAACGCTTGCGAAGAGTCTGAATAGTATAAGTACGACCATAGTGTTTGGCTACCATGCGAAGACAGGCTGGACCGCAGTCCATGGCGTCTAACTGGTGGGTGTAGGGAAAGGATTTAATCATGCTGCAAAGTAAACATTTATTTATTACTAACGTTTCTTCATTAAGTTTATTGTCTAACCAAAGTTAATTAGCGGCATGTAATCAGTTAATTCGAACTTTTTTTATAAATCCCAATTACACCCTGTGATGTAACAGTTTCTGCGCTTATGCTGAAATTTGTACATCTACTGTTGTTGTAGAAATGTATTTTTGCTTTACCGTTCTCATCGGTTGCTACCGACGGATTCCAGTATAAAGTGCGACGATAGTCGTTGGGGGATGGCGGTAGCGAAGAGTAATTGGGGCTGTAAAACTCATTTACTGCGCTATAGCCTTCTAACCATGTTCTTCTAACTTCTTTTGCGGCGTCAGAAGGAATCTGCCCTTCCGGATACGTTTCAATAAATATAACACAACTAATCCCGTGGGCTATTTCAGATAACAAACAAGCGATAGCCACGCTTGCCAAGTACGATTATGTAGTACACAAATCGGAACTCAAAAAAATAAAACGCCCTGTTTTCAGGATGTTCGGAGGGAGTAATCGCAAAATGGGTTAAATTGTTTTATGCCAATTGATACTTACCCCATTTTGCGCATGATTCAAACAAATTAACTGTAAATTAGGTTATTACAGTTGCATGAGTTCCATTTTGTGTACTACATCTTTTTTATTTTTATCCTAATTGCTGAATCTGAATGCGTTTTTGATACTTTAAAAATACACGGCGGCAAAGGTCAATCTCACTTTGCTAAAAAACAATACCCCTTTGTGTACTACAAATGAATCTCAAAAATTCATCTGCCTTAATATCAGAGATATACAAAACAATATTTTGGAATAAACAATTTTTATTCAAAAATTGTTGAAAATTTAATATTTTTATGATTCAAGATGAGTAAATTGCGAGAAATAGACTTTATAATTTGTTGTATTTCAGCAAAATAGAGAATTATTCTGAATATCAAGTATCTGCAAAATGGGTTAATGTCAAACAGTTCTATGACATCGACATCGGGAATGGCGTTTATATGATGTTAATATTAATATCCCATCTTTGTTATTTTCTCCCAGAATTGTTTCCACTTTCCATCTGTTTCATTAAAACATCTCAATATCAATATATTCTTTGCACCTTCATCTCTCCATCTCATTCCGGAATTGCACATTCTTTGCTTAATAATTATCTTACAGGCTGCTTCTATCACTCCTGAACCTATCGGTAAGTTTTTTGATAAAAAGGTCTCATAATTCATTTCGCCAATATGATTGGTAAAATAAGTTATTGCTGTATCTATTTCCTCTTTTTTTGCCTGTTTGCCTATTCAGGGCCGTTTAATGAAATGGTGCTGCTGGGCGTGCTGGCAATTCGTCTTCAGGGGCTGAATAAAACGCTTCAATGGGATGGCCCGAATATGGTCTTCACCAATATCTCTCCATCTGAAGAATTGAGAATCGTATCAAGCAATGATTTCAAGGTGATTGGCGGGCATCCGCATTTTGACGTTAAATATCAGAAATTCAATGCAATGGAATCATCAACAGAATATATCAGGCACACCTGCCGCGATGGATGGAAGTTGCCGGATATGCCTTCAACATACCGGGCATTCACGAATACCGGAATTATGACACCATCAACATAAGGACTATTTAGTACAGTACACCCACGCATAATTATTCTCGAGTTGATAGTGCATTCTGTATTCCTCGTGGCGGAAGTTGTTGTGCACTATGCCGGTAATATATCCTTCTGTATCCACCTCAAAAGGTTTGATGGTGATATCATCCTGAAAGTTAAGGTCTATCTTGTCGCAAATTTTGTACAGGGCTTCTTTGGCACACCAGTGGATATAGAGATGTGCGCGGCGGGTTTGCGGGTTGAGAGTGATAACATCCAATTCATTGATAAATTTGTGAGCGACCAGTTCGATTTTATGTGACATAAGTTCAAGGTCGACACCGACTAATTTATTTTTTCCCAAAATGATAGATGTATACTTGTGTGAGTGTGATATGCTGATGTTGTAGGAGCCGTCATCCAGAAAAGGCTTGTTTGTATTTTTATGGTACACGATTCGCGCACCGGGATGGCTCATCTGTTGGAGCAATGCCCGAACGCTCAACGATTCGATTTTTCGGTTAAGACTCTTGAACGAGTTCAGGCGGCGTATATCCTCGTCATTCAGACAGGTCATGCCAAACAGTGTTTCGAAATCCTCTGTGATTTCCCAAAGACCTATCTTGCATCCATCTTCAATTTCCAGGTTGATAACTAATCCCATTTTTATTTTTTAGATTTAACATCTTCCCATCTGATGGTTTCCATCAGATGAATAATATCCTTGCGAAAGAAAGCAACTGCCGGCGCCAACGAATCATAGTTGGGTCTGGCGTAGAAATACAACGAACCCCGCAAGTAGTTCTTTACACTGTCGGTTACAAAAAACTGTACTGCAGAAGCAGCATTCCCTTTAATATCATAAAGAGTGCCAAATACATTATGTTCAAAGTCGGAATATTGTTGGGGGTCGACAGCATCGGCCTTTTGGGCGATTATTGAAAAAATCATCTTCCAGTTGTCCTCAATTAACTCATCAAGATTGTTATCGCTATTGATTTCATGGTATGTCAAATTAATGGTTCCCTTGTATTTGGGAAAATTGATATACAACCAGCAACGGCCAGATGCAGGACGGGCATCAGGCGCTAATATTCCATATACGGGATACTCGAACGTGAACGGGCAGATACTGTCGTAAATTTGATATTCCTTTTCGGGGAAGTCGATACGGAAATAGGCGTTCGGTTTGGGCGTGTAAGTCCGCCGACATGAGAAACAACAAACGAAGAGCAATAAACAATAAACAATAAACAATAAACAATTATTTCTCATGAATCACTACTTTTATTTGTTTGATACGCTTGTTATCCACCGCTTCCACGCAAAATGACAGATGCTTGTAATCTATACTGTCACCTTTTTGCGGTATTTCTCCCTTCATTTCGAGAATTACTCCTGCAAGCGTGTCGGCTTCGCCCCTTATAGCTTCGAAATCCGATTCATCGATGTGCATGATACGAAAAAAGTCGTTGAGCAGCACCTTGCCGTCGAAAAGATAAGTACGCTCGTCGATTTTGATGTAATCCTGTTCATCGTCGTCCGATTCGTCGGCAATATCGCCAACAATCTCTTCAAGAATGTCTTCCAGCGTTACAATTCCTGCCATCCCGCCATATTCGTCAATAATCACCGCCATGTGCATTTTCATTCCCTGAAATTCCTTGAGCAGGTCATCTATTTTCTTGTTTTCGGGGACAAAATAGGCGTCTCTGACAAGTTTTTGCCACGGAAAATCATCTGCCTCCTCAATATATGGCAGCAAATCCTTCACGTAAAGAATACCTTTCACATTGTCGGGTGAATTATCGTACACGGGGATGCGGGAATAGCCCCATTCGTTGATTTTCGTCATCAGTTCGACAAGACCGGTGGCAATGTCCACCGCTTCCACGTCTGTGCGGGGCGTCATGATAGTATGTACGTCGATGTTGCCAAATTTGACGATTCCCTTCAAAATGTTTTCGTTTTCAGTGGTTTTGGATGTTTTTTCCAATGCGCCAGACAATTCGCCGATGGTGATGCTTTGCTTTTTACGGGCGTGTTGACGCATTGCCGCTGTCGACCATACCAGCATGACCGATAATGGATAAAATGTCTTTTGGAGCGCCGACAACAAAAACGACGAGCGCGGTAATATTTTCAGTGCATTTTGCGAAGCATACATCCGTGGAATGATTTCGCCGAAAACCAGCAACACAAGGATGATAATTGCCGTGACAAGCGCCATTATGCCCATCGTCAATCCACCGGACGACACCATCGAAAAAAATGTGTGCGCAGCAAGAAGCACAATGGATATATTAACAAACACATTACTCACCTGCAGGGTTGCCAGCAGTTTTTCAGGCTCCCTCATCAGTGCAAGCATCCGCCTGTAAGCAGGTCTTTTGTCATTTTCCCAGCCTTTGACGTCTTCAACAGATAACGACATAAACGCTACTTCGGCAGCGGAAATCACGGCCGACAAAACCAGTAACAGGACTGTAACAAGACAGGCTACAATCGACGAATATGGGTCGGAGTCCAAGGAAATGTAACTATGTGAGCGCTAAAAAGGCAAATCATCCGGAACCGATGGCAGGTCGGTAGTCTCGATTGGAGGCATGGATACAGTTTGCGGTGGTGCTGCCTGTTGCGCTCCTTCGGGTCTTGAGCCTACAAAATTCATCGCA
>Ga0099364_10012107_pt1 | contig 11683 bp, 9 predicted proteins | sample TergutTh196P3_FD_73070 | JGI IMG/M metagenome (GOLD analysis project Ga0099364, IMG submission 73070) | Microcerotermes parvus P3 segment gut microbial communities from Pointe-Noire, Republic of the Congo - Th196 P3 | ecosystem: Host-associated > Arthropoda: Insects > Digestive system > Gut ...
AAATCCTACGCTTCGCCATCATCACATCAAGATTAACAACAATAGGCATAGCAACCCCCTGTGCGGTCTTCGACCGCAATTGATAATTGATAATTGATAATTGAGAGAGGAAAATTGGGGATGTGGGTTATGCGTTAGCTCAAACAGTTTACTATTCATTGCTTTTATTAACTGTTTAATATCAAAAGTCAGTAGTACAAACACCTCGAAGCTTTTCACCGTCCAAATTATCAATTATCAATTATCAATTATCAATTGTAACTTAGCGACCGAAAACAATTTACTTTTATCAGAAAAAACAGTCGCTAAGTTACTAAACCGTGTGGTCCGCGTCGTCTTGGAGCGATACGGCTTTACCAAAAACATTCTTGATAACTCGCACGATAATCCCCATAAAACCCGCCGCAACACCAATGGCAAACCATGGGAACCAGTAAAGCGACGACACAAAGCTGATAGCCGACCCTGCAAAACAGCACCATGAGATATACCGAAGGCAATCCACATTCTCCCTGACGAACACGCGCCCCCGACTTATCCTCCTCAAAAGCACAAACAAGCAAATCAGCAGAGCCGCAGCCGGAATAAAACCTGTGTATACCGTGAATAAAAAGAGCGCTTTCCCAATCTCGGTCAATTGCAGTAACCATTCACTAAACACCCAAGGCGCAAAAACAGCGCAAACCACTAGCAACGCCATAAACAAAACCACGCAACACCTACTCAAAGCAAGCGACTTCCTATCACTCCACATAATAAATCCCCCCATCCATTGTCGCGATAGGGGGATTATATCATACTAAATATCGAATTGCAATACAATTTTATCGAAAAACGATAAAATTTTATTGATAATCGAAATTACTCGTCTTTCAGTGCCGCTTGAGCCGCAGCAAGACGCGCTATTGGCACGCGGAAAGGTGAGCAGGAAACATACGCAAGGCCGATCTTGTGGCAGAACTCAACAGAAGAGGGGTCGCCGCCATGCTCGCCGCAAATACCAAGCTTCAAATTCGGGCGCGTCCTTAACCCACGCTCCACCGCAATCTTCATAAGCTCGCCGACGCCATTCTGGTCAACTCTCTCAAACGGGTCGGACTCGAAAATCCTCTTTGCATAATAATCATCCAAGAATTTTGCTGCATCATCCCGCGAGAACCCAAACGTCATCTGCGTAAGATCATTCGTCCCAAACGAGAAGAACTCCGCCTCCTTGGCTATTTCATCTGCCACGATACAAGCGCGCGGAATCTCAATCATCGTACCGACCATATAAACCAAGTCGCTACCCGCCTGCGCGATTAGCTCATCAGCGGTCTTGACAACCACTTCCTTAACAAAAGCCAACTCCTTGGGCTCGCCCACAAGCGGTATCATCAACTCAGGCACAAAGTGCTCCCATTCCGGATGCGCCTTCTTTTGGTTGATTGCCGCCTTGATGATAGCCCTTGTCTGCATAGCTGCGATTTCAGGGTATGTAATCGACAGACGGCAGCCGCGATGACCCATCATCGGGTTAAACTCATGCAGCATGGTAATTATGGACTTTATTTGCGCGACCGTCTTGCCCTGTGCCTTCGCAAGCGCTTCGATATCAGCCTCATCGGTCGGTAGGAACTCATGCAGCGGCGGGTCTAAGTAGCGGATAGTAACAGGCCTGCCATCCATAGCCTCATAAATGCCCTCGAAGTCGGACTGCTGCATCGGTTCGAGCTTATCAAGAGCAATTTGACGCTGCTCTACGGTTTCGGAGCAAATCATCTCACGAATCGCCGGGATGCGATCAGCCTCAAAGAACATATGCTCCGTGCGACATAGGCCGATGCCTTCTGCTCCAAACTCAACGGCGGTCTTCGACTCACGCGGAGTATCGGCGTTTGTCCTAACCTTGAGCCTCCTGTACTCGTCAGCCCACTTCATGATGCGCCCGAACTCGCCGCCAATCGTAGCCTCTGTCATCGTTATGGCCCCATCGTAAATATTACCGGTCGAACCATCGAGGCTAATCCAATCGCCTTCCTTATATGATTTACCACCGATATCGAACGTAAGATTCTCTTCATCGATCCTAAGCGCACCGCAACCTGCAACACAGCATGTCCCCATACCACGAGCAACGACAGCAGCATGTGAAGTCATGCCGCCACGAGCGGTGAGTATGCCTCTGGCAACAGCCATACCCTCGATATCTTCAGGAGAAGTCTCGAGACGGACAAGGACTACTTTCTCGCCGCTATCTGCCCATTTTCGAGCAACCTCAGCGGTGAACACCACACGGCCTGCAGCCGCTCCGGGGGAAGCCGCAAGCCCGCTGCCAATAACCTTCGCAGCTTTTAGCGACGCGGCCTCAAATTGTGGGTGCAACAGAGCGTCGAGGGATTTCGCCTCGATCATGAGCACGGCCTGTTTCTCGCTGATCGCGCCTTCATCCACCAAGTCGCAAGCTATCTTCAACGCCGCCGCAGCAGTACGCTTGCCGCTGCGTGTTTGAAGCATGAAGAGTTTCTTGTCTTCGATTGTAAACTCTGTATCCTGCATGTCGCGGTAATGATCTTCCAGCTTGGCCGCGATTTTGACGAACTCTGCATATGCCTCCGGCAGGGTTTCACTGAGCTGCGCAATCGGATTCGGAGTGCGGATACCCGCAACAACGTCCTCGCCCTGCGCGTTCATCAGATATTCGCCGAACAACTTCTTTTCGCCAGTCGCCGGGTTTCTCGTGAACGCAACGCCCGTGCCGGATGTGTCGCCGAGATTGCCGAACACCATCTCCTGAACGTTGACAGCCGTTCCCCATGAACCGGGAATGCCGTACATCCTGCGGTACGAGATTGCGCGTGGGTTGTTCCAAGAGCGGAACACGGCTTTGATAGCGCCCATAAGCTGCTCTTTCGGGTCGGAAGGGAAGTCCAGCCCGATTTTAGATTTGTACTCATCCTTAAACTGATGCGCCAACTCCTTCAAGTCATCAGCAGTAAGCTCGAGGTCTTGCTTCACGCCGCGCGCTTCTTTCATCTCGTCGATTAATTCTTCGAAGTAACTCTTGCCGACCTCCATGACGACGTCTGAATACATCTGGATAAACCTTCTGTAACAGTCATACGCCCAACGAGGATTACCGCTCTTCGACGCCATAACCTCAACGACCTGCTCGTTTAAGCCGAGATTCAAAATGGTGTCCATCATGCCGGGCATCGAAGCGCGCGAACCCGAACGCACGGAAACCAGAAGCGGGTTATGAAGATCGCCAAATTTCTTACCGACGAGTTTTTCGAGCTTGTCGATGTACTGCATGATTTCGCTTTGGATTTCGCTGCTGATAACTTCACCGTCATCATAATACTTAGTGCAAGCCTCCGTCGTAACTATGAAGCCTTGCGGGACCGGAAGACCCAAATTGGTCATCTCTGCAAGGTTCGCGCCCTTGCCGCCAAAGAGTTCCTTGTTTTTGCCGTCGCCTTCGGAAAATAGATAGACATACTTGTTGCTCATAAATAACCTCCTAAAATATTACAGTTGATACATATAACGCGCCAAAAGCAGCTCCAAAAAGCCACGGCCACCATTATATCATTTATTTTTATAAAAGGAATAGGGAATTTTGTAAAATTTGAGAAATCTGAATTATTGCATGATACCTCTTTTCCATGCACCGCACCGAACTGTTACGTTACAATTGCAGAAATAATAATACAGTCGGAGAACCCCCCGACTGTATCACTCCGGTATAGCTAAGAACAACTCAACACCTAATAGAACTTCGCCTCATACTCATCGCGCGTCATATCCGCTTCAAAAATCAGCGTAATAGCACCGGGACCGAGATGCGCACCGATAACCGGGCCCATCATCATGACGATAACATTACTAACCTTAACTGCATCGGTTAGCAAACCTGCAAGAGTCCGTGCATCCTCCTCGCAGTCGGTGTGAGTAATGATTACGGTATCAAGCTCTGTGCCGGGCTTTATACTGCGCACGATCTGACTGATGATCAACTGCAGCGCAGCCTTCCGACTCCGCGCCTTGTCCTTTAGAGCGAGCGTCCCGATAGGGGAGAGGTTCAGCACCGGCTTAATGCCCAAAACGGAACCCGCCACAGCGGACAGCTTGCTCAACCGCCCACCCCTGTGCAGATACATTAGATCATCCACAGTGAAAAGCCCCAAACAACTATGCTTCTTCTCCTCCAAAAACGCCGCCGTTTCTTCCGCGGAAAACCCTTCGGCGCGTTTCTTTACAGCCAAATGCGACAAAAGACCGATTCCCGAGGTGGCGCTGACAGTGTCAATTGGGAAAATCTTGCAGTCGGGATAGGATTCCTGAACCTCCCGCACAGCAACAAGCGCATTACTATAGGATGCGGACAGCCCGCTGCTCAATATAAGAAATAACACATCCTCGCCTTTCTCGGCATACTCCGCAAACGTTGTGCCATACGCATTGAGATTGGTCTGCGAGGTCTTCGCGACGCTGCCTTTACGCAGCTTAGAATAAAACTCCTCGCCGGAAATCTCCTGCCAGTAACCCATGCTATGCTCCTTGCCATCAAACTCATAAGATATGGGCAGCATTCGAATGCCATGCTCCTCGAGAAAATCTGAAGGGACATCGCAACTAGAGTCAACCAAAATAGTAAATGAATTCAAAATTTATCTCCTTTTTTCCTTATATCCATCATGCAAAAGACATGGCCTCGGCAGCACTGTATTTTGTCATGCCGGTCAATCGGCCAAGCAATTCAAAAGCATATTGCCTCCCGCTTTCGCAGATTGAGTAATAAGTCCATTTATGAGCTTTCCGAGCGGTCACCACGCCGCTTTCCACAAGGATTTTCATGTGGTGCGATAGAGTAGACTGCTTGACGCTGACCTGTTCGAGCAAAACGCTGGCGCATTTTTCCCCTTGGCGCAGAATCTCCAACACCTTAATCCGGGTCTCGTCGCAAAAAGCCATGAAAACCTTAGCATTACCAAGATACTTCGACAACTCAACCACCTCAAATCTAAAATTTTCGATATGAGAATATCACAAGATACCACTATTGTCAATAGTAAAGTCACATTCTCACATTCTCCTATTGCGTTTGTAAAAAGAATTTGTTATTATGTTAGCCGTAGGGGAAAGCATGTAACAGGTCAAAACAGCGTAGTGGGGCGTGGATGATAAATCAGTTTTCTAGAACAGAGTTAATTTTCGGTAAAGACGCTATGTCGAAGCTGTTTGATGCAAAAATAGCTGTTTTTGGCATCGGCGGAGTCGGCGGATACGCAGTGGAAGCCCTTGCCAGAAGCGGGGTAGGGAGGTTGGACCTGTATGACTACGATGAAATATGCCTTACGAACCTCAACCGCCAGATACATGCGCTGAGAAGCAACATAGGCCGAAACAAAGTTGACGTGGCAAAAGAACGAATACTGGATATTAATCCTGATGCACAGGTGAGCGTTCATAAAATGTTCTACACACCCGAAACGTCATCGCAGGTTGATTTGTCAAAGTACGACTACATTATTGACGCGATTGACACAGTAACCGGAAAAATAGAGCTTGTGGAAAAAGCCTCGATAAGCGGGACTCCGATAATTAGCTCGATGGGCGCGGGCAACAAAGTAAATCCTGCAGCCTTTGAGGTTTCCGACATTTATGCGACATCAGTCTGCCCACTAGCAAAGGTAATGCGCCATGAGCTTCGCAAACGCGGCATAAAGAAACTAAAGGTGGTGTATTCCAAGGAGCCGCCAATACAGCCCAAAGAAGACCTGATGACGCAATTCGAATCTAGCAAAACACCCATGCCGGAAACTCAAAAAAAACATGGACACAAGCGTCAAATCCCGGGCAGCAACGCCTTCGTGCCTTCGGTAGTAGGCCTGATAATAGCTGGAGAAGTAATAAAATCAATCTGCGAAATTCTATGAGTAGGGGACGATGTCCTCAGCGTCCCGCTAATGCGGCTGTAACCGAGCAGAATGGACGCGAGAAAAAAAGGAAAACAGAATGATTTATCTGGACAACGCAGCGACATCTTATCCGAAACCGGAAAGCGTGTATGAAGCCGTGGCAAATGCTATGCGCGAGGAATGCGGGAACCCCGGGCGATCGGGGCATAGACTCTCACTCGCAGCCGGAAGAATCGTGCAAGACACCAGGGTAATGTGCGCCCGGCTTTTTAACGCAGCAACCCCGGACAGCATAGTATTCACAGCTAATGCCACTGCTGCCTTAAACATAGGGATCAAAGGCATCGTCAAACCGGGCGACCATGTGATAACAAGCTCGCTTGAACACAACTCAGTGTCCCGACCCCTCAAACACCTAGAGGAAACTGGCGTTGCGGTAACGAAACTGCCCACAGATTTGCGCGATGGCTTGAAAACAGAAGACATAGAAAAAGCCGTGCGACCAGAAACTAAACTGATGGTGTGTTCGCATGTATCAAATGTGACAGGCACGGTAAATGATATAAAATCAATAGGCACCTTTTGCAGGGAAAACGGAATAACGTTTTTAGTGGATGCCGCGCAATCCGCAGGATGCAGACCAATAGATGTGAAGGATATGTGCATTGATTTGCTCGCCTTCGCGGGTCATAAAGGACCACTAGGACCGCAAGGGACCGGCGGGCTGTATATAAAGCCCGGTTTGGAAATGAGTACCATTATTGAGGGAGGAACGGGCAGCAACTCAGAATCGCTCTCGCAGCCTGAAACTATACCTGAGAGATTTGAGGCAGGCACGCTCAACACGCCGGGATTGGCGGGATTGGCGGCGGGGGTTTGGTTTATTCTTAATGTAGGCATTAATGAAATCGGGCAACACGAAGCAATGCTCGTAAATCGCCTAGTGGAAGGCATAGAATGCATCGAAGGCACCAAGGTCATCGGCCCCGGTTGCGGTAAAAACAGAGCAGGCACAGTCTCGGTCCAGTTCGAAAATACTACCGCTGCTGATGCCGCACCTATGATGGATGCAGGCTTCAACATCGCCGTTCGCGGCGGCCTACACTGCGCAGCAGACGCACATCGCAGCATCGGCACACTAAAGAGCGGCGGCACCGTCCGCATCAGCCCAAGCTATTTCAACACAACAGAGGACATCGACCACTGCCTATCCGCACTGAAAGCCATCACCGCAGGATTGTAACGCCCCGCTGTCAAATTCAAACAAAAATAGATGCAAGACGGAAATCGTTTGTAGGGGACGATGTCCTCAGCGTCCCGCAAATGCGGCTTTCTCCTCGCATTATATCAAAGGTATCTTTTCCTATTAATTATGGGGCAGGAATTGTTGACACTGAGAGGAAGAAAAAATGGATCGCTACGCTCGGCAGACTGTCTTTAGCCATATCGGCAAAGAGGGGCAAGAAAAGCTCCTAAAATCAAAAGTAGCCATCATCGGCATGGGTGCTCTGGGAACTGTTGCAGCGAATAATCTGTGCCGCGCAGGCATCGGTTTCATAAGAATGGCAGATAGGGACTATGTGGAGCTTACCAACCTTCAGCGACAGAGCCTCTATAACGAAGATGACGTAAAACAAGGCTTGCCAAAAGCCATCGCAGCGTATAACCATTTGAGTAAAGTGAACTCAGGAATAACCTTAGAGCCAATCATCGCCGATGTCAATCCATCGAATATCGAGGACATTATCAGCGATGTTGACATAGTCTTGGACGCCACCGATAACTTCGAAATCAGGTTTTTGATTAACGAAGCCTGCGACAAGCACAAAATACCTTGGATATACTGCGGCGCATTGGGCAGCGTGGGAACGACGATGAACATACTTCCCAAAGACAATGGCCCATGCCTTAGATGTTGCATGAACGAATCAGAAAACTCGTCAGACCAGTCGTGCAGCACGTTTGGCGTATTGAACATGACCACAACGACACTAGCGTCAATCCAAACGGCGGAAGCCATAAAGATTCTTTTGGGTTCAGACTCTGTCCGAAAAGGAATACTGGCAATAGATATATGGAGGAGCAGTTTCAACTCCATAAACCTAACTAAGAACCCTAATTGCCCCGTGTGTGTCCACAAAAAATACGATCTCTTGAGCAAAACAATCGGCTCATACACAACCAGCATATGCGGCAGCAATTCCGTCCAGATAGTACCCGCACAGTCGAAGCAAATCGACTTTCAAGTTATGGCCGAAAGACTGCGCAAGTCAGGCAGCGTCCAGTTCTCGCCATATGCTCTAAGGTTTTCCGACGCAAGGTACGAAATCACGCTCTTTCAGGACGGCAGGGCAATCATAAAAAACGCAATAGACGGCAACAACGCAAAATCAATATACACGGAATATATCGGGTTTTAAGGAACTGCCCCAAAATAACTTGCACATCTTGCCTTGTCTTTTTGCCGCCATGTGGCGTGGTAAAACCTTGAAAGGCAGCAAGCATTCCTGCAGTTTTCCCGCGCCACATGACGACAAAAATCCGGCGGCAATCTTGCACAACTTATTTATCGACAGTTCCTAATACTACAATCGCATTTTTTGGGGGTTGACTTGCGAAGCCGACTCTGATACTATATGTTTGATGAGGTGGCGCAGCCCACACGCAGCATATAGAAAACGGAGTGTCGGACACAAGATGACCTACAATAACGAGCTCACCCCAATGGTTGGCGACATCAGTGATTACGACGAAAAGCTCACCTTATGCCGTGTAGATCAAACAGAACGTGAAAGCTTATGGGACGACATGGTTGACCAGCACCACTATCTCGGGTACGGCCAGACATTTGGTGACCTCAAGTACTTTGCCGTGCTTGGCAGCGACATAGTTGGCGCCATCAGCTTTTCCCACGCTTCATACCATCTAGCCCCGAGAGATGATTATATGGGTTGGGATAAAGCTACAAGGGAATCAATGCTTCCGCACTTGGTCAACAACAACCGGTTTCTAATCTTCCCATGGGTTCATATCCGCAACCTTGCATCTAAGATATTATCTTTAAGTCTTGCCCATCTCCGCGTTGACTGGCATACAAGGTTTAGCGTGACCCCCTATATGGTGGAGACCTTTGTAGACAAGTCACAGTTTCGCGGGACCTGCTACCGTGCAAGCAACTGGGTTTTCCTTGGCGAGACAAAAGGGTACAGCAGGGCAGCAGAAGGCCGTTATGATTATCACGGCCAGAAGAAAGATATTTATGTCATCCTCATCGACAGAATGCTAGCAAAACAGTTCAAGCCGGATGTTAAGCGTTTGAACAAGGATCGCGAGGAGGTCATAAAGATGCTGAATGGAATCCCTATGTGGCACGAAACTCTGCTGAACGATGTCGGCATCAAGGGCAACGTGGTGAAGCAAATCAATGCGCTGTTTGCCGACCATGCCGTACCGTACCTGCCCCACTTGGGGCGAAAAGAACATAAGGAGCATTTCGTCACATATCTGCTAGGCTTGATGAGCGACTTGCAACGCAAGAGCGCAGAGCCTATTGCCATAGCATATCAGGGTGCGGACGCGGCGCGCAATTTGAGTAGGTTTATGAGCTATTCCAAATGGGATACTGGGGCAATGAAAACCGAATATCAAAGCGAGTCAGCCGCCACGCTTTCAGCGCCGGGCTCCATGATCACCTTAGATGGGTGCGACATGGCAAAGAAAGGCTATGAAACTGTAGGCATCGCACGCCAATATTGCGGTGAAACCGGTAAGATAGATAACTGCCAGTCAACAGTCATGGTCGGCTATGCAAGCAGCCATGGATATGGCTTGCTAGATTATGAGCTGTACATGCCAAAGGTTTGGTTTGGCGAGGAGTACGCAGATCGGCGCAAAAGGAATGGCGTCCCCTCGAATTTAAAGTTCAGGACAAAGAATGAAATGGCTTTGGATATGGTGACCAAAGTGGTGGAGTCAGGCAAGTTTTCTGCAAAATACATCGGTTTGGACGCTGGGTTTGGGTGCGACTATTCATTGCTTGATAGATTTCCTGAAGATATGATTTATTTTGCCGAAGTCCATAACGACTGCAAGGTCTTTTCGGAAAATCCGGAAACCTATCTTCCTGAATATTCGGGTTTTGGGCGGAAGCCTTCCAAGTTGAAGACTGACGGAATCCCTGTCACGGTTAAATCTTTGATTGAATCTGCAGAAATGCCATGGGAGCGCGTGATGCTCGGCATCGGCTCGAAAGGCCCAATCTTTGCGGAGGACAAAGTTCTCGTAGTCTCTCAAGTGCGCGACAATTTGCCTGCCGGGGATGTTTGGCTATATGCCAGGAAAAAAGAAGACGGGACCATCAAATATGCCCTCTGTAATGCGCCGATGGATACCCCTAATGAGGAACTCAGGAACATCAGCTTGATGAGGTGGAGCATTGAACAATGCTTTCGGGAGTGCAAAAATAACCTCGGGATGAATCACTGTGAGATTAGGTCTTGGGAAGGATGGCACAGGCATATCCTGTTCACATTCATAGCCCATCTATTCATTGCAAAACTTAGAATTTCATTTAGCGCGACCCCGCCAAACTCTGACGGCATCCCATATACCGAGGACTCCGTTTCTGCAGACGAGTATCTGGAAGCCTATACGCAATTGAGCAACGCCGAGGAGATAAGCAATCAAAAAATCCAGTCAAAACCACAGACTCCACAACAGTTCATGACGATAGGCTTGATACAAAAGGCTATATGGATTGTTTTTGTTAAAACCGGAGAGTTGGTCGATGAATTGAACTATTATCTGAAATCATCTCGAGATGCCTTTGTTTCTCATGCCAAATGCAGAATTGGAAAAGAATTGTCGGTTTCAGGCATGTTTTGGGATAATGATATTATCCATGAAAATATGCGATTGTAGTACTAGAGATAGATAGAAAATCAACCCTCTACATTTATATTGTAATTTATGTGTTAGGATATACACTTCTCTTGTTTACAATACATACTGCGATTCTAAACCGTATATTGGTTTATGTCGATTTAGCAATTATTCCTTTATTAGCCTATATTTGGCAAAAGAAGAAGAAAAAGAATGAAATATTAATTAACTCTGCAATACTAGCTGGTTTCGCTTTTATCTTTATTGTAAATATATATCATATGTATGGAGAAAATACTAATCTATTGTTATATAGAACTGTATTTAAGTAGGTTTAATAAATGATACCAAAAATAATTCATTATTGTTGGTTTGGAGGAAAGCCATTAACACCACTTGCACTGAAATGTATTGCAAGCTGGAAGTTACACTGTCCAGACTATTATATACACGAGTGGAATGAAAAAAACTATGATTATACTATAAACAAATATATGAAAGATGCATACACAATGCAGCTATGGGGTTTCGTACCAGATTACGCTCGGCTTGATATAGTATATCGTTTAGGCGGTATATACTTTGATACTGATGTTGAACTGATAAAGAACATCGATTCTTTGCTTGTGTATAAGGGATTTATGGGTTTTGAAAGTGATCAACAAGTGAATAATGGTTTAGGATTCGGTGCAGAGAGAGGGTGCAGTCTTCTACTTGAAATGCGTAATTACTATGACAACTTGCAGTTCCTGCGTGATGATGGCTCGATTAATTCTATCCCATCACCAGAGTACAGCACAGAAATCTTAGTTAGAAACGGATTAGTTCCAAATAACTCATTGCAAGTAGTAAAAGGCATAACGATACTGCCTACTGAGTATCTTTGCCCAAAGAACTTT
>Ga0099364_10012108_pt1 | contig 11683 bp, 8 predicted proteins | sample TergutTh196P3_FD_73070 | JGI IMG/M metagenome (GOLD analysis project Ga0099364, IMG submission 73070) | Microcerotermes parvus P3 segment gut microbial communities from Pointe-Noire, Republic of the Congo - Th196 P3 | ecosystem: Host-associated > Arthropoda: Insects > Digestive system > Gut ...
ATGGAGCTTGTGGTCGACGCACTGGTCGGAGATTTGAAAAATAATATTACAATGACTTCCGGCGACGGCGTGCGCATTATTCGCGGCACATTGACTGAGAACCAGGTGCCGGAGCTGGTCAAAGCGGGCATCGACATGATTATCGAGGAGTCGGGCGGAGGTACGAGAAACAGCAGGCGCGACATAAGTTTTGACAATAATGAGTATGTATACGAAACCGTAGTGCTTTCAGGGGGAACGAAAACGGTTTCCACTTGGAAACATACCGGCAGGTTCTTAACGCCCAATGAGCAACTAGCATGGGACTACGAAACGTTTGATTTCGGAAAGGATATTGAATTGGAATTTGAAACTGATTGGGGCTTCTCGACCGCTTCCGATGGGTATTCTACCTTTATTAACTTTGGCTCGCCGGTTTTAGTAGACAGTTATTCAACCCCGATCACCAGAGCCGATTACGATGACTTCGACCCGATGGACGTCCCTATGAGGAGCCTTACTATAAACTACGTGCATGGGGAAGCGGAAGTCGATTCAAGCGGCAACTTGCTCAGTATAGAAGTCAACGGCGCAGCGACTATCACGAACATTTTTGGTGATGACCTTGTTGTTGAAATTAAAGGCAACGCGCGTTTTTCGGATATCGGCGCCAGCAATCCCGTCTGCCCGGTCCCCGGCGCGGAACAGATTCTGACCCCGGAGTATATGCGCACACGTTTCGGAAACGAGTATGTGAACGTCTTCTTCACTGTGAATGAAGACGGAAGCATCAACGAGGAAAGCATAACATCCATGCATCCGGGTGAAAGTGCCGGTAGGCCTTGGTCTATAAACGGGTCAATACTGCCGCAGCCGGAACCGGTGCCGATTCCGACGACGCCACCGCAGCCAGACCCGGTACCGATTCCGACGACGCCGCCGCAGGCTGACCCGGTGCCGATTCCGACGACGCCGCCGCAGCCGGATTCATTGCCGGATACTGACGAGGACGGCTAAAACTTTTCGAGTTGTGCAATAAGCCGGCCGCTGGGGACACCCCCCTTCCCCCCTCGTGTGCGAGCGGGGCTCTGGACGGGAGACGAGGGATTATTTAGGAGGGGGGAAGGGGGGCGTCCTTGGAGGCAATTACACGAATCGATACATTTTAAGAGGACTTACAATGGTACTGGAGCTTGAGAACCTAACTAAACTTTTTAAGAACGGGCGCGGCGCGGAGGATATTTCCTTCGCGCTTGCCCCCGGCGAAGTGTTGGGGATGCTAGGGCCAAACGGTTCCGGCAAGACTACGACGATGAAGGTGATCGCGGGGCTTTTGCAGCCGACACGCGGCAGCGCGTTTATCTGTGGTTTCGACGTGACGAAACATCACGAGCAGGCTATGAGGCACACCGGCTGCCTGATCGAAGCGCCCGCCCTTTACGAGCATATGACGGCATACCAAAACCTGAAGCTTGCCGCGCGGTTTTACAAAGACGTCGATGCCGCGCGCATAGAAGAAGTTTTGCGGCTTGTGGAAATGGATAAGTACAGGAAAGACAAAGTCTCATCCTTTAGCCTCGGCATGCGCCAGAGGACTGGGCTTGCCCTGGCGCTATTGTCCAATCCGGAGCTTCTTATTCTGGACGAGCCGGCCAACGGGCTGGACATAGAGGGCATGGTTTATGTCCGCGAGGTTGTGAAAAAAGCTGCCGACAAGGGTGCGGCTGTTCTTATTTCATCGCATTTGGCACACGAGATAGAGCAGTGCGCCACAAAAGCCGCGATTATTTATGGCGGCAAGCTGCTTTGCGTGGAAAGTATGGATATGATTTTGGCGCACTCGCCAAGTTTAGAGGATTATTTTCTGGCGCAAGTGGCGAAAATGCGGGGGGGAAGTTAGGAGTTAGGAGTTAGGAATGAGGAATGAGGAATGAGGAATGAGGAGTGAGGAATGAGTTTGTTAAAGCGTTGTCAATCAAGTATGTCCGCTTCGCGGACACAGCAACTCCTCACTCCTAGCTCCTAACTCCTAACTCCTAACCCCTCACTCCTAAATACTATGGAGGGATTGTTTCTATGAGCGCTTTTTTAGCTTCTTACCGCAATGAGTGGGATAAGCTTATTGCACGCAAGAAGTATATTGTTTTTTTGTGTATCGGCTTGGGGATTTGCCTTCTTTGGGCAGGGCTGGGGCAGGTTGTTTCGAGCTATGCCAGGCAGCAGGGCGGCCTTTCGCTGACCATTGCGCCCACGCCAATGGGCGCGCTGCCGTTTTTCCTTCAAGTTCTTGTGCCCTTTCTGATGTTTATGGGCTTGACCGATCTGCTGACCGCCGAGGGCGCGGATAATACTATGAAAGCCATGGTGTGCCGCCCGGTGGAGCGTTGGAAGCTCTATGCTTCAAAGATTCTGGCGGTGTTGACTTATGCTGCGCTTTATCTGGTCTGCGTGTTTATTGTGTGCGCGGTGTTGAATCAGATTTTCGGGCGGCCATTAGGTGTGACCGATCTTTTGATTGCTCTGGCTTCTTATGCGCTCACGATTGTGCCTCTCGCGATTTTGGCGTGTTTCGCCGCGCTTGTCGCCCTTTTGGGGCGAAGCGGCTCGCTGACGATGTTTTTGCTTATTGCGTTATATCTGCTGTTTAATGTCCTGCCTGTGTTTTTCCCTGTGACGAGCGAAATGCTGTTCACATCCTATCTGAGCTGGTACAGGCTGTGGATCGGCGCGCTGCCCGGCGCTGCAAAGATGATCCATATGCTACTCATTGTGCTGGGGTACGGCGTGGTTTTCTTTACTGCGGGCAGTTTAGTTTTTGAGCATAAGGAGTATTAGGATGTCAGTTCGATTGCGTGTGATTTCAAATACTCTTACGGCCATACTTGTGCTCAACGCTGTAAGTATGGCCGCAGGTTTCTTATTGTTCCGTGTCGTCGCGAGTCCTTATATCGGAGATCGGCTGAGCGAGAACGCGTGGCATATTGCTGCGCGGTATTTCTCGATTGGGGGTTTTATTGTTCTGGCTCTTACCGGAATTGGAGCTTTATGGGTCGTAAGCGTGACCGTCCGGCGGGTGACAAGCCCTCTCAGGCGGCTTAAACGGGCGGCTTCGGAAATCCGCGACGGCAATCTGGATCATGAACTGGCGGTAGCGGGGCATGATGAGTTCACTGAGCTTGCAGCGGGTTTTGAGCAAATGCGTATCCGTTTGAAAGATTCCATGCGGCTTCAGGAAAAGGCTGAGACTGAGCGCCGCAGCATGATGGCTGCTATTACCCATGACCTGCAAACGCCGATCACGTCTATCATCGGGTACTCGGAAGGGATATTGGACGGCGTAGCCGATACGCCGGAGAAAATATTTCAGTACGCATCCGTCATATGCAAAAAGGCGCGCAGCCTGCAGGTTCTGGCCGAGGATTTAGCTCTGCTTTCCAGGTTGGAGAACGCTCAGCTGCCGCTTGACAGGCGTGAGGAGGATATAGGGGAGTTCCTGGCTGAGCTTGTATTGGAGTTCTCTCACAGCGAACCGGATTTATCGCCGGAGCTCCACATCGCGCCCGGTCTTAGGGCGCTTATTGACAGGGAGAAAATGGCGCGCGTCATAATAAATGTTCTACAAAACTGCGTCAAATACAAAAAGCCGGATCAACCGGGGGCGGAGGTTTCTATTACCCTTGCGCGGCAAAACGGGGAGGTTTTGCTGACTGTATCTGACAAAGGCATGGGTATCGCGCAAAGCGACTTGCCGCATCTGTTCGATCAGTTCTACCGTGCCGACGCGTCCAGGAGCCGGCAAAGCGGCAGCGGGCTGGGGCTTACGATAGCGCGCCAGCTTGTGCATCTGCACGGCGGGAAGATTTGGATAATAAATAATCCCGGCGGCGGCATTTCCGTAAACATAGCGATGCCGAGGGCGTAAGAACCGTCCCTGCGTTCGCATAATTCAGCGCCTTGCGCTCGGATGGCTGTTTATTTTACGCAATCGCTCGGTGGCGCGTCCATGCGCCAACTCGCGAACGCTCCACCATCCTTAGTTACGCTTTGCGTAAAATAAACAGCCATTCTCGCCGGCACTGAATTATGCGAACGCAGGGACGGTTCTTGCGCTTACTATAGGGGGAGGGTTTTATGGCTAAGGTATTGATCGTTGAGGATGATTTTGAGATTGCTGCGCTGCAGCGGGATTATTTGGAAATGGCGGGTTTTGAGACCGTTATAGCAGGTGACGGCGTTGAGGGGCTTGAGGCCGCTGAGTCTGCCGATTTGGTAATTCTGGATATCATGCTGCCCGGGATTGATGGGTTTGAGGTGCTGAAAAGGCTGCGTGAGAAGTCGGACGTCCCGGTGATTTTACTGTCGGCGCGCGGGGAGGACATAGACAAAATCCGGGGCCTTGGGTTTGGCGCGGACGATTATATGCAAAAACCCTTTTCACCCGGCGAGCTGGTGGCAAGGGTTCGTGCGCATCTGGCGCGTTTTGAGCGGCTGACGTCGAGGTCGGGCAAGCCGAAGCTTGCGGTGCGCGGGCTGGAGGTTGACCGCGAGGCTCGGCGCGTGTTTGTGCATGGAAATGAGTGCAGCCTTACGCCAAAGGAGTTTGACATTCTTTTATTTCTGATGGAAAACCCTAACCGCGTTTATTCAAAGGAGGATTTGTTTGAGCGCGTGTGGGGGCTGGAGGCTCTGGGGGACGGCGATACGGTCGTCGTGCATGTGCGGCGGCTCAGGGAAAAAATCGAGCCTGAGCCGCAGAACCCGCAGTACGTGGAAACCGTCTGGGGCGCCGGATACCGCTTCAGGGTGTGAGGGTGGCAATACCATAAGTGCCGGTGCATGGAAAAGATGTGTATTTTCTGCCCCTTGTCGCTCGGGTGGCGCGTCCATGCGCCAACTCGCGAGCGCTCCACCGTCCTTGGTTTCGCTCTGCGGGGCATAAAACACACATCTTTTCCGGTTGGGTCTTACCTTACGGCAAGCGCTTTTTCCGGGGTGTTTCAATCATCAGTATTTGGTTGTCTTTAAGCTTATACCGCGAAACATGATCTTCAAGCATAGCGGACTGTCCGCTCATTTCCTCTGACGCGGCAGCGCTTTCCTCGGCAGTGGCGCTGTTTTGCGATACGACCTGTGACACTTGATTGATGCCTATGTTCAACTGTTCTATACCGAGCGCCTGTTCCTCGGACGATCTGGCTATATCGGTGACGATCCGGCTGCTTTCGCTTATGCCTGATACTATTGCAGAAAGGCTTTCGGAGGTTTTGGCGGCGATGTCGCTTCCAAGAGCTGCCCTTTCCATTGAGTTTTCTATAAGCCCGGCTGTGTCCTTTGCCGCTTCCGCGCTTTTGCTTGCGAGGTTGCGGACTTCTTCCGCTACGACCGCGAACCCTTTTCCGGCCGATCCCGCCCTTGCAGCTTCCACAGCGGCGTTGAGGGCGAGTATGTTTGTTTGGAAAGCGATGTCGTCTATTGTTTTTATGACCTTGCTGATTGACTGGCTGGCTTCGTTAATGGATTCGACCGCTTCAATCATCTCATCCATTTGATAACTGCCTTTTTCCGCGCTGTCTTTGACCGTGCCGGCGAGGGAAGCGGCTTTGTTGGCCATCTGCGCGTTATTGTTGGTTTTTTCCGCTATCTCGGAAATAGATCTTAGCAGCGCCTCTATGGATTCGGCCTGATGCGTTGCGCCCAAAGCTAAAGTTTGCGCGCCGTCGGCTATTTGCGTAGCCCCCGAATGAACCTGTTTTGAAGCTGTATTTATTGAGGAAAATGTTTTGCTTAGATTCATTACCATATCTTTTACTGCATTGCCTATCAAATCTTTATCGCCTAATACATCAACCTCAACTGTAAGGTCGCCGCCTGCAATCGCCTCAAGGGATTTTTCCATATTTGTCAGATGCTCTATCAAGCCGCCGACGGCTCTTGCGACAACGCCTATCTCATTGTTCCATGCGGAACAGGTTTTAGCGCTTGCCATAACATCGGGCGGAAAATCCAGATTCCCCTCGCTGCCGATCTGCCCTATCCCGCGCGATATATAACCAAAATGAACAGTTACTCTGCTTATAGTGGTGTACAGGGTGATGATGCTTAGCAAACTTGTTGCGATAAATAAGCAAATCCACATGACGATGACCCAGTTGCCGCTTGTGCTTGTATGGATTGTCAGAATTGCGCCTACAACTGCATTGTCCCGGCCCCTTATCGGTGTGTATCGCCAGACGGCTGAGCTGCTTTCAAAAGTACTTAGCTCCACAACGCTATTGCCTCCGCTGAGCCTGGTTTGAAACTCGTCAGGCAGCGTCCCGATAGATTCTGCATCATCTGTGAAAGAGGCAATGACCGGGTCGTTGCCTTGATATATGACGATTTCGCAGCCGGTCATCTGTTTCATTTCGCCTACTGTGCCTACTTGGTCTAACCGTTTTGAAAGAAACACCACACCAATTTGGCTGCTTCCATCAAATATCGGGACGCCGGCTGTTATGCTGAAGCCGCTGTTGAGCGTGGGGTAAACATACGATACGGACTGCCCTTGTATCGCGTCGGCTATGGCGAGCGATGTTATAATGTTGCCTGTGTTGTTGCGGTTGTGGACGCGGGCGAGCACATCGCCTTCCATATCGGTGAATGTCATCGCATCACAGCCTGTAAAACTGAAGGCATCTTCCATCAAATCAATGATTGTGTCGGAATCTTTGCTGTATATGGCTTCCAACATTGCGGGCGAAGGACGGTCGGCTACGATTTCGGCGTAAGCGAGAGTTGACACCCGCCAGTTTTCTACAGCGGATTGGATAGTATGCTCTTTTGATTCCGACACCGCGACACTGTTGTCATTGAGCATTTTGCCTGAACTGATTACCGCCGCCGCGATAAATATCATAGCTACGAGCATTTGCAATCCGATGGTCATTAGGAGCAGTTTGAATCGTATTGATTTGAAAAAACTCATGGTATGCCCTGTCCTTTCTGTAAAACGGTGGAGCGATTGCGGGAGCAAAATAGCCGTCTGAGCGCAAGGATAGTTACGTTTTCTCCATAGTATTGTACAACGAGCAGGGTGTGTATAGACTGTGGGGGGTATTTTTAAAATTATGATGCGGGCGGAGCCGGTATATTTTTATCAGTCGTCTCATTTTGAATTTTCTCTACCAAACCATCAACATGCTCCTGCGAATGCAAATCATGCGACGACAGTTTCTCACATATTTTCAAAATGAACTCATGCAGTTCTTCCAGCGTCAATTTCATTTTGTTACACCATCCATTGTAACTACTCTTAAACCGGTGAGGATAGCTGTTTCTGTTCACGCAAAGCGCAACCAAGGACGGTGGAGCGCTCGCGAGTCGGCGCATGGAAGCGCCACCGAGCGATTGCGTGAACAGAAATAGCTGTCCGAGCGCAAGGTTCTGAGCAGTTACTATCCATTAATACTCAACATTGCGATTCTTTTCGCCCACAGTACTATATAATTAAACCTGCTTTTTTCAAACATTGTCGGTTCTCACCCTGTATGAGATGCGGCATGCTTGCGGACTCACCCTGTATGGGGTATGCTATCGGCATTATTGTGAAAGGTGGGTTGCGGCTGTGAAAACTGATTATGTTCCGCGCGATGCCTTGGTTCGGGGCATGAGGTCGGCAGCAAAACATATATACTTGGCAGCGCCCGGCGGATACGGGAAAACGATTGCCGCTAATGAGTGGCTTTCAGGTTTACGCGGAAAGACGGCGAACATGACCGTTCGGGACGCCGACAATGACCCGGTCGTGTTCTATGGCCGGCTGTCACAAGCAATGTCAAAGATAACGGGAAAGGGCAGCAGGCAGCACAGCTCGCTTGACGGGCTGCTTGAAGCCATCCGCCTGCTTCCAAAAAGGGACGCGCTTGCATATCTGCTGATTGACGATTTGCATGTGCTAATAAACGATGTCATAAAAGACAATCTGTCGCAAATCGTTGCCCACTTGCCCGACTACATCCGATTGTGCTTTGTCAGCAGGGCGGAACCGGATGCAGCTTTGCTGGAAAAAGGGCGGTTTGAGGTGTTCACGCAAAACGACCTCCGGTTTACTGATGGGGAGGTTGCGTGGCTGGGAACCGGAAAAGGCCGCGATTTGTCTAAGGAGCAAATCCGCAGCTTGCAGGAAATGACGGGCGGCTGGGCTATGTATCTGTCAGTCCTGCTGTCAGGCAAAGGTTATGACGAGATACCGCATACACTGATCGAGTATTTGGACAAGCGTGTTTGGGTGCTGTGGAGCACGGATATAAAGCTTCTGCTTTTGCGTTTATCCATCCCCGCAGAAGTCACGCCGGAGCTTGCGCAGCGCCTTACAGGGCAGGCAGATGGGCATTATCTGCTGACACAGCTGACTAGTACGGAAAACGCTTTCTTATCCAATGTATACGGTGATACTTATCGTTTTCACGACATTTTCCGTGACTTCTTGCTATCCAGGATGGATGAACTTTTGAGCGAAGATGAAAAGCGGCGGCTACACGAGATTGTCGCTGAGTGGTATTATGAGCGCAGGGATTATTTTATGAGCATACGGCATTTTTTCCAGAACCGCGACCACGAGGGCGTTATACGCTGCGAACGCGAAATCACCCAATACCATGCAAAAACGGAGAACATATCCGTAGAAACCACATGCAACTTCATAAGCCATTATATCTTACCCCTGCCCGCATCTTTTGTCATGGAAAACAACCATCTGGTTCTTGAATGCTCGTATGGAGCTTTTCTCGACGGCAACACAGAGGACTTCATATACTACAAAGAAGTGTTGAATGAAAGAATGCCTGAAATAGCTGAGCGGCACCCCGATCTTGTGGAGACAGCCGGCTTTTTATGCAGCCTTGATTTCCAAATCCCGATTGTGGAGTATGCGAAGCATCTTGCCGCTATGATGCCGCAGGCACGCAGTGATTCACAAGCGGACGAAGCCGAGACAGTCCTCACTAACACCGTTACGCAGAATCTGCCGTTTTTCCATCGCTCCATGAGGGATTATTCCGAAATATATGAGCTGAAGGAAGATGATCTTGAGTTATTCAGAAACACGTTCGGCGTAATGATCGGCAGGGACTATATGGTCATGGAGCAGTCGCTGATAGCCGGAATTTACTACGAGCGCGGCGAACTGCTATCTGCTGCATATCACGCTTTGTCAGGATTCCGCGCATGTGGAAAGCTAACAAATCCGGAGACGCTGTTTTCCGCGAATATGATCCTGTCTGCAGTCCTGTATGCTATGGGCGCAGCGTCGGAAGCGGAAAAGGTCATGGGGCAGACTAGAGATTACATAGAAAAAGAAGCGCTGTTTTTGCGCCCGAATTTCAAGGCATTGCTGACTGAAAGGCTCATACGAGGCGGTGACGCGGATGCCGCAAAGGAGTGGCTCGAAGTTTATGCCTGTCTTTCGGAGAATCTGCCGTTTTATCAGATTTGCAGGCACTTCACCACTCTGCGTGCCTATATCATCATGGGTGAATATGAGCTTGCTGTTAGATTTGCGGAACGGCTGCAGAAGTTGACAGAGGAGTATAACCGACCTCTGGATCAGATAGAATGCCTGATACTGACCTCCATCGCCGGATGGCGAGGCGGCAGGCAGGATGAGGCGATCAGGCATATCCGATATGCTGCGGACATCGCCATGCATTACGAATTTGTGCAGTTGTTCATCAACGAAGGGAAAGATTTGCTGCCCCTGTTGTGGAAGCTGCGGGAAAACGCAGATAAGTACGCTGATTATTCCATATTCATAGACAAGCTGACCGAGGGGATTTATGAAAAACATGGCCTGAATAAAGGGGAGGTTCCACATCTGTCGGCCCAACAAGGCGCAATGCTTCCATATCTGAGCAAAGGCTTGTCCTACCGCGAAATTGCGGACGCGACCGGCATAGGGTACGATACGGTCAAGTCGCATGTGCGGCTCGTATACAAGCGGCTGGGCGTACATAATGCATTAGAAGCCGTAATAAAAGCAAAGGCGCTTGGATTGCTGCAATAGTCCCCGGCACTACGTGTGGAACGCATATGATGTATATTTTGAAAAATACAAGGTAAGATCCCTCGTCTCCGTCCTAAGCCCCACTCGCGCACGAGGGGGGGAAGGGGAGTGTTCCCATTGACGGTCCAGTTTTACAGGTGGAAAACTTATGGCAGTTGAAAAGCATGGCGTTTTCGCCATGCTTTTCAAATACTAAAACAACATACGGAATCAGGCAAGCATGTTAAACAGCATTCCTACGCTCTGCAGTTTCTGGAACAAAAGCTGCCCGCGATCAAAACTGAAGTTTGCCTGTATGTCTGCGTAATACTCAGAATCGACCGCGTTATTCGCAATACGTTCCGCGCGTGCGCCGAAACCGGACTGCTCATTGCCAAGAACTCGTTCCAGCCGTCCGTCCTGAGCGGCCTTTTCAAGCTTCGCTTCGTCGATGGACAGTTCTCCGTTCCTTGAAACGGTGATACCCACACCAGCGAGCGCGCCGCTGAAGTTCCTGTTCATGGCTTTGATATCGTTTGCAAGCCGTGCCGCACCACGGCCATCGCCTGCGCCTGCATTTTTAAGCGCAGTGTTGATTGCATCCACGAGTTGCTTTGCCGCCCCTGTCGCGCTTTTTGTGTCACGCTCGGCAGAAATTGACGTTGTGCCGGCGCCTTTCAGCGTTGCGGTAACGCCATCCGCCAGTTTCACATCATTTGACTGGGACGTCCTCTCGGCGCCGCCGTTTACGCTGTACACGGCGTTTTGAGCTTTTTGCGTCGAATCGGTAACACCCATGGACTCTGCGAGGTTTCCGCTTTCATCTTTGACAGTGAAAGCCGCATCCGTACCTGTTTCATCAGATGCAAGGGACAGCGATGTAGTTCCGGTTTTGTCATCGGCTGTTACGGTTGCAGTTACGCCGATATCCTGCTTGTTTATCGCCGCTGCCATTTTCTCCTGGATGCTCGCGTTGTCATCGTTTTCGTCGACGTTAATCGTGAAGTTATGCGTCTTGCCGCCGGCTTCGATAGAAAAGCTGTACTCGCCTGCCTCGACCGCACTTTTCGATGAGTCCATCCCTTTGCCTTCGTTCGTTTGGGCTTGGGCTGTTTGCTTGACTTCGAGTTTGACAGGGTCATTGCTCATGGATGATTTCGTCGCTTGCGTCGCTTTGGAATCATCTACGACCGCAGTCTTTTCATTCGACGAAGTCCCTTGATACTGCGAGTATGCCGACTGCCTGTCTTGCACTGCATTCTGCATTCCTTTACCGGCGTCGCGCGCCGCTGTACCGGTTGCAAAAGCCGGGTTCATTCCGGCTTGCAGATCAGCGCCGAAAGGCATTCCAGATGCAGCCGGATTTTGTGCGGATGCTTTCTGATTTCCGAATAGGGGGTTTGTCCCGCCTACCGCCCCGGTCATCATTGCGTTTCTTGCCATATTGTTTACAGTCATCATTTTCACCTCCTTGCTATTGTGATGTCAGTTGTGACGATATTCTGCTTCACTGCCGCACTTGTTTTTCGCGGCAGCGCACAACTTGAAAAGGTGATAATTGCGGGCATCATCCCTTTTGCAATCGTCACATGGGAATACTACATCAAAAGGCACAGATTTTGCAAGCATGCCTGTTCTCATACAGTGTGGGGTATAGGTTGCAGGTCAGCCCTAACTGGAAAAGAT
>Ga0099364_10012109_pt1 | contig 11681 bp, 8 predicted proteins | sample TergutTh196P3_FD_73070 | JGI IMG/M metagenome (GOLD analysis project Ga0099364, IMG submission 73070) | Microcerotermes parvus P3 segment gut microbial communities from Pointe-Noire, Republic of the Congo - Th196 P3 | ecosystem: Host-associated > Arthropoda: Insects > Digestive system > Gut ...
CAGCGAAGATAATATGTAGTGACCACACGGTTGCAAAACGTGGATTTACCTGTATACTCAAAGAGTAAATTCCAAATCAGGGATTACCACATACAAAAGGAGGCCACTACGATGACCAGTATACTCTATGTTGGAATGGATGTCCACACCACAAATTACACCCTTTGCTGCTACCAGTTTGGAGAAGACGATGTATTTGCGCAAGCCCAGGTCGAACCGGATTTCAGAAATATCCTGAAATACCTTAAGAAGGTACGCGAGATTTACGACGATTACGAGATAATTTGCGGTTACGAGGCGGGATGCCTCGGGTACTCGCTCTACCACCAGCTTACAAGCAACGGCGTCAAATGCATCATCCTTGCCCCGACCAGCATGCCGATGGCACGCGGGCCCATCATCAAAAACGATAAACGTGATGCAAAAAAGATTGCCAAATGCCTCGCTTACGGGACGTACAATGCCGTATATGTCCCCACTAAAGAAGATGAGGCGATAAAAGAGTACATTCGTATGCGGGATGCCGAAAAAGAGACCTTAAAGAGAATCAAGCAACAGATACTGTCATTCTGCCTCCGGCATGGGAAACACTATTGCGAGGGCGGGAGCAATTGGACGCAGAAGCACGTCGCATGGCTGGAGAAGTTAGAATTCAAAAGTGCGGTATTGCAGGAGACGCAGCGAGAATACCTCGTGCTTTATTATCAGGCCTGCGAAAAAGTGGATTTGTATGACAAGCGCATCGAGAGTTTCGCCAAACAGGAAGCTTACGCGGAAAGGGTAAGCAAACTTACCTGCTTCATCGGGATCAAGGTGCACACGGCGCTGGCGCTAATCGTCGAGACTGGGGATTTCAACCGATTTGCCAAAGCGCAGAACTACTCCTCGTACCTTGGTCTGGTGCCCGGTGAGGACTCAAGCGGAAACTCGGTACACAGGACTGGTATAACGAAGGCGGGGAACTCGCACCTGCGAAGACTTCTGATAGAAGCAGCGCACAGCTACAATCGCGGAACCGCAGGGAAAAAATCTAAAACGCTGGCGGCGCGGCAGGCGGGGAACGAACCAAAGGTGGTCGCGTACGCAGACAGGGCAAATGAGCGATTGCGACGGAAATTCTACAGGCTCACATACAAGAGGAATGCAAAATACAATGTCGTGATTACCGCGCTAGCGCGAGAGTTGGCCTGCTTTGTCTGGGGAATGATGACTGACAACATCGCATAGCCCCCGGAGGCTTGCCCGCCGGTTCTTGTGGAAATGATGGACTACGTATATAAAATCTCTGCTGTTGGCGACCGTTGGGGACCAGCCCCCAAACCCCCGGAGTTTATCGCGCTTTGGTTTTCCAAGAAGAGTGATGACGGTGCTTATCGGAGGCGATGAAAGTGAACAAAACTCAAACTAAGGATAAGTACAACGAAAAAGTCTATGCAAGATATACGTACCGTGTCCGCAAAAGTTCAGAACTGTTTGAATGTGTCGAGAGATTTAAAGAGGTAAAAGGAACCAGCCTTAATTACTTGATTACCAAACTTCTTTGCGAGCACTTTGACGTTTCTATGCCCAATCCGATTATAGATGAATGGTGACGTCAGGTGCGCCCGGTATAACATGATGCCTTTTTGGTCGGAATGGAAAATCTGAAATGCCCTTGATATAGGGTGCGCAGCGTGCGCTTCAGCACACTGCAAAAAAAGAGCAACGCACTGCGGCATCACTCCTCTCGCAAAACCTCACACAGTGCTCGGGTCGCTCTCCAGCGTTGCCCTATCTTCCGAATGAGTAAAAGCGTTACGAGAGTACCGTATCCACTGATAATTGTCAATATAATTGTCAATATAGTAGTAGGTTGTTCTGAGTATGTTTTTGAGGAGCTAAAGGTTTGCTTATGAAGGTTCAGCTATTTACGCGATTACTTTGTTGACATGGTTTATTCATGATTCACGCGCGAAGATTGTTATGGCTCACGGCGGACCATTGACCTGGTGGTACCCAATCCACGTATAACAGAGTGGCCAATGCCGGAGATCTGTACAACTCTTTAGCTCCCTCAAAAGCATACTCAGCGCGCTACGTATGATTTTCGGCAAAACAGACAAACGAAATTAGTGAAATTGCCTATTGACAGGGGTCACTACATAACAGTAATCCAGTCCTCTTTGCGTCGATTTACTGGTCTACTTCTGGATTGCCGCATCGCTAAAGTCTCGCAAGCTTGACTTTAGCTCCTCGCAAAGACGAAGTATGCAATTAAGTGGTTTTAAAACAGTACTGACAACAGGAAGTGGAGAGGAATGCTTATGAACGACTGGGAAAATCCGAAAAAACTACAGGAAAACCGCGAACCGCAACGTGCTTACTATATTCCATATGATAAAATCTCATCCGCGATTTCAGGCAATAAAAGCGAATCCGACCGTTATTGGTTACTAAATGGAGACTGGGCTTTTTGCTACTTTGAAAACATAACGGACATTGATTTTTCTGAGTTGATCGCAGATCACGACATCGCAAAATGGGCCACTCTCCCCGTTCCATCGAATTGGCAAATGCACGGATATGACATTCCACAGTACACAAACGTAAATTACCCGTTTCCGGTTGATCCGCCTTATGTGCCAGACGATAATCCTTCAGGAGTTTATGCTAGGGAATTCATACTCGAAGAAGACTGGAAAAAAAGAGAAACATACATCGTCTTTGAAGGGGTAAACTCATATTTCACTGTCTACCTCAATGGACATAAAATCGGATTTTCGCAAGGTTCGCATATGCAAAGCGAGTTTAACATATCGAAATATGCAAGACGCGGCAACAACATACTGGTAGTGCATGTTCTCAAATGGTGTGATGGGAGCTATCTCGAAGACCAAGACTTCATCCGCTTATCGGGGATTTTCAGAGATGTCTATCTGCTCTCCAGACCGCAAGGCCACATCAGGGATGTCAGCATTATAGCAAGTGCCGATGGCACCATAAACGTCGTGGCAGACACCGATTCGGAACTGATGCTGTGGGATAGCGAAGGTTTCGTGTTGCATAAAAAGCTCATCGCTAATGTACAGTTCACGCATACGATAAATGATATCAAACTGTGGAATGCTGAAGAGCCATATCTCTATAGAGCTATCCTCAAGAGCGTCGATGAATTCATTGCATTCAACGTTGGATTTCGTACAGTCAGCATATCCGATAAATGCGAATTGTTAATTAATGGCTCCCCGGTAAAACTCAAAGGAGTAAACCGACACGACACAGACCCCGTCCTTGGGCATTACACCCCACTTGAGCATATGCGCCGTGATTTGGAGCTAATGAAACAGCATAACATCAACACGGTCCGCACTGCGCATTATCCAAACCATCCGGACTTCTATGACCTATGCGATGAGTATGGTTTCTATGTAGTCGATGAAGCAGATTTGGAGATGCATGGTTTTTGCACATGGCGGCGTGAGGATGAATATTGCTACTATGACACGGAATGGCTAACCGATCACCCCGACTGGCGTGATGCTTTTCTTGATCGAGCGTACCGACTAGTTGAGCGCGATAAGAATCATCCCTCGGTCATAATGTGGTCTTTGGGGAATGAAGCGGGTTGCGGGGTCAATCACGAGGCAATGGCAGATTGGATCAAAGCTCGCGATAATACCCGCTTACTCCATTACGAACTCGCTCGAACCGGTCGAATTGAAACATTGGTCGATGTTGTTAGCATAATGTACCCACCGCTTGAGATAGTTGAGGAGAATGGTATAAACGCAAAAAATGATACGCGCCCGTATTTTTTGTGCGAATATGCTCATGCAATGGGCAACGGACCCGGGGGTTTAACTGACTACTGGGAACTATTCGAGAAGTACCCGAGGTTGATTGGTGGTTGCATATGGGAGTGGGCTGACCATGCTGTTGCGATGACTGATGCAAACGGAAACCATTATTTCGGATATGGCGGCGACAGCGGCGAGTATCCGCATGATGGGAATTTCTGTTGCGATGGTTGCGTCACTCCGGATCGAATACCTTATCCCGGTACAAAGAACATCAAAGCCGTATATCAAAATGTGGTGGCTTCGATATATAGCATTAAGCGAGACACTATAACCATAAAAATCCATAATCGTTTCGATTTCATTACTCTTGATGATAACATTTTCTACTGGGAAATCACGGTCGATGGCGATATCTTTGATTCCGGGCAGTTCACTGTAACCGATTTACGACCGAAAGAAAGCGTAGATGTCATAATAACTATGCGCAATGAGCTCCCACCGGAGATATGCGACGGAGCATACCTTGACATTTCTGTGCGTCCGCATAACCCAAAACCGTGGGCACCACAGGATTTTGAGATGGCTCACATTCAAATGGAGCTCCTGAAACATGAGTTATCCGGTTCACCGCTATCAATCCGCGAAGAATCAACATACACACCTATGACCGTAGATGAATCCTTGCATGAAATTACAATCTCAGGCAGCAAGTTCAAGTATGTTTTCGACAAACATCGCGGTGCATTCAAGTCGATATCAAGTGACGATATTCCTTTGATCGCCGGTATACCCTCATTTGGTGTTTGGCGTGCTCCAACAGATAATGATAGGATTGTTAAGTCCGAATGGGGCGGCGACACCAATAACATGAACACATGGAATTTTGATATAGCGCAGACTAAGGTATACTCACTCGAATCATCGCTAACCGGAGATAGTTACAGCATTCACGTTAGCAGCGCTCTGGGCGGACCTTCCCGTGAACCATTTATTCGAATGAAAACGGAGTATCTAATCGCACCAAGTGGAATTATCTCTGTTGATGTGAAAGCAGATGTAAATGAACTAGTAAAGCTGCTCCCAAGATTTGGTTTCGAGCTCATCCTTCCTGCAGGAATGGAATATTTGACATGGTTTGGCATGGGCCCGGATGAGTGTTATTCGGATATGAAAAACCACGTGAGGATGGCTCGCCATACCGCAACAGTGACCGAGCAGTATTTCCCATATGTATACCCACAAGAACATGGGAATCACACTGATACACGTTGGCTTTCTATTGCTGATGCAAACGGAAACGGGTTGCTATTTAAGGCCAAAACACATTTTGAATTCGCGGCATCGCATATTAGCCCTAAAAATCTGACAACGGCAAAACATACTTGCGACATTTCCCCTTGTGACGAAACATTTTTGCGAATAGATTACAGAGTAGGCGGTCTGGGTTCCGGCAGTTGCGGCCCGTATACTTTCGCGCAATATATACTGGATGAAAAGCGGATAGAATATGGTTTTAGCATAATACCGCTCGTGGTATGAAATAATCTCCTCAAAAACTCCCGTTGTCATCCTGAGCGATAGCGAAGGATCTTATCCATATAGTTGCCGAACTATGGAAGTAAAGATTCTTCACTGCGTTCAGAATGACAATCATTGCATGTTTTCGACTTTTGAGGATACTCTATAACAATTAGGAGGATAACATGGATAAGCAGATAATGATAGACACGGCTGTGCAAACAGCAAAGGCGGCTCAGATACGTGACGATGTATGCTCGCGCAGCGTTCTCATTGGACTCAGTTCAATACTCGAAGATATGCCGGAAGAGATGATCAATGCTTCGCTTAGTTTACTTGGAGGTACGGGAGCTGCATCCGGTTCATGCGGTGCTTACTGCGCAGGGCTTCTGGGAATCGGTTTGAAGTTCAACAATGCTCTTGAAGATGAGCTTAGTAATCCCGCACTAAAAATGGAAGGTATTCAGAAAGCAGTTGAGTATCGTGATCGTTTCATTGCTTCCGTGGGTACTGTCATGTGTCCGGCTATTCATCAGAAGATTTTTGGACGCAGTTATATTTTCACAGACCCTGAGCAAGAGATGGAGTTTCTTTCCCTTGAGGGGCATGAGGTCAAATGTGCGGACATTGTCGCGGAAGCTACACGCATCGCCGCCGAGATGATAATAAACGCTGATCTATAACTAAAAGCCTCTATTCCGAACCCTTGTCATTCTGAGCTTTAGCGAAGAATCTTTCTGCACCAATATTGCGGTATAATAAGGTTCTTCGGTCACAAGCTCCCTCAGAATGACATAATTAGCAGATTTTACATGCCCATCTGAACAGACACAACTAAAAAAATACGCAATTGTGTATTGACATTAAAGTAGCTTTAGCCCTTACACTTATTGGGTAGTGTCAAATAAGCAATGCCCTAAAATTCCCCTCCGTGGAGGGGTGCCGCGTTAGCGGCGGGGTGGTTATTGCATGGAGGGTTAAAGCTATGAAACTGAGCATAAACATTAAGACAAAAAAGAGCATCCCTCTTGTTGTCGTACTAATTGCATTCTTCTTAATCGCGCTATATATCATCAGCACTGCATTTACATCAGAGCAACGAGAAACAATCGCCGCTTGGCAACCGGTGACAAGACCGGGAGACAATCAATCGCATAATCCCACAGAAACCTCGACAAACAACAGTTCTGCCAGACTCACTCGGTCAAACGAAACTACAATTCAAGGCGGTGCCGGTGGAACTACGAAAGACAGCCCAAAGCATTCATACTATAGCCGCGGGTGGAACGCGGAGGAGCAATGGTGGCAGCTATCAAATTTATCAACGCTTGGGTTCGAGCGCATTGAACTCACATTTTCGACAAGAGGTTCAGATACCGGACCGAGGAATTTCGCACTCGAATACAAAATCGATGGAAACGAGTGGATACCGTTACTAAACAGCAATGGAACTCCAATCAGGTACGTAGTCGATGCCGATAACAGATTTCACGCACACGGTCCTTTCCTCTTAAATGCATCGTTAAATGACCTAACACAGATTGACATTCGATTTTATAACATCGATGACCAATCTGTCGTAGGCGACATTGTTAAAAGCTCCGGCACGAATTACATATCTGATATAATCCTAACCGGGATTAAAATAGCCGAGTAATAAGGTAGGATGCCTCACAAGACACCCTACCTTACATGCTTGTTCAACGTTACGACAATACGTTATAATTTCTCAGCGAGAAAATTCCCGACAGATCAATGAATCCCGCATCACGAGACTTAGCACCCATCTTATGCATACCGATGGATTTCGCATCATGCGAAAGACCATAGCCGAAACCGCACTCCCGCTCCGTGCGTAGATTCCTAAAGAGCGTACAGAATCCGCCCGACCATTTCTGCTCAACCCAAATCATTGCATACAGCTCATCGCGGAACTTCAGATATTCGCATGGCGAACTCCAGACATAACCTCCTGCGCGGTTTGCCGGTGACCCGGGAGCCGCGTTATTGATTATGGTCCAGGAATATGAGTGAGGTGCATTATATATATGAATGGAGCTCATTGCGTCTGAATATGACTGCGTGAACGCGCGCCCGAGAAGCTCATCTGTAAAGCCATGGCGGAAGATACGTAGAGGTGTCAATCCTTCAAGTTCGATTATGCCGAAATGATAGCTTGGCACAGGATCTCGCAGGTCATATTTTGAACCCATTACCGACGAGATGCATGTTGCACAGCCGTTTCTAAAGTCAATTGCAAAGCTGTAATTAGCCGGAGGATTTGAGCCGGTACGATAAAAACCTAATACGATAAAGTCTTCATCGAGCTCCGTAGCGCGATACTCCTCTTTATGCCATTCGCTATCTCCCTCAATTCGATATTCAAGCTCAGTTATCGTATTAAACCGAAGCTCCACGGCATACCCATCGTCTCCTCTGAAAGTTAACTCTTTGCCTACGCAGTAGTCGCTGTCTTCCATTGTATGTGCCGATGCCATCACCATTTCCGACGACATCCCCGCTCCGAATAACTTGACATTTTCAGAAGCCTCGGTTACTTCTTCGACCGTAGGTTTCTTTGCCATGAAGCTCGGCCTATATGAAGCGCGAGCCCCTTTTACTGAGAAATCAATTCTATCAGTGATAAATGTTGAATACGCATCGCCTTTATCATTAAAATCATAGAAAGCAGCATACCGTCCAAGATATCTGCCACAGCTTTTATACATGGTGTACTCAAAAGCGTCGTCTTCATCAATACCCATGCAAACACCAATTTTCTTCATACTGAACAAATCGAAAACTTCGACTGATAAACGGCCCGAATATTCCACTTCGCCAAAGCAGTGTATAAACAGCGAGTCGCTAATCTGCAAGATATCGGCGACAAGTGTGAGCACATCGCCACCATCAGGCGTGTCTAGCTCCACAAGCGTCGTAAATACAGTTGATGTATATGTAGTCAGCCTGCGTTTTCCTCTGTCTTCATTCCATTCAATCATGCAGTTTTCAAGCTGCAACGAGAGTTTGTCACGTTTTTCAGGTGGCGCTTTTCCCGCTTCCTCAAAATATCCATAGTAACACTGCCGCTGCACTTCCCGGTTTACAAAAGCGTCGAGTTTACTGATTTCCTCTGTGTTGAGAAATGTTTCATTCGTATCAATGAGCTTTCCTTCATAGTCGATAAACCACATTTCAAACGCAGTGACAACCGATGTGGCCCAGTTGACTATCACGGAATATCCCTTTTTTGTACCAGGTACCATGTGAGAAAATAATGTGATGTCCTTGAGCGACAATGCTCCATAATCGCATTCAACCGCTTTTGCTCCGTTTTCAACGAGAGTAAGCTTGGTGTCTGTTTTGAACTCATATTCAAGCGTGGGACCTTCGACGGGGAGTTTGTCAAGAACAATCTTCAAGGATTTTCCAACGAGGCGTTTGCAAAATTCAGATGCGCTTTTTGGTGGTGTGGTTTTCGCGAGTACGTCTTCAACTTGCTTTTTATTGAGATTCGTATAGTTTAGCCGATACATTTATCATTCTCCTTTAATTCTTTATGTTGCAGTTAGAATCCTCCATCAACTTTTTTAGTGTTGCAGTGAGAATCCTCCGTCTGCCGTGAACACTGCTCCAGTCACAATGTCAGCAGCATCACTTGCTAGATACGCTGCAAGGACGCCAATCTCAATAGCTTCTGCCAGCCGCCCTATCGGTATATTGGCACTCATTGCTTTAAGTGCTTCTTCAGGAATTCCTTTTGAAAAGTTAGAGAACGTAAATCCGGGAGCAATGGCGTTGACCCTAATTTTCAAAGGAGCGACTTCTGCGGCTAAACAGCGGGTAAAATGGTTAAACCCTGCTTTTGCGGTGGCATATGCTGTTAGGAACGGTGCATTAATCATTTCTCCTGCGTTTGATGTGATGTTTATGATCCGTCCGCCTTTGCCTGCGTCACGCATATATTTGCAGACAAGATATGACATTCTGACTCCGCCATGCAGATCCACGTTTATGCAATCGAAGTATGACTGCATATCTTCATCCCATGTGAGTATGCCGCCTCCCGCTGCTATTCCGGCATTATTTACGAGTATATCGACGCTGCCATGGTCTTTTATGTAATCATCAACAGCTTTTTTGCAGCTTTCCATGTTGGAGACATCTGCATTATAAAACGTGAACTTCCCTTCATATTTACCGCTCAAATCTTTGACGACTTCCATTGCGGCTGCCTCATCTCTAGCGAAAATGGCAACATTCGCACCCTGCTGGGCAAAAGCTGTGGTGATGCCAAGCCCAATTCCTTTTCCTCCGCCTGTGACAATTGCGTTTTTACCTTTTAGTGATAATCCTTCGCTAACCGTTGTAAACATTAGTGACCCTCCTATGTTTTATTTATATCCTCGAAAGTCGATAACCTTGTAATAATTGTCATTCTGAACGCAGTGAAGAATCTTTTCCTCCACTAATGCTCAACTATTAGGATAAGATCCTTCGCTAAAGCTCAGGATGACAAAAGGAGTCTTCGAGGAGGCTCCTTATGTTGATGCAGGTTTCATCGGAGTATAGTCGCATGGCAGACCCGACTGGCATTTGCCACAACCATATCTCGGTCTGAATGGTGCGCATATTTGTCCGATAAATGCTCCGCATTTTGCATGATCTTTTAGACCAGGTTTATCTATATAATGTGCTTGTGCTTTACATCGACGAATGCAAGCGCCGCAACGGTTACAGTAACCCAACCAATCCGAGTAATCTCGTTCATCAGGTTCTATATCCCAATCAGTGACAATGCTTACAAGCCGTCCGGCGCAACCGGCTTTCGATATGAAGTTTGTCGATAATCCGAAAGTGCCAAGCCCCGAAACATACGCCACATGGCGTTCCGACCAATTAGATGAAAACGGCGGCACATGCTCGGTCCCCGGAGGCGGGTTTGGCGAAACTTGCATTATGAACTTGTCCTCTGTGTATGGAGTTATTGCCTTGTGCCCATCCGCTAGAAGCGCATCTCTGATTTGGGCACCTAGAGCAAGTAAAAAACGCTGCCCATCCACTCGAGTATACATCCATTCCATCGATGGCTGATCATCATGAACTTTATTGGCCTCGACCGTGCTCTTGTTATATGGCAAGAACACTGAGATTACTGTTTTCGCATCAGCCAACCAATCCTCCGGTAGCAAGTGATGCTCTCCTACTACCTCTGAGCGTTTCAATTCCAAGAATCCGGGATTATCAGCTCTCGTAATCGAGAATACCGGATGCTCAAAGAACCTCAACCCATTATACTGTCCGAAATCTTCCTCCTTGAAATCCGCGCTGTTGTTATTGAGATTGTTCTTCGCGTAATTGTTTTGATTGTCATCTCCTTCCTCTCCGACTGCTCCGAGATAATTTGTCGGAGAATTGTCGCTGAACTCATCAATCAGTGTCTGCAACTTTTCCCTCGTCATAATCCCACCTGCCTTATTAATATTATTCTTATTATTTTTCTTACATATCATCGTCGCCGGTATCTTCAAGAGCGTTTTCCAATTCGATTTTCCTCTCTGCCTCGCGTATGCTTCGCATTGCAGTCATCATAGCTATAATAATAGCAAACGCACTGACAACGAAGGCAACAAACCTATAACGAGAGGTAGTTTCCTCTCCGAATAACACGGTTGTGAGGTTCGTGATGATGATTGGAGACATAAACCCGCCTAATGACGGTGCCGCGATTGTGATTAACGCCGTCGCTGTTGCTGCTCTCGTAGGGTCGTTTTCAAACGTCGATACCATGTAAATGCACCTTGGCAGCATTATGCTCAGCGACATCCCAACTAAAAAAACTGCAATTAACGTTAGCGCAATCGACATCGGAAACAGGCTGAGAATCATATACCCCAGAAACACAGTGCCAAAACCTAATGACAACGCATAGTCCCCTGCTTTTTCAGACAGCTTTCCAAAAAATATCCCGGAAACGACGCCACCGCCCATTTGAAATGCGACTGCGATGCCCGCCAGACCGGAATCACCAATACCGGATATATGCGTAGAAAGATTACTGCCACAAACGGAGTAAGTCATCATAAACAAAAACACAATTGCACAGTAATAATATATACCCGGGTTCAGTTTTGGTTTTGAAGCTTGCTCTGCTATCTCTCCTGTGGTCTCTACCGTGGTATCATGCCCTGCGGTCTCGTGCGTTGTAACATCATACTCTGCGGTCTCGAACTCTGCGCTCTCTTGCGTCGTAACCTCGTGCCTAGTGGACTCCTTCGCTGCGTCATTGCCGGTATTTTTGTTATCAGGCATATCACGCTTGCTCTTTGGAATTGTTATAATTGCCAAAATCGCCACAGGGACTCCAATTAGCAACATGAGATA
>Ga0099364_10012110_pt1 | contig 11679 bp, 9 predicted proteins | sample TergutTh196P3_FD_73070 | JGI IMG/M metagenome (GOLD analysis project Ga0099364, IMG submission 73070) | Microcerotermes parvus P3 segment gut microbial communities from Pointe-Noire, Republic of the Congo - Th196 P3 | ecosystem: Host-associated > Arthropoda: Insects > Digestive system > Gut ...
AAAGGGAATCTAAAAAAACAGCTTGGCAGATATACTATACTATATTTCATCAACCTAATGATAACCAACCTTATGCTTTATGCCCTCGGCGAGTACTTAAACATCGACCCAGCGATTGGCAAATTCTTCGTGACCGGAGCCGCTTGCTGCTGGAACTTTTTGCTTTATAAACTGGTTATTTACAAGGATTAGTAGTTGCATTTTTGGATTTTTCCTGTAAAATGTAGTTGCGTTTGCAAGCAGTATCTCCAGTGGAATCGCACTTCGCACCCTACCCCTGCAACAGGTACGCACCCTGCCCCTACAACGCACGCTGTACCAACCCCTGCACCAACCCCCTGCACCATATATCCACGAAAGATCTGCTATGCAAATGAAATAACCCGACAAATCTTTAGGAGGAAAGAAAATGAAAAAATCCATAGCACTTACCCTGGCGGCTTTGATGCTGCTGTCCTTTGCGGCGGGCTGCGGAACATCGGACACACCCAGCCAAACCGGCACAGCATCAGGCGAAGAAGACCTTGAAACCGTTATAATCGGCGTGTTTCAGCCTGCATCAGGAGATAACGGCGCAGGCGGCAAACAGGAGACCCTGGGCATTGAGTATGCAAACTTTGAAACACCCACAGTGGAAATCGGAGGCACCACCTATAAGGTTGAGCTATCCATCGTCGACAATCAATCGAGTCCAACAGTAGCCATATCCGCTGCGCAGAGCCTGGTTTCGGAAGGCGTTGCCCTGGTTCTGGGTTCATATGGATCCGCAGTGAGCATCGCAGCTTCTGATGTTTTCGGCGATGCAGGCATAGCGGCTGTTGGCGTGACCTGCACAAATCCAGCGGTTACCCTGGGCAATGACCATTATTTCCGCATCTGCTTCCTCGATCCTTTCCAGGGTACGGTACTCGCCAACTTCGCCAGAGACCAGTTCGCAGCGGAGAAAGTCTATGTACTGGCAAAACTGGGAGACGATTATTCGGTCGGTCTAGCCAACTATTTCATGGAGGCTTTCGGCGCCGAAAACTGCGTTTACGAAACTTTCCCGGATGGCACATCAGATTACAGCTCCTATGTGGCAAATGCAAAAGCTAATGGCGCTGATGTGTTCTTTTCCCCTGTATCCACTGAAGCAGCTGCATTGATCATCGACCAAGCCCAGACACAGGATCTTGGTGTACCGATTCTGGCGGGTGATACTTGGGATAGCAACGTAATTCTCAATGCAGTAATGGGTACAGATGTTAAAGTCTTTGTAACAACTTTCTACCAAGAAGGCGGAGACGAGGCTTTTGACAATGGACTCAAAGATTGGCTCGCCAGCGATGCGGAAGCGATGACCAACAATGGCGGTGATGACAAAATCGCAGCAGTCACAGCCATGGGTTACGATGCGTATTATCTTGCACTGGAAGCGCTCAAAGCCGCTGGCTCAATCGACCCAGCTGATGTTCTGGAGGTGCTACCGGATGTCACATACACAGGAGTGTCAGGTCCCATCGCATTTGATGAAAACGGCGATGCCATCCGCAACACTGCCTTTGTGAAGGTTACAGAGAACGAGACCGGCGAATGGGTGTTCGTCGCCCAACAAGGCATCGAATAAGACATCGAATAAAGCAAAATAAGAAAAACAAGGAAATCCTTACAATGGATTTTCGTATGCAAATACTCGGAAAACGCATATTGCAAGACGCAGGGGCGACCGACCCTGGTTGCCCCTGCGGTCTTGTTACCCTGCGATTAAATTATCTGCGAAATGAGGAAACTGCAAAGAACACCGTGTCATAGCGATATAGCGTTGTGTTCTGAGAAGTATCGAAATGAGGAAAAACCTGTGAGCCTTTTTGAGTTGATTTTCCCATATATATTATCGGGCGTGTCCGTTGGCGGACAGTATGCACTGATAGCGATAGGATACACCATGGTTTATGGTGTATTGAGGCTCATTAACTTCACCCATGGTGATGTGTTTATGGTCGCGGGGCTTCTAATGGTGTACGTTGCCGTCCAGTTGCCTATATTTGTGGCTATCCCTCTGGTGATTTTTCTCACAGTTGGACTCAGCCTTTGCATAGAAAAGATAGCATACAAACCGTTACGGCAGGCGCCCCGTATGTCGTCGATGATATCAGCAATCGGCGTCAGCTATCTTTTGCAGAACTTGGCACTCTATTTCACTGGTGGGCTCAATAAGAATTATCCCGCTGTTCCATGGATTTCAGATTCCATACGGATATTTGGTGTAGCCACAAAACGAGTGACAGTCATTACGCCTTTTTTGGTCATAGCGATTGTCATTGCCCTCGTCTGGCTGATTCACCATACTAAAACAGGCATAGCCATGAGGGCGGTTGCTAGGGACTTCGAAACCAGCCAATTGATGGGGATAAAGATCAACACAGTCATATCCATGACATTCATGATGGGAGCCTTTTTGGCAGCAGTTGGGTCGGTATTGTATTTTTCCAACTATCCAGGCGTTGTGCCCACCTCGGGGTCGATGCCGGGACTCAAAGCATTCGTAGCTGCGGTTTTCGGAGGCATCGGATCGATACCCGGGGCGATGCTGGGCGGTTTTCTGATTGGGATTTGCGAGAGCTTTTTAAAAGGCTTTGATACTATATTGGGGCAATCAGGACTCAAGATTCTAAGTGCCCCCCTAGAACTGGCAACATTTTCAGACGCATTCACCTTTGTTTTGCTGATAATAATATTGGTTTTTAAGCCAACTGGTCTATTTGGCGAGAAAACCACAGAAAAAGTTTAGGCGTATCGACCACGGACTAAGCATAGCGACCACTAAGCATAGCGACCACAAAGGGGAAGCGAAGGGGTGACCTATATGGAGATTCAAAACAAGCGCAAATCAATTGCAACTCCTGTTGCTTTGGTTTGCTTCTTTGCTTTATTAATAGTTTTGGAATGGCAGATCAAGCCAACAAGCCAGCTGTCGAACCTTTTAGTGGTATTAAAAAAAAGCGCAGTATATGCTCTGGTGGCGGTTTCCATGAATCTATTAAATGGCTTTACCGGGCTGTTTTCTCTAGGACAGGCAGGGTTCATGCTCATCGGGGCATATGTATATGCAATATTGTCGATCCCTGCAGCGGAAAAAGAATCAGTCTATAGGTACTACGAAAGTGCTGTGAGTTTTTCCATTCCCGAAATATTCCAAAACGCCATGGGTGGCTTTGGCTTGGTGCTCGGTGTTGTCGTCACGATTTTGATATCAGGAATAGTCGTCATGCTTGTGGCATATTTTATCGGGCTTCCTGTACTGAGGCTGAAAAGCGACTATCTGGCGATTGCTACTCTGGGTTTTGCTGAAATTATCCGCGCCATATTCCAATGGGGAAAGCTGGGTCCCGTCACCAACGGTTCGAATCCGCTAAGAAACTATGTCAGGCAGAACGCATTTCGAATAAGCATCGGGGAAGTCAGCATTGCTGTGAGCACTTTTTTCCTGGCGCTGATGTCCGCTGTATGTATAGGTATCATTGTGTTGCTGATAAACTCCTCATATGGCAGAGCGTTCAAAGCAATCAGGGAAGACGAAATAGCGGCGGAGTCAATGGGAATCAACCTATACAAGCACAAGCAACTTTCCTTTTGCATCAGTTCGTTTTTCACAGGGATAGGGGGAGCTCTGCTTGCCATATTCATGGGGTCTGTCATCGCCAGCAACTTTCGGGCATCCATGACCTATGAACTTTTGCTGATCGTTGTCTTGGGAGGCATAGGGTCGATTTCAGGCAGCGTGATCGGTACTATGCTTTTTGTGTTCTCCTCGGAATGGTGGCTCAGGGGACTTGATTCAGGAACATTTTTGGGCATCAGCAGCCCCCTGTTCCGAAACGGCTTTCGCCTGGTGGTGTTTTCTGTCATCATCATGCTGGTTGTTCTATTTTTCAGAAAAGGCATAATGGGAGACAAGGAGCTGCCCTATGTGATAAACAGCATAAAAGAAAAACTATCGGCGAGAATGCCCAAAAAACCCAAAGCAAGTGAGCAAAATGGCAGGTGAGCAAAATGACCGAGAAACTATTGCGCCTTGAAGATATCACAATGCAGTTCGAAGGCGTTGTCGCACTAGACAATGTATCCTTTGAAGTTGGAGAAGGCGAAATAGTGGCATTGATAGGCCCCAATGGTGCAGGCAAGACCACGGCTTTTAACTGCATCACAGGTCTTTACGAGCCGACGAATGGGCGAATTATCTTTGATAATGAAGTAATTGTGGAGAATTTCCCCAAAGGGAAGATGAAATCAATGTATAAAGGGGAGAACCTCGGGAAATATTCAAAGTCAGTTAGCCATACACCTGACAAAATCACCAAGCGGGGCATTGCACGGACATTCCAGAACATCCGCCTGTTCAAAGCATTGTCCGTCTTTGACAATGTCATGGTGGCGAAACATATGCGAGCGAAGCAGAATGTCTTTTCTGCTGTTTTTCGCCTTAATGCAAAAGAAGAAAAGCGGATGAGGGAAGAAACCATTGCTTTGCTACAAGAGCAAGACCTGGAGCAGTACAAAGACCACATCGCATCAAGCCTACCCTATGGGCTACAGCGGAGGCTGGAAATTGCCAGAGCTCTTGCCACAGAGCCTAAGCTGCTTCTTCTGGACGAACCCGCAGCAGGGATGAACCCACAGGAATCACAAGAGCTGTCAGATTTTATCAGGCACATAAGAGAGCGATACGATCTGTCTATTTTGCTAATCGAGCATCACATGGATTTGGTGATGGACATTTCCGAGAGGATCTATGTCCTGGATTTTGGAAAGATGATATCCGAGGGAACTCCAGAGGATGTCCGCAACGACCAAAGGGTCATAGATGCTTATCTAGGAGTGGTGGAAGATGCTGAGGATTGAAGATTTACGGGTCAACTATGGGGGCATCGAAGCTGTCAAAGGAGTCAGCATCGATGTACCGGAAGGGGAAATCGTTTCGCTCATAGGTGCCAACGGCGCTGGCAAGTCGACGATCCTGCGCTCTGTAGCCGGGATTACGAAAACGGCATCCGGAAGGATTTTTCTTCAAGACGAGGAAATCACACAAATGTCCCCAGACCGAATTGTAGCAAAGGGCATCACCCTTGTGCCGGAAGGACGCAGGGTCTTTCCTGACCTAACGGTGCTGGAGAACCTGAAAATCGGAGCATTTTTGCGCAAGGACAGAATAGACGACGATATTGATTGGGTACACGAGCTTTTCCCCCGCCTGAAAGAGCGATCCTGGCAGACGGCTGGCACCCTGTCCGGCGGCGAACAGCAGATGCTAGCCGTGGGACGCGCCCTCATGAGCCGCCCAAAACTGATGATGATGGACGAGCCATCCTTGGGACTTGCCCCGATTATTGTAAAAGGCATATTTGAAATTATCAGGGAAATAAACCGTCAAGGAGTGACCATTCTCCTGGTGGAGCAAAACGCAAACATGGCACTATTGACCGCAGACACTGCATATGTCCTGGAAACCGGCCGCCTAACGATGCAGGGGACTGGCAAGGAACTCAGAAGCGACGAGCGGGTAAAAAAGGCATACCTGGGGTGATTGGGTACGCGGGTATGCCTTCAACCGAAATGCAGTACCGCAGTGCACTGGTCGCGGCGGTTCTAAAGGGTAGATGAAAGATTATCTGCCTCAGTGTATTCGTATGTTCGACTATTCTGGAAAGCTACCCAAGAATTGGTAAAATCGTTCGACAAACACGAAATATCACGCTGAGTGTGTGTGCCGATGTTTCACAGTTTAAATGACAAATAGTAGTGCTCCTGACACTTTGCCATCGCCATGCTCTAGAAAAGATAGAAAAACTACACACAGCCAAGGAATCCCAAGCATTTTGCATGGGGTTCCTTTTTGTGGTAGAGTCGCAGGGAAAAGCGATGACAGAGTCACAAATCGCTAAGCAGGTAGAGTAATACCTGCAACACTTAAAAGGAATGCATGAAAGGATACACGGTCCAGAATGGACAGCTAAGCTTGGTTGCAAGAAACGAAGCATTGATGATGCAGCACAAGTGTGAACTGTTGGTGGAAATCAGCTAGACGGCTATTTTTACGAACCTAAGTCGCCAGATGGGAGGCGATGCAGCGGGAGGAATACATCATATGAAGGATTGACTATAGACATACGAGTCAGCGCTGGATGGGAGCGAAAAACCTGTTGATGATGCTAAAGCGAGACAACGGAGAATCGGTGGGGCGGTCGGTAACTAATACTCCAGTGTATGCAGGAAATGGGTATATTCTGCGTGTACCCCAAGCCAAACCTCAGCAAGCCCGGCAGAGGATATAGGAGGAATGGCGTCGCACATGTCTCAACGTACTTTGCAGTATGCTTTTACTTCAATCTGTAGAATAATGAAAAACACACACCCCAGTTTCAGCACTTTTTTGCCAACCACAGAAAGGCGTGGATTGTTAACCCATCTTTCCCTGCTCGTAAGTTCAACCCCGTGCAAATATTAGGTTTCGTTTTTTTGTTGGTCACTACAAAGTGTTTTCCAGTAAACTTAGTACATTTTGACAATAAACAGTATATTTTCTTGGTGACCATATGTCAATCCTAGCGATTTTTTCCGTGGGTCACTACATTTGGCTTTTAGTGAATATTTTTGGTAGGTTCAGCCTTAAGAATGAATATACTTATGACTTTTGGTGTTATTTTGGCAGGTTTATGAATAATCCATTGTAACTATTTGTGATTTACTTGTACGGAGCGGGAAAGTTGGGTTAATATGAATAAGCACAAAGCGATTGTGATTTCTATAATAGTTTCTTTTACCTTGTTTTTATTTGAATATGTTAAATTTGATTTCATGCTAATGCTAAATAGTAAAAGCATAATTTATATGCAAACATATGGAATTTTAACATGGATAATACGAATATTATTGATATCAGTGAGTATTGGCAATTGCGTATTTGCAATACAGAAATATAAGGAAACAAAGCGATACGCATTCTTGCCAGCATTTGCTGTACTTATCGTGATAATTGTTGTATATATTTTTCCGTCAACAAATGCATTTGTTTTCCTTAACAGTACGGTTTACCAAAAGAATAGAGAGAAAATAGTTAATATGTATGAAAGAAATGAACTTGCCGAATATCGTGTTGGTCAATATGCATATGTAGCTCCTCACAGGCGAGCATCACACACAGGTTTAATTTATATCTATGATAATGACGGAAGTATAAAAATCTTGTTCTATATATATAAAGGGCTCTTTGTAAGTCAGGTGCTTCTGTATGTATCTGATGATAATGGATTTGATTATCATCAATTTGACATATATTCGCAATATACGTCACAACCGCTCGACAATATAAGGCGAATAAAGGATAACTGGTATTATGCAAAAGAAAAGAGATGATGTCGAATCTGACATCATCTCTTTGTTTAGAGGGGGTTTGTGTTTTGCTGTGCTTCGTCTAGTGGTATGTTTCTATTACCAGCTTGCCCATTTGTCTGAGCTTTTCTACTATGAGCCCCACTATGGTTCTACGGACGCGGACGCCAACTTGTTTGAAAAGTAGATTCTCGTGGGCATCGTTAATGGCATTACCTATGTGCATATGGACTACGTCCGCTTCGTGGAGCATCATGCACATACGCTTCACAGAGGAATCACGTTCGATGTCGCTTAGGTCTTCACCCAGGACATTGTACACCTGGTTTAGGGTGATTGCCCCTTCTGTTGCCAAGTCGATGCCTTCGATGAAATACTCTGGCGGTGCGCTGGGGTTGTTGCGGTTGGGCAATGGCTCCACTGGTAGGTTGAGCTCTCTGGAAATGATTCCCATCGTGGTGGAACCGCATACAATGATTTTCCCAGGAGCTTCCGAAACTATCCTTGCGTATTCGGAATCCATATCTTTATCAGAGGGAGGACCTGTGAGCATTGTAAGTTCGATGGGTTTTTTGCTTTGAAGGAGGGCGAGGGTGGTGTCGTCCTCATATTTACCACCGTTGATAACAGCGCAGTTGTGGATCAGCTTTTCCATCAACACGTTTATGTCGTCGTTTGCCCGAAAAGCGCGTGTGACATAGTCAGCTATGCCGCTGGAGCCGATGCCAGAGAGAAAACCCCGCCCCATCCCCGCTTGGGTGACACCGTCGGACATGAGCATCAGATAGTCGCCGGTGCGGAGCCTGCCGATATGCTCGCCGATTACTTCGTAGCCTGCGGTGTACATCCTGGGGGAAAGCACTGTTGCCTTGCCGCTTTGCACATAGATGGGGTTGGGGGCTTCGTAGGTGTATACGGTGAACTGGTTGTCAGGGCTGATCATGGCAGCGGAAAAGGCGGCGAATGGAACTTTTTCAGAGCGGGCGCGGTGCATGGAGCTTGCCACCATCTCACAGGACTTCCGTAGTGATGTTCCGAGGCGCAGATGCTCCAGTATGCGCTCGGCGCAGGTGATGGCGGCGATGTTTGCATAGATCCCGGAACCAACTCCGTCGCAGACGATATAATATGTTCCGCTTGCCGTCCGCTCGCACACGCTGTAATCACCGCATACCATATGGCCTGTTTTGTTTTTTTGATATAGATGATCAGCAACATAATTCATATGAACCCACCTGTATCTTCGTGATTCTCATCCTGTTCGTATAGGCTGATGAGGCGACGGGCGATTTCTTCGCTTTTTGCTGTACTCTGCCCGAGAAAATGCGCCATTTCTTGGGAAAACCTGATTTGGTGCTCGAGAAACTCCCTGGCGTGGTAAACCGTCTGAGCTTTGACGATGCTCAGATGCTCTTCTGTCATTTCCAGTTTGGAAATATCTGTATATATTCCGACATATTGGTTTTCGTCACGCAGGGCATAGAGAACCTCGTGGTAGCGGGTGCCGTTGTTGTTTTTAATGGATTGAAATTCGTCCGCAGAGCTGGTTTGCATCAGCTCATAGCCCTCCGCATCAAGGAGGACGGATATTCGCCGCCCTAGCATACCGGAACTGAGCTTGAACATATTTTGGAAGGCGGGATTGAAGTGAATCATAAATAGATCGCTGTTGAGGACCACTATCCCGCTGGGTGTTGTTTCGATTATCCTATCCGTGCGCTGCTGTGCCAGCCTTTTCATATAGGGCATGCACATTTCAGGCTCCGCTATCCCACGGACGATTGCCACGGCGCAGTCTATGCAGGTTTTGTATCCGCAGGCGTTGCAGTTGAGCTGGAGGGCGGGATCGGACTTACCTGTCTGGGCAAGGACGTCGCTGATTTGGCTTTCGGTGACTTCATCGAAAGAAGGGGTCTTTATGCTATATTCGGCAATGTATGCTATTTCAGGCGTTTCTTCCACATCCGAAGTGACGGTGTTTTCCCAATAGCTCAGGACATCTCGCCTGCGTTCGAAAAGGGACTTTTTTGTGGAGATTCCAGGACCGCCGATGCAGCCGCCGTTGCAGAATAGCGTCTCAATGTACTTTAGTGAACCGATTGTCTTTTTGTCTTGAAATAGATCCAAAACGGCATTGGCACCATGAATGAACAGCGTGTCTTTGCTGGAAAGCTCACTGTCTATCCCGCCAGTTGCCAGCATCCCTCCGTCCAGAGGGAAGAGCCTGGCGTTGCCGATGCTGCCGGAGCTGTCGAAGCCGCTTTCAGGGCAATAATTGAGAGATATACCCTCGTCGAGCATCCATTGGTCCAGCTCGTCAAAGGTGAGTACATAATCCACACTGCCAATGGCATCGGGACGCAGGGCTTCGCCGATTTTTGCGGCGCAGGGTCCTATAAAGACCACAGCGCAGTCGGGATGTCGGGCTTTCAAAATCCTGCCGTGGGCTATCATTGGAGATGCCACAGGGATGAGGTAGTCAAGTAGACCCGGTTCGTATTTTTCTATGTAGTTAACAACTGCGGGGCAGGTGGAGCAGATGTTGCCGCTTTGCCCTTGCTCGAATGATTTTTCCGTGATGTATTTGGCGCCCTCTGAGGTTTCTGTGATATGCTTGAAGCCCAGTTGCCTCAGGGCAGAGGGCAGGCGGCTAGTCAATTGGCCGCTGTATACGGCTGCAAAGGAGGGCGCAACGCTTGCAGCCACAGGTTTTGACTTAACGAGTTCTTTCACCGCTTCGAGGTCTGAGCGGATTTTTTTGGCGTTCTGCGGGCACTCCCTGACGCAGGTGCCGCATTGGATGCAAAGGGAATCGTCGATCTGTGCCTGACCACCGCTGACCCGTATTGCTTTAACGGGACAATTTCGCAAACAGCGATAACAGTCGCGGCAGTTGGCTGAAACTGTGAAGATTACATTACCTGACATGTTGCTAGCCTCCTTTCGAGGACATATACAAGCGAACGGAGTCACTGCTCAGAATATAATGCAATGTTTCATGTCACCATTTTTTTCAGCGAATGTTCTAAATTCGTAGAATCGTTTAATACAGTGGAACAAGATTCTTCGCTGCGCTCAGAATGACACGGTGAGTTCTAAGCAGATATTGGCGGAATGATTTGCTGATTAGTTGCGCTGGTTTATGTTGCCATGGGGTGCGGGCCATGGGGTGCGGGCCATGGGGTGCGGGTTATCCTTTTGCTGCTGAAAACGCATGATCTGGAGTAGCCGCACCCCATGGCGACATAAAGATAAAGAAGGATACTGCCAAACTTTTAGCCCGCTGGTATAGCTATGCGCGCTTTGCCATTTGCGCTTGGATTTCCTCCACTGCTATTTCAAAAGTGCAGTGTTCTATGACTTTGTCGTTGATAATCAGCACCGGACCCTTTTTGCAAAGCTCGCCGCAGAAATTAGCTTTGAATTCGGTGTTTTTCTCAAGTCCGTTTGCTCGTATATACTCTGTGACCCGGTTGTAAAGATCCTGCGCTCCTCTTAGATAGCAGCTTGTGCCGAAGCAGATTGACAAACTGAGCTCCACATCTTCTGAAAGCTCACCCAGGACAAAGTCGTCGTGGTGGATTCTTTTGCGGTTTTCGAAATGGGTGTGGAGGAGTTCGTGGGCTTTCTCTTCATCGAGCCTCTCGTGGTAGATTTGCTTGAGGTACGGATTTTGGGATGAATTATGGAACTGTAGCATTTTATCGCTGTCATATAGACCCTTTGCCCTTGAGGCGATGGCTTCAAAGTCTGCGGCTACAGGTTGCCCGCCGCCGTTGACGCAGCCTCCGGGGCAGGCCATGACCTCCACGAGGTCGAAATGCTCCTCGCCGCTTCGGATGCGGTCTATAAGTTCCCTGGCATGGGCGAGACCGCTGACCACTGCCAGTTTAAGCTCCACATCGCCAATCTTGATTTTCGCCACCTTGACTCCGTCGCTTCCCCGTACTTCGTGGAACTCCTGGGAAGAACCCTTATGAAGTTCTTCTGCGGCAAACCTGAGCACCGCTTCGCTGACACCGCCAGAGGCTCCGAAAATCACAGCCGCGCCGGTGTAGAATCCATAGGGCATATCGAAGGAACCAAGCTCCATTTTTTCGTATTCGATGCCGTTTTCCTGCATCATGACTGCCAGCTCCTTTGTAGTTAGCACAAAGTCGACATCGGGATTGCCGTCTACGCTGAGTTCAGGTCTGCTGGCTTCGAATTTTTTTGCCGTACAGGGCATGATTGACACCATGACGATGTCGTCCCTGGAAACGCCCAGCTCTTCGGAAAGCTGGTCTTTGCACATTGCGCCGAACATCACCA
>Ga0099364_10012111_pt1 | contig 11679 bp, 8 predicted proteins | sample TergutTh196P3_FD_73070 | JGI IMG/M metagenome (GOLD analysis project Ga0099364, IMG submission 73070) | Microcerotermes parvus P3 segment gut microbial communities from Pointe-Noire, Republic of the Congo - Th196 P3 | ecosystem: Host-associated > Arthropoda: Insects > Digestive system > Gut ...
TATAATAGCCTTTAATATAGGCGCTGTCAATAGGTCTATCGTATTCGTCTATCAGGACTATTACACGCTTTTTGTGGTAGGTGTACAGGCATTCGGTCAAAAATAGCAGTGCGTCTTTAAGTTCCTCTTCTGCCACTTCTTTTGAACAAAACGCTAAAAAATCCTTCTTTTGAAACTCATTCAGCATATCGCTTTCACAAATGTACATTTTTTGTTGATAAATGCTCGAAATCAACCTTTTTAGTTTATTTATTGCCTGCTGATATGTAGGTTCCTCTATATTTTTCAACGTCAGCGAAACAACCGGATATTTGTTCAGATGTTTTTCCACTATATTGCTGTGTTCCATTATTTTAAGACCTTCAAACAACGAACGACTATCCTTGCCGCCGTCAAAAAAATGCGCCAACATGTTCATATTGAGCGTTTTTCCGAAACGACGCGGTCTGGTTATCAGCGTAACCGTTCCCCTGTTTTCCAACAATTCTTTGATAAACAGTGTTTTATCAACGTAAAAACTATCGGCTTCAATAATCTTATCAAAATGCTCCTCGCCCTTTAAAATCGGTTTTTCCATGCTTCCTATTTATTTATGTATTAGACATTTAGACATTTCCGCTTCGCCTCGGCAAAGCCCACGCCGCAGCCCCGTCGAGCCTGATAACGCTGAAACCCGCCGCATTTGCCGAAAAGGTATTTTTCCAACTATTTCCATTCCGCAAAGGTAATACTTATTTTTTGAATTGCAAGCGTTTTTTTTCCAACCCCCCAATTTTCAATTTTCATCTACCGAGAGATGCAATCCAAGCGGATTGCTGCGTTGTGCGTTGATATGTTTCTAGAAACGAAAACGCACACAGATTATCTCTTTTTTACTCATATACAACTCTCTCTTCGCTTCCATCAAGTTTATAAAAGATTATTCTTTTTTTATTATGTTTATGTAATACTCCATCTTCTTTCAATGGCAATATTATTTCTTTTTCTACGGCTTGTGGTCTATCTTTTCTATAGAAGATTATAGTTTTCATATTGTGCCTTGGCTCTATTTTTATCACTGCAAAACAAAGTTTTATGTTATCATCTAAAGTATTACCGGCTCTTTCTATATAATTACGAGAAACATTCTTTGTTTCTTTGAAATAAAAATGATAGTAAAAATGATAGTTATTAATATTGACAGTTGTAGTAAATGATTTAAAATGATTTAATAACAAGTTCAAGAGGCTTTCTTGGTTTTTAGGTGGATATGCAACAACAAAATATAGATTATGTTGATTATTTTTTGCCAGACTTTCAAGTGCGAATGGGCTATTTGCAAATGACAAATCTGTTAATTGTATTATTTCCGTTTGTCTATTGCAAGAAGTAAATATAAAACAGAAAAAACAAACTGTTATTTTCGCTATAAAATCCAAACGCCGTATCTCTATCTTTTTCATTTTAGCATAAATAAAAATAGAAACTGATACCTGACCCTTACCGCTTTGCCGTCATGAAAACCCGCCGTCCATTTGGGCGAACTGTTTATCACACGCAATAATTCAGCATCTACCAAACAGTCGAAGTCGCGAATAGTCTTTGCATTAGTGATAGAGCCGTCTATTTCTATGATAAACTCAACAATTACACGACCCCTAATATTAATTTCAGCATATTGTCGAGGATAAATAAAATTTTTCAGCACATATTCACGAAATGCTTCGTCTGCATCATTTCCGTCAAACAGAGGCTTTACGTCAACTTCGACGTAATTCATTGTTTCGTCTTCCAGTTCCTTGTCTTGCGTTTGCATATCGGCATCGCTGCCGGATATTATTTCTACGGCAATGCTGTCTGTGTTGTAATTCCAACCCTCCGGAATTGTAAAAACAAAGGGAAATCTGTATCTTACTTTTACCGGCTCGTCTTTATAGAAACCGGGCGTCCATGCCGGCGACGAACTAATAACCTGTAGCGCGGCATCATCAAGTAATGGGTGTGTGTTTTGTACAACTGCTGCATCAACGACCGAGCCATCTTTTTCAATCAAAAATTCCACGACAACGCGCCCCGTAATGTTATTTTTTACGGCTTCTTCAGGATATTTGAGCATTGAGAAAAGATAATCTCTAAATTTCTCGTCAGCGCTACCGCCGTTAAACTTCGGAGCCTCGCCGAAGATTATGAGAAACTGAAATTCTTTAACATCCTGCATTGCTTTTATTGGCTCTACCTGTGCATAAATACGGTTATTTTTGCCGACAAAAAGTATAAAAATGATAGCCGCTATAGTTAAAACCCTACTGTATAGCCTATTTCCCACTTGCACCCCGCCGCCATTTCCTTTCGCTTCGGGCAACGCTCCGCGCAGGCGGGGCATATTTGCAAGTGTCCCACCGCCGCAAACTCGCGCTATTACGCGATTTACGTTTGCAAAACCTGATATTTTGCGGTCAAATATCATTCGGCAAAGGTAATACATTTTTTTATTTCACGCAATTTTTTTTGCACGCTGATGATGCAGATTTTTAGGATGACCGCAGATTTTTGAGAGATGCAATCCTACGGATTGCCGTTTTCGTGGGCGTTATACCGTATCTACCGAGAGATGCAATCCTACGGATTGCCGTTATTAATGTTTTTCAGAAAAATTACTTTTTTATCCTCAAAAAACAATGCTTAAAATCAGCGACATCGAACTATTAAGTTTTATTTAATAGTTCAAAATAGTTGTGTATCAGCGGTTAACCTCCCAGTCTTTACGCTCGGCTATGCTTTGGTCGCAGAGCCACGAGCCGGGGTTATTTCCTATGGTTATACGTTTTCCCACTGTTACATGTGTGTGTCCGGGAAGGGAAGGATATAATACATTGTCGTGAAGCGTTTTAAACAAATCATTTAACGCATCTGCATCGAATTGGTTGTTTTGAATTTGGATAAGCCATAGCACTGTATTTTGGCTTAAATCCAAGGCGGTTAATTTATTATTGCTGCATCTCAAATCTTTGAGCAGGGTATTTTTGCTTACGTCTAAAACCGTTAATTGATTACTCTCGCAAAGTAAAATATTCAACGCTGTATTTCGGCTTACGTCCAATGTAGTTAGTTGATTTCCACCGCACGACAAAGTTCTTAACGCTGTATTTCGGCTCACATCCAATTGTATTAAATTATCTTGACCCAACCACAATTCATGAACATGTTTACCGGTTATTGTTATCTTTTTCGTGGCATCATTGGAATATTCACGACTTAAGGCAATACCTTCGCGTTTAAGTATTACTTTTTCTATTTCCGAGCCGTCGCCCCAGTCGATTGTTGCGGCTGCCAAACCCGACAAATCAAAGTCTACAGAGCGGGAGGCGGTGGTCATAGTCATTATGCCTCTGTTTGGATTTTCATAGAATTTGTTATTATCATACGAATAACTGAAACTCCAATCTTTTTCGTTATGCCAACATATATTTACCCATTTTGGATGTGCAAATACATTTACGTCTTTAAAAAACATTTCAAGCCAATCCAATTTTAAACTTTTTATCGTTTGCATATCCTGAACAACGAATATTGCGTCTTCTTCAAAAAACAAATATCTGTCCTGAATTTTGACCGGCAAATTTGCATTCGCTTTGAATGGAAGCGGCGTATCATTTATCATATATCTCAAACTATCGCCAAAAAACTGTAACGAAACGCCGTCTTTTTCCCAAATCGTAACAGGCTGATATACTATAGGTTTATCATCAATAAATGGTTTCCTGTCGGGTTTTGTAAAATAATCAATATTTGCTACAAGTTCTTGCAACGATGGATAGTCCGGGTGTGATACCCAAAAACCGTTTTCCCCACGCCACATATCCACTTGCCCGCGCATCTGTAGCGAAGATTTTAACGAAATTATAAATTTTTTATCTTCGAGTTCTCCTTTTGCAATTTTTTCTTTAATATACTCGTTCAAAACTTTTGTTTTTGCTTTATACAACAACGTTGTCGTTTCTTTATAGTCGTTGTAATGTTGAGATAGGCCGAGATTTATTTTTTCTTCTCCAAAAAAATTTTCAATAAATTTTTGCGCTTCTGCTTGCCTTGTTGTCAATGCAATAAGGCACAAAATGAGCATTGCTTTGATTGCGCCAAAACATAAATCGCCTTCCCGACGGTACGCGCCATTTTCGCCCATCAGCCCACCGGCGCTACATTTGCCGTTTGCTATGCTTGTGTTGTTTCCTAAAAAATTCATTCGGCAAAGATAATACTTTTTTTAACAATTTCTTAATAATAAATGCATCAATACAAAACCTACCACAATGTAAACTGTCCATCTGAATTCTTCCGTCTCGTAGAACTTTTTTCCCGGTGCAATTCTAATTTCGGGAAGATTTGGATTATTTCGACTTCGATAATAGTTTGATAAATAGGCAAATTGAAAAAGAAAATCAATTACATATTTTTCGCGAGAAAAATATATTTTATATCTTTTGTTGTTAGTAAGATTGATTATAAAATTATTTTCCTTAATATCATAATTATCTACAATTTCCCAAGGTATTTTTATGTCTTTTTCCCGACAAAATAAAAATTTTGTTTTCCAAATATGAAGAAATTCCTTTTCTGTGTAAACTATTTTTACTTTTGCGCTTCCTGTATAGTATGAAAAACTTGCTGAAATACTGAAAGCAACTGTGAAATACATTATTGTTGCAATCGTCCCATACCAAGGAAAATAAAAAGCATAATAAATCATAAACACAAAAATTGGTAGAAAAAACGCTAATAAACATCTAATCACGCAATATATTTTTATGTGAAATTCATGAAATTCTTTATTTTCCATTGATATTTTTTTAATTTTTTTTTAATTCCAACATTTCCAACAAAAATTAAAAATTCTACTTTTACAAATTTATTCCTAATGACGCTCTTATCCCCCAGCTTCTGTATCTAAAATTTTCGAAACCCGCAAAAACGCCTACTTCCCATACCGGCAACAAGCCTATGGTATAGCCCGGTTCGATGTAATTCTCAATGTGGGGCGTATACAGGTAGTTAAGCTGAACACTTTCTCTCCACATCATACGGTTGCTGAACCAGGGCAAAAATTTCAAAAACAGGAACGGTGCGCTGTAGTTTAGATGTGCTTGCAGGTACTTGTCTGAAGTGCTATAGCGATAGTATTCGAGCAGCTTGAACGATTCGGGGCTTATTTCTTTTAATGTGAATGGTACTGCAAAGGAGTTAAAATGTCTGAAATCGGAGAAAAACACGTTTTTGTTATTAACAAATGCGCCTGCGCGAACTCCGTATCTAAATTCCTGCATTAGTCCGGTCTCAATTTCTTGTTCTATGCCAAGCGCCAGATAGTCAAAATTGCATTTACTGCCCATTATGCCGCTAACGCCTTTTCGCCAGCCGACTGAAAAAGTAGGGAAATCAGACCTGATGTAGCGTTTTTGATTGTTGCCAACGATGCGGTAGTAATGTCGGGGCGTATATTGGACGTTCAATGTTAATGTGGCGCTATTGTGGTCTGAAAGCGGATTAATAAGTTCGTTATTTTCAGGTATATTAAGCGTATAGTGCCGTTCGTCGCGGAAAAAAAACGAAAAATCACTGTGGTTATCAAGCATAACGCGACGGGAATATTTTACGCCTGCATATAATTGCAACCCGTTAGCAATATCAATACTGTTGCTTGCTTCCGCAAAATTATCTTCATAGAGTTTGAGATAATTGTGCCTGAAAAACAGCGACGAAATTGAATTTTGAAACGGGAGTATACCAACATTGGGACTAAAATCTACACTTTTCTGTCCGAACTTGATATTTGCCCGTCCGCGACGCATGGATGCGTAGGTGAACGTGGCGTCTACATCCCACATTACTGCTTCGCGGTCTATTGCCCAAACCACTTCGGGAGTTACTGAAAAACGCCTATTTTGCGAAAAATTTTTGAAATAAGTCATTTTTTGTCCCACAAAAAACCCGTCAACAGTGTTGAAGCCTAATCGGGACGGGTATAATAGTCCGCGATATTGTATCGTGCCGCCCGCGCCATTTTTACCAAGTCTGAAGTTTGTCGTTCCCCAAAATATTTTACCCGTTACGTTCATAAACGGATTAGGTGTTTTTTTCCGGTTATTGTTTTGAATAGTATCTCTTCTCTGTGTGGGGGCGGCTAATCGGGCGTCTCTTTCCTGATAACTTCTCATCTCTTCTGTGTTAAGCGGCACCGGACGCATCATCTCCCAAAAGACGGTATCGCGCTCGTTGGCAGTGCTGTCTACCGTTACCTTGTAGTCATCGCGTATGGTAGCCGTGATGTCTAACGATTGGTTTTCGTTCTTTTCGGCTTCAGCTTCTCTCTGCATCAGTCGCGCTAATTGATAAGCCTGACGGTTTGACAGGTTCTCTCTTTCCATCAGGTTTTCTATTCTTTCGATGGTTCGGGTTTGCCGGTCGCTTCTTTCGGTCTGTTCTACGGGCTGGGCTTGGTTTTGTTGCTGTGCACGACGTAGTTGCTGCGCAATTTGAAGTGCGTCGGGCTTGCGCAAAGATGTATTTTCGACAAGGTCAGTATATTTCATCGAAGCCACATATTGAAACGAGCCCCTGTTGCCTAACACCGAAGCATCAAAGTTGAAGTTGTAACTTACGGGCATCCACACGTTTTCGTTGACCTCGCCAAAATTGACCTGCATACGAAATTTAATTCCCATAATTAACTCGCCCAAAACATCGGCGCTGTGCACGTTCCAATACCCATCGGCGATGTAGACGTAGCCCGAAAACAACTGTTTGCTGTTGCGACGCGGTATTATTCTGATTTTGTTTATGATGCGGTCGTCGTCGAAAAAAAAACCTTCGTAGCGAAAACGGTAGTGTGCAAAAGAGCTTGTAGACAGGGGCGAAATAATTGGCTCAAAAGCTTTTTCGTCGTAGATGCTGGCAGTAATAAGCGTCATGGCGTTATTGCTGTTGCTGTCGTCGCCCCCCAGACTGCCGGTTTTTCTTATCACGTTCTGTCTGTAGATGTTAGGGGCAGTAAATTCTATTTCGTTGAAAGATTCTTCCAAGTATGTATTACCCTCTTTAATGTTCATTTCTTCCAAATCGTCTTTTGCCAAACGCCTTATTAGCGGTGAAATCCGTCCTACATGCAGCGTGCCTTTCAGATACAGTTCGGCTTTGTAATGCGAAACCTGATGCAAATAATACGGAGCCATAGCAATAGCGCGCCTCATTATTGCATAAGCCGGATCTTCGCCCCTGTTGTTTGACACAACTATTTCGGGAATTTCGAACGCTGTTTCCTGTAACACAACGTTGTGTACAACAGCATCGGCTCCGCCCACTGTTATAACTACTGATTGAGTTTCGTAACCCATACTTTGGTAGATACATGTATAAACGCCATCCGGTAACCTGAGTTCGTAATATCCTTCGTCGTTGGCAGCTGTTCCCATCCTGAGTTCTCTGATAAACAGCGAGGCGTTGTGAACGGGCTGACCATTATTATTGGTAATACGTCCCCGTAATATTTGCGCGTTAGATGAGATACTTACAAAAAGTGTTATAAACAAGGCTATGCAGCGCATCAATTCTACAAAATTTATCAAGGAACGGGTAAAATGTCGTTCCAGAATTTAAAACTTTCTTCTCCATCCTGACCGCCCGCGTTATACATGATTCTATAGTGGCTTTTCCCACTCTGTTTAAACATCGTATATAAATAAGTCATATCGAAGGCATGCAGGATTACATTCAACGCCGGTGAGGTTGTGCTTTGTCCTGATATTTTTGCCCTGATATAAACTGAAGGCATATCACTGTCGTCTTCAGTGTCGTATGTCAATTCATACTCAAAAATATGGTCAGGAGGCGCTGTGTGTACAAAATAACAGAAAAAAACAATTTCGTCATTACCGTGTTCTACGGCAGAATATATTGCCATATCTGTTATTATGTCGTTAAAATCGCCCGCAGCGCTAACACCTCCGGGTGTTCCCTGGGGCCAGGTCTTGTTAATCTTAAAAACCTCTAATTCCGACGCAACAAGGTATCCGGGAAATGGCTGTCTGTCGTGGTTTATAATAAATGCTGCAATAACAGCATCTCCATAGTTAATGCCTTCTTTATTTGTCAATTCAGGGGCTAATACTTCTCCTCCCGGAATTATCAATACAGGTTGGAGCATATCATAATCAAATCCAACTATTGCGGCTATTTCCGGAATATTTTGGATGTTCTCGCCCGGCTCAAAACATCCCGGCAAACCAATTGTCAATATTCCCAGAAAGAAAAAAACTCTTTTTATCATTATCTCTATTTTTAAAAATTTACAATTCCAAATCTACATTGTGTTCTTCTACCCACGGCAGTCCGTGAATGTTTAGCTGCTCCATGAACGGGTCGGGGTCAAACTCTTCTACGTTGAACACTCCGGGTTTCTTCCAGAGACCCTTCAAATACATCATTGCTCCTATCATCGCCGGCACGCCGGTAGTGTAGCTTATAGCCTGTGTTCCGGTTTCCCTGTAGGCGGTTTCGTGACAGCAATTGTTGTATACATAATATGTTTGTTCTTTGCCGTCTTTCAGCCCGCGAATACGACATCCTATCGACGTCTTACCCTTATAGTTTTTGCCTAAATCGCCCGGGTTAGGAAGCACTGCCTTCAGAAAATCCAAAGGCACGATTTCCATGCCCTGAAACGTGACGGGCTTGATGCTTGCCATGCCGATGTTCTGTATCACGCGAAGGTGTGTCAGGTATTCCTGTCCGAAGGTCATCCAAAAACGTGCGCGCTTAAGCGTCGGAAAGTTCTTAACCAAAGATTCTAATTCTTCATGGAAAATCAGATACGATTCTTTTGCGCCTATTTCGGGATAATTCAGCGGTTTGTGGATTTCGTGAGGCTCGGTTAATACCCATTTGCCGTCTTCCCAATACTTTCCCTTCTGAATTATTTCGCGGATATTCACTTCGGGATTAAAGTTTGTAGCGAACGGCAGTCCATGGCTTCCGGCGTTGCAGTCTACAATATCGAGATACTGTATTTCGTCGAAATGGTGTTTTGCAGCATAAGCAGTAAACACGCCGGTTACGCCCGGGTCGAAGCCGCAACCTAAGATAGCTGTCAAGCCCGCTTCTTTGAACCTATCCTGATAAGCCCACTGCCACTTATACTCAAAACCGATTTCGTCCTTAGGCTCATAGTTTGCCGTATCCAAGTAGCTGACCCCCGTTTCCAGGCAGGCGTCCATAATGGTCAAATCCTGATAGGGCAACGCGACATTGACCACAATTTCAGGCTCGAAACTGCGAATTAGCGCAACTACCTCCGGCACCTTGTCAGCGTCTATCTGTGCTGTGGTAACGCGCTTATCGCCAATTGCCGCAGCAATAGCGTCGCACTTCGACTTTGTGCGACTGGCAAGCATTATCTCGCCAAATACTTCGGGAACCGAAGCAATCTTGTGCGCCGTAACGGCTCCTACCCCGCCGGCGCCAATAATCAAAACCTTGTTCATTCTATTTTTTAAATTAAGCCACAAATATAAGCCTTTTTTTTTATACTGCAAAGTTTTTTAGAAAATTTAAGAAAAAAATTTGCATTTAAAAGTTAAATTATTTATTTTTGCAAAAAAAATCAAAAGTCGAAAATGGATAATCAAAAATTAAGATTGCCTACCGGTATACCTACCTTTGAAGAAATTCGTACCGAAGGACACGTATATGTAGACAAGACGCCATATCTTATCAAGATGATTGACATGGGAAAGATAAATTTTCTTTCTCGTCCGCGTCGCTTTGGCAAGTCGCTGACTGTTTCTACGCTTGAGGCGTTGTTTCTAGGGCGTAAGGAACTTTTTAAGGGTTTGTATGCCGAAAAGTATTTGAACAGCCCGAAATTTAAGCCGAGCCCTGTTATTTCGCTGGATATGAGTAAGGTTGCCTGTGCCAGAGGTATTGACGGGATAAGAGAATCGCTTGTAAGCCAAATAACTGTCATAGCCCGCCAACAAGGTGTTTCTCTACCCGAAAGCAAAATCCCCAGTATTCTTTTTAACGACCTTATAATCAACTTATATTCAAAACACGAGCAAAAGGTTGTTATACTGTTAGACGAGTACGATGCACCCTATACGGAATTTGTGAACGATACAGATATGGCAAATGCCGTAAGGGCTGAGTTGCGCGACTGTTATTCTCAAATAAAGGCAAATGACCGTTATTTACGCTTTGTTTTTATCACCGGCATTTCGAAATTTGCGCGGTTTGGCGTCTTTTCCAAGCTCAATAACACAACCGACTTATCTCTTATGCCCGAATATGCCGGAATGTGTGGGTATACAGAAGAAGAAATAATTAAGTATTTTCCTGATTATCTCGAAGATACAGCTATCGAATTAGACATTTCAACCGACGAGTTGCTCGAGCGTATGAGATATTATTACAATGGCTTTTGTTTCGACCGCGAATTAAGCGTGCGTCTCTACAATCCCTTTTCTACATTAGCGTTTTTTACAGAAAAATATTTTGCTGATTATTGGATTGAAACGGGTAGTTCGAAAGCTATCTCGGATTACTTGAAAAATCGTCATTTGACAATAGAGCAGTTTCGCAATTTGTCTATTCCTAAGGGATTTGCACGTAGTCCGGGCGATGTAGACACAACCACTCCTGAAGGTTTCCTTTATCAGTGCGGATACCTGACATTGCGCAGCAAAACCGAGGATAGTTTTTTGTTGGACTACCCAAACACAGAGGTGCTAAATTCTATGTCGGGGTTAGTGGCAGAAAATATTTTGCGCGACAACGACGAAGATTTTGGGATGTGTCGGGCTGAGCTTTTGTCAGGGTTGCGGGAAGTGAATTACAGGAAAGTCGTAAACGCCATCAACCGTCTCTTAGCAGGTATACCATACGTGGATTTTGCAAAAAATGCAAAAAAAGTTGTTTCTTACCACTATTCGGGTGAAGAACTTGATGCCGACGAAATCTATAAAAAACAGCGTGAATGGATTTATCGCAGCAACATTATCAGCTTTTTTCGCGGATGCGGGCTCAAAATAATTGCAGAGATGCACACAAACATGGGAAGCTCCGATATTGTGATTTTTTACGGCGACAAAACGCATGTCGTTGAGCTAAAAGTAGCGTACAAAGACAGGGGACACGACCCCGCTAAAAGAGCAGAAGAAGCGCTACGACAAATCAAAGATAAAAATTACGCCGCGCCCTTCCAAAATGCAATTTGCGCGGGAATGGCGATAGACGACGAAAAACGGCTGATAACGGAGTATAGAGTTTGAAAAATCAAAAATCAAAAATCGAAAATGGAAAATCAAAAATTAAGATTGCCTACCGGTATACCTACTTTTGAAGAAATTCGTACCGAAGGACACGTATATGTAGACAAGACGCCATATCTTATCAAGATGATTGATATGGGAAAGATAAATTTTCTTTCTCGTCCGCGTCGCTTTGGCAAGTCGCTGACTGTTTCTACGCTTGAGGCGTTGTTTCTAGGGCGTAAGGAACTTTTTAAGGGCTTGTATGCCGAAAAGTATTTGAACAGCCCGAAGTTTAAGCCGAGCCCTGTTATCAAGCTGGATATGAGTAAGGTTGCCTGTTGCAGGGGTATGGACGGGATACGGGAAACGCTTGTAGACCAAATCAAAATCATAGCCCGGC
>Ga0099364_10012112_pt1 | contig 11678 bp, 12 predicted proteins | sample TergutTh196P3_FD_73070 | JGI IMG/M metagenome (GOLD analysis project Ga0099364, IMG submission 73070) | Microcerotermes parvus P3 segment gut microbial communities from Pointe-Noire, Republic of the Congo - Th196 P3 | ecosystem: Host-associated > Arthropoda: Insects > Digestive system > Gut ...
CTTTTTCTTATGGCCAATAGTGATTTCGTTGTCCTTGTTCAACATGATGCCCAGGTTCCAGTTCCGCCCCGAGCTGGAGCCGTATCGTGTCTTCTCCGGCTTGATAGTGAACGGCGCGTTAAATTCCTGGAGAGTATCCGATATGAACGCCTGCACTCTGTCTTTATCGAAGTCATGCTGACAGGAGATTAGAAGATCGTCGGCGTACCGGGTATAAATAAAGCGGTTCTTCTCAAAGTTCCGAAGGCTGTTGCTGAACCGATGGTCGAGGGGTATCATCATTACATTCGTGATGAACGGCGATATGGGTGTCCCTTGGGGCAAGCCGCCGTTCAGGAAGCACAGACCGAGCGCTTTAGACAGCGCATCCAGGCCGTCCTGTCGCTTCACAATCTCGCTGAACGGAAAGATCAGTGAGAGCATCGCCAGTACGAACTCCTGAGTAGTGCTGCCGAAGAAGTCAGCGAAATCCAATTTGATAAACCATTTGCTCTCGTTACGTTGATGCCGTTTAATGGCGTCCACAGTACACCGGCCCCGGACATAGGCAAAAGCCGAGGTGTGGTACAGAGTAAACATATTGTCCTCCATCAACCCTTTAAGCTGACGGAGCGCGTTCATTAACTCCTGTTCCGGCGCGTCGATCCGCCGCAGACCCCCGCTGCTCTTGGGGATATAGAATGTGCGATACAGCGAAGCCCTGTCCTTGGCGAACAGGGCTTCATGGGAGCTATTAAACGCTATGAGCAGCGCTATCATATGATTGATGCTCGTATTCTCTAACAGCTTCGGGTTTACTTGGTTTGCGAGATAAGTCCGGGTGTTCGACGTGTTTGAGAATACATACTTGCTTAAATCCTCCACGCCGGCCATCATCTCCTCGAAGGTGATCTGATGGTAAGCCGGCGGTTGCTTGATTACGATGTATGGCATTTGAAACCTCCTTCAGATATGTCTGTAATCTACAGAGTGAAACGCCCGCTGACGCATCCAGGCGCCTTGGCTGCCGGGAAGCTTGAGCGCGCAGCTTTGGCTAATGGCACGGGTCGGGTCAGAGCGGAAAACCCTTGATATTACCGATGATGTCGAACAGCGAGCAGAAAATATTTTCTCTGAGCCTCGTGACGACCTGCACCTCCAGCTCCTCCACCGGTGTATCCGCCGTCTCCTTCCTTCCGACAAGATATTACTTCGGGTTCAACCTCGAAGCGGGATTGCCAGTCCCTATCCATTACAGACTAAAACGCATCCAACATGAAGCTGAACGCATCTATTTGAATAAACTTCTTCAACCCGTCACCTTTGGCGAAGTTTACGAAATTCGCCACACCCAGGGCGCAGATAATCCGAATAGTCGGAGCGATTGACAGAGTGACATTACAGGCCGATACCGGGGTCTCCGCTGCGGCCTCATCGTGAGTAAAGTCCATCGAACGTAGGAAGTCGCTCACCATCTTCATATCAGACCAGTCAGCCGCGTAGTGTTGGGAGTCGGTTAGGCGGGTGCGGAAGTCGAACATGGCCTTGATGTGAGGGTTGTCTTTGTTGGCGGTAGCGATCTCCCGCCGTAGGTCGATGTTGTCTACGCAGAGGAAGACATACCCGGATAGCTTCTGGTCCTTGTACCCCTCCCGAGCGGTCTTCAGTCCATCTCCGATCTCCGGGTTGATCTCTGTCAGCATCCCGGCCAGGGCCTCCACCTTTGGCATTCCTATGTGATCCTGACGGAACATCTGGTTCGCAAGGTTATGCGGCTCTACGATGTCAAAATCGTACAAAGTTATCTTGGTCAGTCCGAACCGGGCCAGCAGCTCCGCGACTGTGGAGCCGACCGAACCGCAGCCGATGATATGGATACGCTCCCGGCACGATTCGGGCTTAAAAAAGTCGTAAGATTTTGCTAAGTTTAATATACTCATGGTCTCACCTCACAGTTCATAGGGGTCGTATAGACCGTAGTTGCGGAGTCCGAAGAAGTCTTCCCACAGGGATTCAGGGTCTTCTTTTGCGCCGCCTTTCGTTTTTTTATAACTCTTAGCGGGTGCATTTGCCAAGGATGACGATTTCTTCTGAATCTTTTTCTTAGCATCCTCCAGGAAGACATCCAGCGATTCGTCTCCGATAATCTTCACGGCTACATCGCCGTCTTCGTACAGGATGTTGTTCTCCATATCGTAGATCAGCGTATGGGTCTCCAGCCGCTTATTCCAGACCATGAAGATGTAGAACATATCGGCGTCGAGCTGACCGAGTATCTGTTCACGGTGGCCGCTGTCCACACCGGAGGGGGATACGCCCATATTGACATGACTGTGACCCTGCATACGGATCGCGTTGAAGGTGTCGTCATCGAACTCGTACAGCCATTTGGTATAGCCCTCCTGATCCGTATTGACGGTACTGCCTGTGACCTCTTGGGGGTAGACGATAATGTCCTCAACAATGAATTCGCTCCTTCCGTGCCTGACCGCTACCCCATGCCACGCCACCTCATCCGCAAACGCGGTGACGAGCGCCACAGTCTTACTATAAGCCTCGGGACTAAGCCAGAGGATAGCGGTGGCCTTCTCGTACTTGAACGCCTTGGAATAGCTGATCTTACCGTCGGACATCTTCATATCGGCCAGAATCTCCGCGAATTCGGCTTGTGCCTTCCGCTTCATCTCGTCCGTTATTCTGATGGGTTTAGGCATCCCGCCACCTCCTCCAATTTCTTGATCGCCTCCCTCGGCGTCATAAGGTTTCCGTCCGCGTCCTCAATACATTTAACCGTAGTGCGCGGCAGGGTATGCGCTAACCGGGTCATCACCGCCGAATCATGGAAGTTCAGATTCCGCGCCGATACAGCCGCCTGGTCGATGGCTCCGACATAATCCCGATTGTGCATATACTCGACAAACCGGGAAGCGTATCCGCCAATACAGCCGAAGTTTTGAATGTGGGGGTTAGGCAGATAGTTCTGGCTCTCAGGTGGGAAGATATAATCCCTGACCGGCGTGATACTGTTCTTCATGTCGGCCCGGTATGCGGCGCAGATGCGTAGCTTATACTTTCCGATGCCGAAGACGGCCCGGTACAGCCGTTCCATTTCATCTTTTGTAACATTGTTGCCGAGTTCCTTGTAGAGATAGCTGTTAGGATTGCCTGCGTAGGTATCGAAAGCGTCCTCATCGTAAATGTCGGCGTATCCGTGAACGATGAACTCCAACATCGTACCCTGCACCTTGATGATGCTGAGTTGCTTGTTGCAGAGGAAGTATTCCATCAGCTCCGATTCACCGCCATCGCCGTCAATCTGGCACTGTAACCCGGCGAGGGTGATTTGAAACTCTTGAATCATGGCCGTAGTCCGGCGAAGGTTATCTAGGTGCATCTGGTACTCCTGCCGCTTCATTTCAAGATTCCGATTGACCTCCTGCATCCGGGCCTGCTCAAACACCGTCTCAAAGCCTTTAAGCCGCGTCCGTATCATCTCTCCCCTCATATCAAGCCGCTGAGCGAACTGCTCGATCAGCCGTTCATACTCGGCGTGGTTCCTGCCTCCCAGACTTTTGAGCAAACTCGCCTCCTCAGAGGATAGTGGATTATCCACGAACAGCCAGGGCAGGTACTTCGGTATCATCATCTGAAGCGCATGGAACTTCCTCATATCCAGAGAATCCACGAAGATGATCGTGCTGTGGCCGTTGGTGTAGAACAGGCCGTTCAACATCCTGACGTAGAATACCCTAAGGTCTTCCTGCGGTGCGTAGGTGTCGAAATATCTCTTGCCCTCTCCGATGCCTAAACGTACATTACTAAACATCTGGTCTCCAACTGCTTTGTCTTGCGGGTAGACTATGAAGATGGTATTGCTGTGGCCGTAGTCGCGCTGACGTATGCTATCGGTGATTATGTCCGCTGTAATCGCGTAATCAGCTATCGGGACAAGCACGACACCCAGCGACTCATCGGCGGGAAGCCTTTTATGCAGCACCGCCCGTAAAGTCGCCATAAATGACCTGTCCATGCCGTAGTGCTGCGCGGTGATGTTATCGAACAACCTGTCCGCTATATCGTTCGCCAGAGTCATGTCGCGGATTTCTTTCGTAAACAAATCGTTTCGGCCCCCTTTCCGATAAAGATAGATGACGGACGCCGCGGTCGGCATCCGTCACCCTGTATCTCTCATTTCAAGCGTTGTCTGCTTTGACGACGTTAAGCAGAAAGCACTTCTCCGCGATGCCGAAGTCCGCGAAGGTCTTGTCCAGGTCGCCGGGGCCGAGGGATGAGCCGTCTAGGTTCATGGTGCCTCGGCTATAGTCAATCTCGGCATCCTCCAAGGCTTCCCGTAGGGTTGTGTTAGCGTCCAGAACCTCGGTCTTGCGCTTGACATTGTTGCCTATGGTTACTTTAATCATCGAATAGTTCCTCCTTAAAATAGATTAGGGGCCGCAACCGCAGCCCCATGTGTTAGATGACGACCGTGATGTTGTCCGTGACCTTCTTGCGTTCCACCTTGATATCCTCCAGGGCCTCGTCGATTACGGCCTCGATGCGGTTCAGGTTGATGACCGCAGCACCGGCCTTCTCGGTGACGTACTCCGTTGCGTCTTCCGCATCGGGCGGGATCGGCATGGTCACGGTGGCCAGCTTCTCCTCGTCATTGGAAACGCCGCCAAAGTTGATGCCATACTCGGTGACGCTGTTGCTACCGGTGCTGATAGCGAACAGGGTCTCCTTGGTTTCCTCGTCCACGATTTTGAGCGCCTTCGGGCGGTGACGCTTGACCAACTCCAGGTCTGCCATCGACACCTTCGATGTGATTACGAAACAACTGCCCGCGATAGTGATGTTTGCCATTCTTAATTCCTCCCGGATAAAAGATAACAGGCCGAGGAATCCCCGGGCCTGTCTCAGATATATAATATATGGTTTCAAGGGAGCGGGATGCGATATGAGGCATGAGACCGATACCCCGATCATACAAAAAGAGAGCTTCTGGGCAGGAAGCCCTCCTCTTAGGTTCACGCTTATGATGGTGCGGGTTGCGGCGTTAGCTCGTTAATACATTTGATGAAATTGATGACAGCTTTCGCCGCCGCAAGTACCGCCGATAACATCGCCAGTATAACACCCGCTAACTTAATCTTACTCATGGTATTCGTCCCTCCTCTCTAACGTATGCCATTACAGAATGATTGAAGCCGATGACTCGGCTTTAGCGCTTCTGGCGCTAAGTGTAGAATATATACGCATAGCCCGGGGAGAAACGGGGAGGAAAGCTGATGTTCGGGCAAAAAAATACAGGGCGCGGAATGAACCGCAACCCTGTATATAAGTCTAATGTTAGGTTAAATTATCACCAAGCGGAAATTTCGGAGAACACAAACCTATTCGCGTTATTAAGATTAAAGGTAGCGGAAAATCTCCATGTATTGCCAGCACCAAGATTATTGATAGTATCTATTGCTGTGCCTATCTGGTTTCCTTGAGCATCGAATATTGTGTAAGTAATCTGAACGTAACTAAAGGTCTTTCCAGATATATTTCTGACCACTCCTTCAATGACTTGCCCCAAGTGGAGCGGCTCGGTGTAGAATGGAGAGCCGTTTCTATCAAAATCCCATCCGCCGCCGACTGTATTTGCTCTTGAGCGGGTTGGTTGCTCTACCCATTCAAAATTTTCGTCGATGTAATTTGAGCTTGCTCCGTGTTCTCCACCCGGTGTATCGTAATCGTGGTATCCTTCATTTGCATTTATCCATACTTCACTTTCGGTAACATTACCACCTTCGATAGCCATTTCAAATTGGAGATGCAACTCATCCCCCATTATGTTATATTCGTAGGCGGATTCGGAATAATCATCCTTAATGATTAGCGATGAACCGTCCGTCAGCCATGTGAAGGTACTGTCCCCTGACCATATAATTTTAACACCAGTGCCATCTGCAAGAAATTCCATGCGCGGGTATGTACCGTATTGCCACTTTCCAACTAGACGAGAATCCAGGTTGCCATTAACAACTGTATCGTTACCTCCTGTCGAATTGCTTCCACTTGGCGCACTGTAGGAAAGAGTGGTCATTGTCCTTGCTACAGCAATAATCATATCTTCATTGTTTGTAAAGTGGGATTTAGCACCTCCGTGATTAAAGTGAACCCCCATCCAGGTATCATCACGCACCCAACGAATATACGTCGGGTATTCCAGCATATATCCTATGTGTCCATCGTTGAACACGAACTCCTGCGATGAGTCAGCTTCATCAACTATTTGCATAAATCTCCCGGTTGCTTCCATTACATCTGATAAATTCATAACTTCAGTTATACCCATAATGATAGAGTCCGGTGTAGCGTCCCCGGTAATGTTAATAGATCCCCAGTTTCCTTCGTCATATTTCCAGGTTGGGGGAATGCTGATGAATACATTTTCTGTGTCCAATGTAATCCAGCCATCTTGAGTACCTGAACCATTTCCGCCACTCGCAGGAGCCGTTTCTGCTTGTTGAGGCGATGTTGTCGGGTTGGGCGTAGTATTCCTTTCGGTTTCAGAGGTTCCTTCATAACCCTCCTTGAATCCTTCAGTAAAGGAATCGCAACCTGTAAACATTAGCGTTGAAGCTATAAGTACCGCTAACGCGAGGGGCAGAATACGTTTCTTCATAATCAAAACCTCCAAATTATAATTTGAGAACGAATAGCACCATGCAATTTATCACCGTACAGAACACCGTCGTCAGCGAGTATCCGCCGATAACCCCGGTAATCAACCGCCGAATGTTCGTAGACTCGCGTATATTGAGGCGTTGTATTAGCCAATCCGCGAACATCACAGCACACCCGGCGAGACAGTATTGTAGCGGCAACACATATAAGAGAAAGATGGCGTATGCTAAAATGTTGCCGATCAGGACTCCCGTACACCGCGCACAAACCGGGAATTGCCAACCCTTTATGAAGAAACTACGCTCGGGGCGTTGGTGGCAACCGGATGAACTCCCAAGTCCCATCAGCTTTATCCAAACGGCGTCTTTGGCATCTAACTTGTTCAAATCTCTTGGTAGTTTCCGCCGTCGATAGGCATCCGCCCCTTAACTCCGTAAGCGTCGCCGAAATAAATTACACCGTTGACTATATTCACTGTTCTCCTGTTCGCCATCCCGCTTGCCGGGATGAGTGGCACGTTATCGTAATTTACGGTCATGTGAGTGTCCGGGTCATAACGTACCCATCGGTGTATGTGCTCGTCGCCCTGCGAACCTATGATGCTTCCGTCGAGGATGTTGTACTCGTTAATAATATTGATGACTATGGCTATGTCCTGGGCTGAATTTCTCATCTCAATGACAGGAACGCTCTTATTACTTGTCAAGTCAAGGCGGTATATCGTCCTATTGAAAGGCCCACCTTTTTCGTAGTACAGGGAGTTCCCGGAAATACGGAATACAGGGAATGCTGGCTTTTGTTCCAACACGATCTCCATGTTACCGCCGTTCAAATCGGCGCGCTTTATCGTCTTTGAGTGAAAGTATATCTTGTCGCTGTAGACAATCAGATGGCTGACCTTCTCGGCGATGAGCTTTTGATTTTCCGTACCGTCTTTTCTTATGCTGTATACATGACCCTTATCGCCCGCGTTGATGTAGTAGATGTAGTCGCCGTAACAATAGATTTGGTCTACTTTGGCATCGGTGAGCAAATGTTTTTCAGTGGAGTTGTGGGCGACATAGTATATTTTATAGGCGGAAAAGGTTTTGTTGTCTTCATCGGCCATGAAATACAGGTTCTTCTCATCAGCGAATAGGTATTTGGGTTTATGATGACTCGTCGTCGAATAAATATCACCCTTATTCGGAGTCTCGCGGTGTATAGCCGCTGCATACTGATTGCCCTGCACGAAGTATGTATATTTGCCGTAGTGTGCTACCAACCGATCATTCGCTTGGTTGGCGGGCGATCCCTCAAGCGCCTCGTTAGTGCCGCCGAGCTTCTTAGCGTTCTCCAGTAACCCCATCTTGGAATCGGCAACACCCGTGGTTTGGAACCGTTCGACATTCTGCTTATGCTCTTCGATTCTTCTCAGTGTTTCCTGCTCCTGCTCCATGCCCTTTTTCCAAGTGTCGTGCTTGAACTTGTTACCACAGTCCATGCACATGAAGAACGTGGTGTTCGTGGTCTTGATCTTCGTTTTTCTGGAACCGCATAGAAGCCCAAGCGGCCCCATTAGCAGATAGCCCAAGCATCCGTCGAACGCACTGAAGCCGCCTTTGCCGGTCGTATTGCTTTCAACTATAGTTTGTAGGTTTACCGATTGACAGTTTGGGCATCTTACTCCGCCGCTCCCTTTACCCTGTTGCCGGATCGCGCCCTCCACAGGAGCAGATGCCCGTCCGCCAACCGAGACGGCTCTCTTTGGCTCTTCTGCTGATTTAGCATTGGATTCATATATCTGAACCAAAAATTCATCGCTCTCGTCATCGCATATTTGAATATCTATGAACCGATGTCCTTGGGAAAACTGATGGGCATACAGTTCATCATCATCACATCCGAGATACTCCAGTCCATGCTTTTGAGCAAGTTCTACGTATGCGTTAGCATTAGCTTGTGTTACATCGCTCCTGTTATAGTAATATGTGATGTTTTGTTTGGATGGGGTTGAGTTGTTTTCAGCTCTCAGTAAAGGTATTCCGATAACCGCCCCAAAATCCGGGACTTCAGGGCATTCTTTGTAACCGACAACACCCGCTGATGATTCCGGTACAGCAGCCGCAGCCTCCTCAGTATCGACGGCTATTACCTTGGCGCCGCACTTATTACAGAACCCAGAATCTTCTGGGAGTTGGGTTCCACATTTACTACAGAACATAGTGTAGCTCCTCCTGATTGTATGAGAAGTAAAGTAGACTTTTCCTCTCATAATTATTGAATCCAGTATAAGGTTCTGCTATAATGTCTTATGTGCGCTATGATAGGTGCTCTATGCCAGTCGCAGCGCACATTTTCTACGTTGGAGCGGAAAGATAGGATACTATGGCCGCCGTTCTGATCGGTCTTAGGGATGATTGAATCGCTGTGAATAATAAAGTCTAATTTCTTTCTCATAACGCTACCGATCAGCCCACGCTTGGAAGGTCTTGTAGCTGATGCCAAGCCGTCTCCCAGCTTCCCTCGCTGAGATTTCCTGACGCCCCCATGCTTCCAGTACCTCTCCGAAGGATGGCGGGCGCTCCATCGGCGGCCTGCCGAACTTGACCCCGCGCGCTTTCGCCGCTTCGATGCCCTCGGCCTGACGCTGGCGGATGAACTCCCGCTCCTGCTGGGCGACGTAACTGAGTATCTGCAACACCAAATCAGCGATAAAGGTTCCGGTCAAGTCCCGTTCCTTCTGCCGGGTGTCCAGCAGGGGGATGTCGATAACGACGATGGCGACCTGTTTTTCCTTCGTTATGACCCGCCACTGCTCCAGTATCTCGCCGTAATCGCGTCCGAGCCTGTCGATGCTCTTGATAACAAGCGTGTCTCCGGGTTTCGCTTTTTTTAGCAGCCGTCGGTATCCACTGCGATGGAAGTCTTTCCCGGACTGCTTATCAATAAAGATATTACTGTCCGATACCCCAAAGTCCCGCATAGCGACGAGCTGCCTGTCTTCGTTCTGCTCCCGTGAGGAGACGCGAACGTAACCATAGATTTGAGCCATAATCACCGCTCCCTTCTAAACTTAGCTCATCACTAATTTTAAGGGGCGGCCATAGTATCCGCGTTATCCTTCCTCGTTTTCTCTCCGTCGTTTGCTCAATAGACCCTCGATGACGCGCGCGGAATATCCGCCGGCCCTCGCTATCTTAGCGCGTTCCCGTCTATCCGGTTCGCTCTTGGCAAGGTCAGCGATAAACTCAGGGCGATACAGCCTCATCGGACAGTCAATTTTATCTCCCCGGTAGTGAGTGTAGAGCTTAATTGTCGCGTCGCGGCCGATAAGCTCAAAGAGTTCCAAGTAAGCGTCGTTTAGGGCTTCCGCCTCGTTACCGTCCACGTTAAAGGCTTCGTAAACGATTTCATCGCTGATGTTGTTAAAATCAATCTTGGACACCGTATCACCCCCCATCGTCTTAAAAGAATATCAGTAACGAATGACATAAATCCAATCGTAAACTGACTTTTTTAATGCCGTATAAATCGTTTGAATTATCAGATACATAAAGCGCATACAGGTTATGAGTGCATAAAACGCATACGATTATGTTGATAAACGTGCAAGAGGACGGGAGCTACCCCGTCCTCTCATGGATGCCGATATGTTCAGCTTGATTCAATCAGCCTTATTGCCTTCCTTTAACTGGCGTTGAAAGTAGACTTTCAACAATCGGATGCCCTTGTCGGACGCAATCTCGTCGGCGTCCAACGTACCCATCTTCATATCCTTGCATACTTCGATGTAGGCTGTACCTAATGCTCTGGCTCTCAACTTGGCGGCTTCCGGGAACATCACCCCGGTAAAGACCGCCATCTGGCCAGGAGCTAACAGCCGTAGGAGCCTCGTGGCGGCTCTGTACTTAGTCGTGCCGATGTTGTCGGTCGCACCGATAAGCGTCATGAGCGCATCCTCCTCCACGTCGATACTGAAGACGGCGGAGATTTCGGCGATCATAGAAAACAGATGGTGATGTGACCACCAACCGGGATACCCGATGGGTTCATCAACCGCCGACGCAATGGCGTTGGCTTGCTCGATCATAATGGCGAGTGTGGAATCCTTAGTATTCATATCGTCAACCCCTTATCATAAATTAGGAGAAGCCCCTGCCGGATGGCAGAGAGCTTCCTATCCTTAATGATAATATATAATCGAATTTGGGAACATCAGCACTATAGCCCTAAGCTGTAAGAGATTATTTAACAGAAAGTAGAAAGCTAACCTTTTTCTTTTTGTCTTTCTTACCTTTCTTGGAACTCTTAGTCTTTGAGATGCCTTGAGCCCTACTGTCTTTAGATGCCGTGACCGTCTCGGATGATCGGCTCTCGTCAAGAAGCGCCTTTAGCTTCTCCGGCTTATACTTGTAAGGTGTTCCCGACTTACGCTTCACCTTCTTTTTCTCCAAGCTGCCCGTAGCTAACAGTAGCCGCTTCCAGTTTCCGAGGGTATGTTTCGACACGCCGAGCTTTGCGGTAATCTGCTCCTCGGTGTGACCATCTAAGTATTGTCTCAACGCCTTCTCCCTAATCTCGGTCGAATAAGCCATCTTCACCGCTCCTTATATTTTAGTTTTGTACATTTCAATTCAATGATTTGATAGCCCTGAATTGAGTTTAACTATTTGTAATGAATCATTATCATTTTAATATTTAACAATACAATCGAGTTGAAGAATAGATAACTGATAATGATAAATGTATAGATTAACGGATCACCCCGCCAACAACGGCGGGATGACCCGTTGCAGTGGTTTGATAGAAGAGAATGTTCAATACATAAAATGGCTCCCAAGTTCTACATTAGAGTAATAGAGCGCAAGATTAAAGCTTCCAATACTTATCGTTTTTCATAACCGCTTGGCAGAGCGGGAAGTTAGAGAACAGATAGACGGTGCAGGGGTGTCTGAGAAGGCGCGCCCTGCCCACTGCCTGCTCTAGCTCACTTTCGAGCATCCAGAAGTGAATCGCCCTTAGTTCCTCGTCATCGTAGGTGG